>ERZ724508.136-NODE-136-length-52055-cov-5.941462_pt1 | contig 52055 bp, 73 predicted proteins | sample MGYA00376041_ERZ724508 | MGnify/ENA primary metagenome ERZ724508 (study PRJEB28724, sample SAMN07190887) | wastewater metagenome | isolation source: effluent of sewage treatment plant in Hong Hong | place: USA: Christiansburg, Virginia | collected 2016-03-01 ...
AGGCGACCTCTAGTAACGTTTTATTGCTCTGTAGTCGCCAAAGTTATTCAGGCATTGACATCAGTTCATTGATCTTTAGTTTATCAATTAATAAATCTATGTTCCTGAGAGCTGTCGTTTCCGCAATACTTCTGACGGTTGGCTTGCAGCAGACATGCAGGTTTGCTCCACTATTCGATCAAGGAGCAATCAGGACGAACGCCACGGTACTGGATGACTTCATCCGCACTGCTGTCAGTTGGGAGGCGAAGTACATCCGTTAAGTTGGTGTTCAGGAGTCCACAGGGATGACTTTTGATGGGCAGCGAGTCGACTATGAGAGCGGCGAGCTCATCCCGGGCGAAAAGCACTATTTCAGCGCAAGCAGCAAGGAGTCTCTGCATGTGGCCTTACTTGCCAAGGTTTTCGAAGGTAACCCCACAGCCTCACTTATATATAACCTCTCAGAAGCCGTTGACATCATCGGAAAGAAGGTGAATTCTCTTGAGTTGTTCAACAAAACATTTCCCGGCTTCGGTGGATTCTTACCTTGGTTTGCTCTCAACAACCAAACTGCTACAATTTAACCAACTTGGGATTTTAAGACAAGGACACCTGCATTAGATAACGGACAGCTGTTTTGGGCAGCTTTTGCACTCTCCTCAGTCTGGTAGAAAAACCAACCGACCTTGCAGCCAACTCTGCGCGAGCGATTCGCCAATGTGACTTGGAAACTCATGCTCAAGAACGCTCGCCAGATTTTTTTCAATACCAGCACCGGAAAGATCCGAGCTGTTGCCAACATCCAAAACATCAGTCTTCCACCCAACCAGAACAAGTACAGCAACGATGACGACTACTACTTGGATGATCCTTACGAAGGTGAACTGTTCTGCATGATCGTAACGCTGCTCAGCGAGGACTTTACTTCAGATGAGATTTCTAAGATATGGATTGACAAACGTAAGAAGCTTCAACCTGCCAATTACGAGATCAAAGAACTTGGCAAGACTGTCACAGTCGAGCGCGGCTGGTGGTTCAGTGCACACGAGCAATGGAAAAACCTCTTCATGCCGTATTATCTTAGCGGCACCTACTGGAAGATCTTCACTAATGGCGAGAAGGTGCGTACCTGGAACTCTCGCATCAAGGGAATCAATGGGCTCTACGCGGCTACCACAGGAACTGCCAACAGCAATAAGGATCAGCTCGACTACTTTGCTGATTGTGGACTCCCTGAAGTTAGTTTTCAAAAAATCAACCACCTTCAGGAAGTGACGCCTTACGGCTCCTTTCCGCTGTTCCTCGCTTCAAAAGCATACGGTGCTGTCTGGTATCACAACATGCTGATGTCACCTTCTGCTCAGACCAAGTATGGAAGTCTTGAGGCTACTAATGTTACTGGAGCCAATGTCAGCCCTATGCTTACGTGGGATACCAAGATAACCACCATCGTTGCCATGCTCGGAGGGACCACTGATATAGTGGAGTATGAGCTTACCAAACGAGGCAAGAAGTTGAACATGGTGAATCGATTGGAACTTGAGTATGCACTGGCCTTCCGGAACGCTGTAGGCTTCGATATTGACTATGCTCTTCCAAACGTGACGGTTCGAACGGGGAAGAAGGACTTCACAACATGCACCACCACCATTTCCTCGATTTAGTCGTGATTGGCTCCATTCCTCTAAACCAACTTACATTTTCCTTGAACATTTTATCACTTTGGTATCAAGTGAAGTGAATTTTCGGGAGTGAAATCCTCCAGTCTCTCGCGTAATTCGACCATTGCACTGAGCATCAAATTCTTGGAGTCATGCCATCGGCTTTATATGATAACTTGATATCATTTCATAATAATTCCTACAATTACGATGAAGCTTCTTGTCGCAGCTTTGCTTGTCACTGCTGTATTGGCTCGCACCTACCCACTCTACAAGCAGTGTGATAGCCGCTGGGGAAACGAACAACTTGGCACCAGTAGCAACACCATCTGCAAAGCTGGTTGCGCGATCTCATCGGTCGCCATGGCACTCACTGGCTGTGGGCATAACTACAATCCCGGAACCATCAACACCTGGCTCAAGAACAATGGAGGTTATGTTGGAGGAGACGGTCTCGTTTGGGGCTCAGTCTCAAAACTTGGTTTGAGCTTCGTCGGTACTTGATCGACATCATGCAGGCAAACTCGCCAATTCTTAGATCAAGCATCATTTGGATACTGGAAGCGTTGTCATATGCAACGTTCACAATGGAGGCCATTGGGTGCTGGCTACTGGCTACAGCGGCGACACCATCTATGTGAACGATCCCGGATTCAGCACTACGAGCTACACTCTCAATGAAATCGTAAACGGACAGAACGCAGTGTACAAAGTTACTGCTTCTTTTGAGGAACGGGTGCGTGAGGTGAAGAACACAGCTCGTGGAATCTTGGCAAACCTCATCTCCGTCTTGGAGGATTGATCGATCAATGAAAGATTATCATGGGTGGGTATGGAGCTTATGTCGAATGGAACCTAATAGTATTCGTTTTCCGAACCATAAATAGGCAGCAGGAACAAGTCTTTCATGCATTTTTAGATGATCTCCTACTTCACAAGGCAATGCCTTAATTAGTAAGCCGTTGATCGGCATTTATGTCATTCTGCAAATACAAATGAGATGTTCCCTAATGCTCTTGCTGCTGTAGCTATACAGGCTCGTGACTATACACTTCAAGCAGTGTGGTCAACAGTGTGGAAGCAAGCGGCAAATCGACTATTTGCGCAGCACGTGATGAACTCACATCCTTGCCCATGGTCTTTCAAGGGTATATGGCCTCAATTACAATCCCAGCACCCTCAATGCCTGGTTGAAAGCGAACTAAGGGTACATGAGCGATGACTACCTCCTGGTTGCTTCTTTGGTTTAACTCGGATTCGTATACGTTGGTACTCGCAGGGTCAATACAGAGGCCGAGTGGCAAAGCATCATAGATATGATGATTTCCGGTCGTGTGGTACTGTGCAAGGTGCAAGGTGAAGGCTTTTATGTGGTCGCGGTGATTTTCGCAGGCGAGTATATCTATGTTAACAACCCTCTCTCTCAGACAATAGTAGACGCTGCAGGTCAGTTCGTTGACAAGCAGAACATCATGTTTATCCCACCCAATGGAACCTCTGAACAAGTAAACTGACGGAAGGTTCAATTGATCCCACGAACTAGTACCAACTCTTTCCAGTCTGTTTAAAACCCAAGCTCACAAGCTAGTTGCCTTCTAACATTGTTGGTTCACTTTATACGTTCGACACTCTTTGGCCATTATAATTCCTACATTAATGAAGATCTTCCTCTTGGCTCTGCTCGTCGCTGTGAGCTTAGCACGCACCTACCCACTCTACAAGCAGTGCGACAGCCGTTGGGCCAACGATCAGCTTGGCACCAGCAGCAACACCATCTGCAAGGCTGGATGCGCTATGTCTTCGGTCGCCATGGCTCTTGCTGGTACTGGCAAAAACTACAACCCCGGAAGCCTCAACACATGGCTCAAGAGCAATGGAGGCTACGTCAGCGGAGATCTCCTTGTTTGGGGTGCTGTTTCAAAGATTGGTTTGAGCTTCGTCGGTACTTTATCATCATTATCTTAGGCAAGGTCGCTAACTCTGCCATCAAGTCTAACCTTGATGCTAACAACGTTGTCGTTTGTAACGTCCACAATGGTGCTCATTGGGTCCTCGCTACCGGCTATAGTGGAAACAATATCCTCGTCAATGATCCCGGATTTAGCACCACCAGCTATGCTCTCACTGAAATCGTTGATGGACAGAACGCTGTCTACAGAGTTACTGCTGCTGAAGAACCAGTGAACAAGTTGCGCGAAATCAAGAACACTGCTCGCGGCATCTTCTCTAACCTAATTTCGGCTTTGGAGGACTGATCATCGATAGGATAAAACGATTTGGATATCGAGAGGTTGGTTGCAGTTATCACATTCTGCCGCCTTGAGCCTGGTGACTGTCCGGATAGATGTAGCCTTGTGGGTAGTAGTAGTACATGTCCGGTGAGTAGTAGTAGGGCTGGTGCATGTGCGGATGGATGTACTCGTTGGCTCCCTCCCACATATAGTTGGGGTTCGTTTGAGCTGTGTAGCTGGCATTACTGTTGTTGTTGCTTTTGATGAAGCCCTTGCCGATACCGTAGATGACATTTAAGTAGGCTGAGTTTTTGAGTGACTGCTCAGTCTACTTACGCTCGCGAAGCTTGAAGTAGCAGCAGAGTGTGAGCAGACTGTCACTGCCAGCCTGGTGCTGTGGTCCGATGCGGCTGCACTACATATTCGAAGGTGAATACCCCAATTTCTGCAGCAAGCTTGGTCAGTCCGACGTCCTTGAGGTTGGGGATGTCCTTAATGAAGTACTTGAGATCGTAGATGTTGGGATAGTACACCTTCATCAGCGCATAGAACTGCTCTACAGTTTCTGGTAGACCATCACCGTGCACCATTTTGAGCAGATAAGCAAAGTCGTAGCCGCCGTGGAACACTACCCATTTGACTCGAGGGTTCAGCACGATTCCTACATGACATTGGCAGTACCTGATGCCACGAGATATTCAGCGAAGTCCTTGACCTTGATGCCTTTTTCCTTGAGACGCTGGAAGCTGATACCAGCATTGGTCAGAAGGTCCCGTGAGTCGTTGTTGATGATGTCATACCTGTATCACCTTCTAATTACTCCAGCTGGAATTCGAAGTTGAACTGCCAGGTGCAGACGCCTTGAGGGACCCTGCCATGTTCGTCAGCGAGAGTCAAACCGATCTGGATGATGCGGCTGTTATCGACGTTCTGCTTAATCACGAGGTATTCGTGTTCCTGCTTTACAAATTGCATACAGCTTGGTCGGAGTTGACCCATCGGACATATTCATTGGCGTAGTTGATACCTGGGAACTCCGTATCCTACATGTCACCAGCATTACCATTGAAATGCAGTTGTAAGTCTCTGCCAGCTTCATCATAGTCTTCATCTCCTGCTCGAAGTTGTCACGGTATACATCCCTGATAGTAGTATCCCTGAGCGTAAGGAGCGGCTCCGAGTTGTTCTCGATCCGTTCTTCATCTTCCTCGCTGTCCGAAAGAAGTCCTGGCTGGTGCTGAGTCCGTGTGCTATCCTGCTGCATTGTGCGATTGTTTAAACAATTATAAACTGGACCTAAGAGGGAGTTCTATAATGTCACTTGATGTTGTAGTTGCTAGGGACATGGGAAATACTGCCCAACAGCTATTATCACTCGGAGAAGCCAAGAAACGTCAGCAGAACTGCGGGTTTTGACGTCAAGTTTCGAAATGTTGTGGTTCGAATAAACCGTTTCAAGTATCCGATTGTACCCGGAGTCAGTTCCAATCTAGAGAGGGAGGTGTCCAGTGTCTCTGGCGGCATAGACCTGTAGGGAAGGATCGCGCCAACAGCCTCCAATATCTCGAGAAGGTTGGAGCACTAGCCTGCGGATAGCCGTGGTGCTATCGAGAATGCTTCGAGGTCCACAAGCATGACGTGTCCACTGGGCTCTACTTCAGGTTCACTTTAGGAAGCTACAAGACCATATATAAAAGGAGCGGGTACTTCGAGCAGCACTTCATCCGTGAGATTGTAGTTGAGGATATGAGGTATCTCCACATCAACGCCGTTCCTGATGAGGTAGATGAGCATGGCAATTTATGAGTGATCATTTCCTCGCACCACCACCGACCTCTCTGCGAGAACTTCCAAGATTAAATTCTAGATGCTAAATGGGAGATGTGTCTGGAAATGAACGTAGAGCGATCTGAGGAACTGCTATTTTGATTGGTGTGTATGCTCCAGTGGTTACGCTATCCCGAAATTTGGCTTCTGCAACCGTTAGAAATGCTTGAGGTTCGGTTAGAAGTTGCTAAGGAAGCAATCAATTGACCGCCCGTTTGAAATTTCTTGCGGAAACAGACTAAGGTAGCATTTTTTCAACGGGTGGAAGCACTGCAGCTCGAGCAGGTATGGACCTTGCTGAGAGGAACTGTTGAGGCTGGTGAGCTGCTTGATGTAGTCGATATTGAATCCGATGTAGTCTTCTGGTAACTAGCTGAACTCGAATTCCCATGAGCAGCTGTCGCTAGGTCGGTAGGCCCTGCCTAGCTGCAGCAACGACTTTTGCTGCTACTGATGGTGTTCCTCCATCCGAATCACAACCTTTCTGCACTTCTTCGAACTGGATACGGCCCCATTGACAATCTGAGCAAACTTTGTTACGTGGGAACGTGGCTTGATGGGGCTGTTGGCCACTTTGGCTTGATTTTCCTTCATGGTGGATTGCTATGCGATGGATGCACGTTTCAATCTTCGCAGGGATTGTTCCAAATGTTCGACTTTTCTTTGCAGCAGCTAGCACTCGGCTTCGAGCAATCTGGTCCGGACACACTCCCTCTCATACAGCTATTGGTAGCTAACGAATAGTTCCGATGTCATTTATATTCATAAGGAAACAGCAAATTAAGTCAACGGCGGGGAGTTCGAATATCCACCAACTCGTACCGTATGCCATCGAGCGTCACCGATTCGGGAATCTATGGATGCTCTGGAGAAACCAGCTTTAGAGCTTGATCGAAAACTGCCAGCACCGTCTCGTCAACTGAGCGGTCTTCGAAATGCACTTGTGTTGGAAAGGCCTGATTATTGCCGAGGTTTGATTGTTTTGAGCCTCTGGAATCCCTTGACTAACGGTTGGCCAACTCTGGTCTTTGGCACTCTTCATTTTTGAAGTTTCCTGAAGGTTCATAAGTAGGATTGAACTGTGGGGGTCTCTTTGCTGCAGCGTCTCGATAGGGTTCATGCTGGTTATAGTTCTGCTGGTCAGTTCGTGTTCCCTCGGTTGCTCGATCCAACAACTTTCCCATGAGGTTGTTCATAGCTGTGTAATCCGTCGGTGGGCTGTACAGACTTGGAACTGCTGGTCGCCTCGAACCCTGAAGATCAAGCTCTTCAAAATTTTTCATGGGTGAATCCTGTTAGTAGTCATCCAGTCGTAAAGCACCTGTCCGGTAGAAATTGGCAGGTCGTTGGTAGCTACTGAAGCTGGTAGCTCTACTGAAGGGATCAATAGTGTTGGTTCTGCTGGTCAGCACGACGGGTTCATCTCTGGCTGCAAGATAAGGGTTGTTCAGCTTGAGAAAATCAAGCTTTGACCTGCTGGGTTCCTTGAGGCTCAAATCAATGAACTAGACTTCGCTAGTGCTGCTGTGGTTAATATGATGGCTTCCATTGGGCAGGAAGATGCCATGCTAACTTTTCCTCCTGGACATTCTACTCAGCAAGTCGTTAGGCTCCTGGTAAATGAGGTTGGTGGTGTGCTGCTTAGCTCTAAAGGGATTCGGTCGGTCGAAGGGATTGTTTAAGTGCATACACCGGCTGTTAGGCTAATATGTATAGTGAATCAGCAGCGAAGAAAGCATGGTGTTTCGTCGAGGTGTCTGGCATACTAATCGTTGGAGTATTCCCTGAAGACTGTGGGATTCTTTCTCATGCTCACATAGTTGTTGCTTGGGGTCCAACACTGCGAATACTTCTTGGCCGATTTGCCAGCTGACTGGGAGCATTCTAGCAGTCTATGTCTAAGCATTCTTTCTTGGAAGTTGTGGCTGAGCGATGGTAGTGTTAACTTCTCGGTCGACGGTGAGCGTATGGCCTTCTTATTGGGCTAGCTCCTCATAATCTTATTGACCTTGATATGAGTACTACTTATACGACTGGGCTCACGAGTGAGTAAGTTGCTTTAAGGCCATTGGCGAATTCGTAGAACTCTGTGATCTAGTGTGCTTAGGCTTGGCATCTCAGTTGCGTGGCGATTTGCATGCTAAGTCTCTACCCTTTTCCCCTTCCTTCGATGTTGTTTGCGGTGCTGCCCCGTGCATCCGTTGGAGTTAGCTTAACTGTTCACTATGTTGCTGCACCAGAAGTTCTGCGTCACTTATGCTTGGCTGATATCATAGAGGTTGTTCTTAGCCTGTTCATCAGCCCAGTTGTCCACCATCTAACGAATAAATTAACTTTGGCTTGGGTATGTACAACATCACTGATCATCCTTGTCGTCCTGCATGAGCTTCATACCGATACCAGAGCACAGCACTACTCGCTACACGCAGTTGTTGAGAGCAGGACGATCAGACTCGTGAAGTCGTCGCATGCTACCACCAACTAACTGTTTGAGGCATCGTCGTGATGCTTAGTTGATAACGTGATGCTGCAGCCAATCACTCATGTTGGTGTGGGGTCGGTTGGGGTCTTCCGCTTCGGACATTTCAATTTTAAGTGTGAAATAGCGTCATGAGAGTTTTTTCCGCGGCGATGTCACTCGTAGGCTACCAACGCAGCCAACTTTGGGCAGTTCTCTTCGAGGTAGGCCTTGTGCTGCATCTTCAACTCGCGAACGACCTCTTCGCTTCCGTCAAGCATCATCGCTCGAAGGATGTGGAGAGGTAGTTTGAGTTTATCAATGCGGATCATTACTGCCGTGGTCATGTTGGCAACGGAGCTAATTTGACTGTACTTGTCAAGGACCTCCAATCCACGTCGGCTGAGTGGCAGCTCTTCCTGTCGTCCATAACTGAATTCTCATGAAAAGGTTACATGGAAAGGTAGCAAGTAAACTGGTCTTGATCGTTGGTGAATAGTGCAGAGATTTCCTGAAGGGATGATTTGGTGGTTGCCATCTCTTGCTCCTGAAGTCTACGGTTTAAATTAATTAATAGTTAGGTCGAGGACTCCCAGTGCGTTTATATAGGGCGGGTCTGTCGAATCATTGTGGCATCTGGGTAGTAGCCGGTCATTGCGGTCGATCCCTCATGCTGTCGAAACCAGTTTGCTTCGTTAATTAGGAGAAGTACCATTTGGAGAAAAAAATCTCGATATTTGGTGAGCTCGCGGTCCTTGTGTCGGCACTACTTTTCTAGATTCTTGACGTTATCTTCGAGGGACTGGGTGTTGGTACGTGCCTGAACCAACTCACTTTGCAGCCTAGCGATGGTTTAGTTGTAGGATTGTCGGACTCGAGTGATTTCCTATTCGAGTTTGTTGCGATGCAGCGTTCCGGCGGACTCAATATCCTCACTCTAAAGTTAGCAGCAGGAATACCTCCTTCTTGGCGACTCGTAGTCTCTCGTGCAACTCGGCAACCTTCTTTTTGAGGCGAGCATTTTATTGGTTTTTTGTTTCTTGATGCTCGCGCATCGCCTCAATCTTGACCTCAAGGCATTCGTTGATACCGACTATCTCGTCAATCTTGCGACTAAGCGATGCAAGTTTTTTGGGGTAGTTTAGTGCTTATGGATTCTGATGAGTCACATGACGCGGTTATTATAGACTTTTGTTGTGGGTTTGGGGGAGCCGCGAAGTCACAACTGGCTGCCGAAGGTCCATTCTGGCTGTATTTACTCCGACTGACGAGCCAGCCTGGTTTGGATGGAGGGAATTAAAGTTGCTTTCGAAGTGGCTTGATTCAGGCAAACCGCTACCAGTACCTGGGTAGATATTGGCTGGTTGAGGTCTATTAATTTTCGGCGGGGATACCACCCTTTCATTTTTAAACTGCGGGGTGGATGTGTTAGATGCTGAGGGTCGTTATTGACTGTTGCTAGTACGTGTTTGCTGGTGAAGATACTGCAGTGACTTAGCCTCGGCTAACCGAATTGACTGTCCTACTGAAAGTTCATGTGCAGTTGGATCAGCAATGGGAGGATCCCTCGTGATTGCTCCTTACGAGCTCTTCAGAGTGTTTTGGCCAATGATAACTCGGTTATGCGGTTGCGGAAGCGACTGGTTCACCCCCGTTGCCTGCTTTATTTGCTGTTGCGGGAGACCATCTTGCAACCGACTCGCTGAATTTGGTCTTCCACCAATGATAACCGTCGGTCGTTCCTTATTGATTACTGGTGGGTATTGTGCAGGCTTGTCGTACGCCAACGGGACATTTAATCCATTTTGGAGCAATCGGTTGACTGCTGCTACCCGATTCTGATTGAGTTGCTGCTGCTGATGTGGCCTAATCCCCTGTGGCTATGGCGTTCTTGCTAAGACCTCACCAGAAACTCCCTGGTCAGGCTGCATAGGAGGCAGTTCCTTGACCACCGTGAGATTCATGCTTCAATAAAACAGCAAACAAACAGCTACATCATTTCAGTAGAAGGGTACACGGTCCTGTGGGCAATCCACTCCGAAGGTCGTGAGAATTTCACGGGGGGATATTCTACTCAACGGTTAGAGGTGCAACATTCTTTTCAAGACTCCCCTCATTTCCGGTGTCAGCTTGATTCCTGAGTGGTTGTCGTAGTCTAAGTGGTGATCCAATCGTTTGACAGCTTCTATCTGCTTGGCGATGATCTTTGGAAACAAACGGCCTTTCACGGCGAACAATCCAGCACTAGAAATTCCCTTATCTTCGATTTTCGTTTTGATGCTCATCCACAGCGGCACTCCACAGACGATTTCAAGCAGGATACACCCCACTGACCAGATATCGATGACCCAAGGATTCTTGTACTGCTCAATTTTCTTGAGCAGTTCGGCATCATACTCAAGGTCATTTTGGAAGAGGATGTAGTTGAGGATTTCCGGTGGCATATACTCTGGGGTTGCCATTGAGAACTGTTTGAGGTTGGTAAACAAAAAGCTGCTGCCGAAGTCTATAACCTTGACCCGTTTGATGTAGCTTGGCTCGAGTGCCGTGCGCTATTCCTTCCGACGAAAGTTCAGCAGAATGTTCTAAGTCTTCAAGTCCGAATGAACGATGTTGTGGGCGTTCAGCAGCATCAATGTCTTGCAGAGTTCGACGAGCAAATGTTTCAGTTCGGTTGGATCCTCTCGGAATCGAAAGAGTAAGGGTTTATAGAATACGGTGTAGCTACGATCCTCACCGCTGGAGTGGTCACTACGCAGTTCATACAGACTATTCCCCAGCGAATCTTCGCATAGCTCGTAGAATAGCCAGGTATCCACCGGTCGAATGTCGTAGGCCAGCAACCGACAGATATTGCGTACACCAATGTGGTCTGCAAATTCCTCACGAGGCTCACCGCCCGCAGTGAAGAAATAGTTACCAAACCAGATTTCCTTCAGATGGGTTTGATGCGGATTCTTCGTTAGAATCTGTTTTATGGCAAGTCGCTTTTTAGTCTTGCGTTGGATTCCCAGCCAAACCAGCGAAAAACCTCCACGTCCCAAGAGCGCAGCTTTTACGAAATTCACTGGAAACCGATCCCCAAAATTCTTGTATTCCTCCTCAGTGAGGTCATCAACACAGTTGTAAGCGGTTGTCACTTCCTTCTCTTCCTTCGGTGGGCGTATGCTTTCCACGTCGATCTACAGTGTGGGGTGCAGTTCCTTCGGTGGACTGCGCTGCTGTTAAAACTAAGTCTTGAATCGATGCTCTCTGGCTGCGAATTTGTTTTTGCTCTCAGCACCCTGCCGTGAGTCTGCCTACGCATCGAACAAGCTGTACCAGTCACCCTTGAAAATCCCTTAAAGTAGCGATTGCCTGCTGCCTTCGTGCTATGGAATGATCGTTCTGCATAGGTGAATGCATTTTAATAGGCCTTCGGACTTTGACTACTCTCCAGGTTGGTGATGTTGATGTCACGCTTCTCCAGTTTGCTCTTGGAATGAACCACTCGGTCGGCTTCGCTTGGTCTGCTATCTCGAACGAGCCAAGTGTGCCCACTTTTCGGTGTTTTACTGCCAGCACGCGGCTTGATATCCCCAACTAGTATCCTTTGCACGCTCTCCCTCGACTTCTCCTTGGATTGGTTGTTTCGGCTCAACGATGTTTTCTCCTTGGGTTCATATCGGCTTGGACTACCTACAGTACCTTCAATACGCTTCTTGCTCTTGGAGTAGCTCTGGTAGAGTGCTGTCGCTAGCGTTCCTTTGCTGTTGAGCATCTTCCGTTTGTTGAGCTCTTTGAAATGAGGACTGACCTTCATCTAACAACCTCCGAGCGTTGTAATAATAACTTGTAAGTCGTATGCCTGATTTCATTGAAGGAAACTTTGTGCATCGTAAGGGTCCACGGCAATGACGAGGTAGGTATTCAACTGCCATCACAGCTAATTATTATTATCTAGTTTGGTCCGATCAATGTGGAAGCTAACAGAAATGGTGCTGATTGGGGTACTGGTGCTAACCGTAGCGACCGTAACATTCCCTATGCAGACGTAATCGGTGTTTATTGTCAACAATGGGGTTGGCAACTACACTTTCCAGCCAACATACAGTAGGCAGTTCATGAACTTCACTCAGCCAGTCATGGTTGTGTCCATGACTCTACTACGTATCAACACATCCTTCAACGGGTCGATTGTGCCGAGTCTCTCTCAAAATCTACTCGGGTGGATGCTCACACTCACTGTGCAGGGCGATTGGAATACCAACGTCGCTGCTATTAACCTTGCAGTCTCAGTGATGTAGAACAATAGCAACAGCTACCAGCCGTTACTTGTCAATCTTACAGCTGCAACAACGGTGATTGCCATTAACCCCCGCTATAACGCAACGAATTGCCAGCTACAAATGTACTTGCTGGGCTGGCATAACATTGTATCAAGCAAATTCGCCAACTGTGCTGTCACTGCAGCGGGGCAACTCACTTGCACATTCATATACGACCCGACAAATGCTGTATTCCTCTACTACAGTATCATTATAGTGGATAATCAGTGGTATGAGCTACAGTGCCCAGGTTGCAGTCTTGGTTACGTCAACATCACCAACTACTACCAGTACTTCGCGAAGCCTCTGACGCCAATTTACCGATACTTCTATGGCTTTAGGTATATTGGAGCTGCTGATCAATGGGTCAGCATCCAGGATATCCCAACCATGATTTCACTCGGAGCTGATTCCTACAACTATTAGAGCTCAATTGCAATTCTTATGCTACCGCCTTTCGATACGGTGAATACACCATCCATCATAGATTATCCGGAAACACCGATACAAGGGCTTTCCGGAGGTGCAATCGCAGGTATTGTTGTAGGCTCTCTCGCTGCTGTCTCCCTCCTTGGTGTTGGTATTTATTGCTGGAAGAAGAAGAAGGATTAAGTCGAACAACTTGACCACGTCCCCGATCCAGACGAAAATATGTCGGCGAGAACTGATAGTGGTCAATGCTTGAACTGCATGATGGCACAGGCAGTCAAACTCAAGCCGTGTGGTCACCAAGTTCTCTGCAAAAGCTGTGTTGAAAACGTGATGATGATGGCCCATGAATGCCCTATGTGCGGAAGGTCAATCACTGGCTCCGATCCCGTTAACAACCTCCGAGAGGTCTGACCTGATCTTTCTGTATTCGATATGAGCAATAAAATAAATGAAGGTTGCAGCGTAGGTCCGGAATTCTCTTACGGAACGGAAGAAGTCTGGGTCGAAGGACAAGCCGGCTTTGAAGTAGCTCGATATGAGTATCATTGCATTGGAGAATCGACTGAAGTGTCTCAGATTGCAGAAACAAAGAAAAGAGGAGAAAATTGAAGTGACTCGCCGGAAGGCTCAAAGCATTCTTGAGAAAAAGGTTAACGCGGAATCTTTAGTGGAGCCTACTGTAAGACTGGAGCAATCATCGGCTGGTAGTCCGCGTGAGCAGCGGAAGGCACACGAGCGGGAGATGCGAAATATAAAACAGGCGATCTACCTGGTCAAGTTAGACTAAGCTCGCCAGCTCAAACAAGCAAACGAACAGCATCGCCACAGGATGCTCGAACTTGAGCGAGAAAGAAGTGAGTAAAACCGCAAGCGGCACGAAACAATACTCGATCAGACGAAGCAAAAGCGCAAGTACTATGAATTCATGGGGCGCAAGCTAGCAGACGCCAAGAAGCAGCATTTAGAAGAGTACGTGAGCGCCACAAAGGCGAAACAGTAGAAGCTGAAGTTGATTGAGGACATGGAGAGGGAGGAGAAGAGACTGAAGGAGGAAATACAAAAGGAAGATCTGCGTGCCAGTCAGGCCAATAGGTAATACGTAGCAGCATATAATCTTCCCCGCCAGCAAGCAGTGCGGTACTTGGAAAGCGAGCTCAACAACAACAGTTCGCTTCGAGAATCTAAACTGGGGCCTTCCATCAATACACAGTCTCAAAAGTCGCAGAACAACGAGGAATAGGATGCACCCGACAAGATAAAAATGCCTGGAACGAACCTAAGAAATCAATTGAAGCTTCGCTTAGTGCTGAGCGAACTGAAACGCCGTTCACTTTCGACAATCGAATGAAAGTAGAAACAACGGTGATCCATCAACCTTTCTTCTTCTCTCACTTGAGCAACCCGCAGATCTTGAGGTACTGGCTATTGTCTGGGTAATTGTAAATCTTGGTCTGCACCTTTCCGCCTGTAGCCACTGTTACGATACGGCTGTTCAGCTTCTTCTTCTCGAACGGGTCTATGCTCTTATCGAATTTGAGGTTTGCTTCGCTGATAGCGAGGACGTTATTGTGCTGTTGCTGTGTCAGTTACCAGTGCATCTTGCCGCGTCGGGTGCTTTTGTTGGTGGAGTCCTTACTACGAGACTTCTTCGAAGCAATGGTTAGTTTGCTTGCTGAGAATAGACTGATGCTCACAGTTGGGGCCTTTGATGTGCTTTGGTTAGACTTATGACCAGTGCTACGTTCTGTTTTGGTGTCGGTCGATGGTTGCTGCTGTGATTGCTTCACTGCCGATGCATGGAACGTTGTGTTTAAGCGATTAAGCAGTTTGGAGTCGTCGAGCCTACCAAAGTCGAAGTCCATTGTATGCAAGCATGTCGCATGTTCCAATGGTTTCACAGCAGCGACATGATTCTTCTCAACTTCTTCATTCTCAAGTTCAGTAGACTGCGGGTCCTCGGCGGGAGGTGCTCTGTCGATTGAAATGCTGCTATACTTTAGCTTATGCCTAGGTTTGATATGACTGGACTGCATCCTCGCCTCAACGTTTTCTTTGCAGAATGTGAAAAGATTGGAACGTTCGCTCAAGTACTTTCTGGGGATTTCAATTGGAGGTTTGGGCTCGGAACGATGTCGGCTTCGTTGGCTACTTAGAGGATTGCTGCTGGAACGGTTTGTAAAGAGTACATGTCGTTCAGCCATTTGATGGTGGATTCAAATTTAACTATCAGAGTCGTTGGTTAAATGGAGAAGCAAGAGGATAAGCAGCGAGCACAAATAGTATCATCCGAGGTCAAGCAGCCTCTTCAGAGGTCATCCGCAATGAACCGACAAGCCGATGAGTTTCGTCGGCAGGTTCCTAATGACGCGTATTCTTCTTCTTGAGCAGAACAAACTTGACGTATACACTGACGAAGAGAACAAACACCACAAAGTGATCGATCAACGAAATCGGAATCTTGAATGTAACAAAGCTTTGGTCTGGGGTCTCGATGAAGCCTGGCAACTCCTGCTTTTCATCATCAGGTGCGAGGCCTCCATAATTCAGTCTCCTTGAGAACACAACAACTTTGTTATCCAGAAGCTCAGAAGCCTCATTTTCCTTGGAGGTTTCGAATTTGTATGGTTGAGTAGGATCTTCTCCGTACATACTCCAAACAGGCGAAACAACTATATCTTCCTCCTACGCCGACTCTTTCGCAGATGAAGAAGGTAATTATCTTTGCTAGGGAGTGCTCATCTTTGGCATTTATGCTTCTTTGTTTTCCATTTACTACACCTACGGCTGTTGCTGATGGTCTTCTGAGTTCTTTTGTAGCTGCGCTTCTATTAGCTTTTCAAATTTGCGTAGTTCTTCCTGCCGTTCACTTTAATTTTTCTCCCATACCTCCTCCTGGTCACTCTTCAGATCGTTTCGACCCAGTCGTTGTGAGTATGCAAGAATTTGTTGATCTACTTGTGTAGACCCCATTTGAGGCTGACTGTTCGGCGTGGTACTATCATCCTGCAGCTGTTGCAGCAGTCTCTCACTCGTAGTACCTAACCCATTGTTCACTGTCTAATGGACCGTCTAGCTTGATAACCTCCTGAGCAGCATGACTGTGATCAGCAACTTGCAGAACCCTAGCATAGTTGTTCGTGTAAATCGATATAATGGCACTCCAAGATGATGGATATGTATCGATATCATACATACAGTCAATTCTCTTCCTCGTTTTCCCGGTTTTCTGGATCGAGTTCGAGCTGGGTGTCTTGACCCAAACCTGAGAACTCTCCTTCGGGTTCGTGCTTATCCTAGTAAAACTAACTGCTTTGATTTTGGGACTTCCTCCATTGCAGGAGCTTGAGTATTGCGATACCCACGATCACGATCGAGCAAATCTTCAAAATTAGACTTTTGGAACCCTCAAGCTCCTCAGGTGTCGGGGTTTATTTTGTCGGTGGTGTGGGTTTGCTGATATCGATAACGTCTGGCAAGTTGTAAGATGGGGTGGGTTTGACAACTGGCTTAACCGATGGCTTTGGGGTAATTGGCTCCTTCGAGGTTGGTTTTGCTGGAGGTGGAAGCAACCCTGTTGCATGAGGAGTTGGTGGTTTTTTTAATTCTGAGGTACTTGGAGGACGTGCTTTTGGAAACAGGGGCTTTTTCTAAGACTTCTGGGCTGGTTGTGCTTACTTGACGGGTGCTGGAGTTGGCGGTGGATTTACAGTGGCTGGTTTTTGTGTCTCAGGTTTGGATGTCGATGATGGTGTCGAAGTTGATGCTGGCGTTGGAGCTGGAACTGGTGCTTTAGCAAAGCGAGTGTTGGGGAGTTGAAGTATGCTTGTGGTAGCATCGTAGTCTTCCACTTTGCCAAAATATTGGTAGGTTGGTTGAATACTTGCCTAAGGTGATGTGTCTTTGTTTGCATTCGTGGATTTGGGAGTGGGATTGGGAAAAGCTGGTTTGGGCACTGCAGGTTTCTTGGAAGCACTGAGTTCGCTCGTTGACTTTGGTTTGGTAGTTTTATGTGGTTGCGCAATCGGTTTTTTTCCCTGAGCCGGTTCGGTTTGCTTTACAGGTTAAGCAGGTTTCGCGATAGGCTAGGCAGCAGATTGAGACACTGGCTTTGCTACTGCAGGTTTTACAGGCGTGGGAGTTTAAGCATGGGGTTTGGGTTGTACCTTTGGGATCGGCGTATCGATTTTCTTGGTTGTTACCTCTTTGTGCTGCTTCGATGGATCTTCAGCCTTCTTGGCAAAACGATTGACTTTGATATTCAATATCGAAGACGTGGCATCGTATTCCTCAACTCCACCAAAATATTGCACCATTGGCTTGATCGTCACTTCCTTTTCCTTCACTTCGGGCGCCTTCGAATCTACTTCCTTTGTCTCTGGCATCACATCAGCCTCCACTCCCCCCTTCACTTCAGGTTGTGACTCTTCCACGTGAGCAACGAAGGGAGCGCCACTAAATATCGTCGATTGAGCAAGTTCAGAGCTTTCCAAAACTGGAGGAGCTGCTTTGACTGCCACAGCTGGTGCTTTCTTGGTCGTAGACGCAGAGAATGGTACGACAGCAGGCTTGGGTGCTGCTGTCGTCGTACCTAGAACTTCGCTGGTGTAATCGGGGTTGACTACTTCTGTTGGCTCCTTCACTTATTTGAAGAGTGGTGTGACCTTTGTTGACTTTTGGGTTGGCTGGTTCGGTTGAAGCCCAAATACCGCGACGACGAGAAGCAGTCCCACAACCCACCCCGTCACTCCTTTCATTTGATTTATAATTGCAGAGAGCCAGCTTTCAGCCCATGCCAACCCCCACCATCTATTTTGAACTGGCCACCTACTTGATTCTAGTCTATAATGCTTTCCATTAATGACCCAAAGGAACTATAGCGAAGTGCCATCGACCAATACCTACGACGCGACCACCAACAAACCAAATATCCTCGTCAAGCCACCACAAAGATTTGTCAGCGAACCCTTCCCACAAAAAAACAACGATCAGTTCGTCATCCTCAAAGACAAGCTAATGACGATGCTGACCAATACTATCAACAACCTCGAAGCCAAAGAGAAAAAAGTAGGTGAAGTTGATGGAGAGATCATGAAGGTGGCCAATTTAGTGCTCGACCAGAAGAGTAAGAACGGTAACGAGCACATAAAGCGAAGTCGTATCGAATTAGTAGGCTTAGTCGAGAAGGATATCGTTGTGCAGATTGGGACGGCTCGGGAGGAACATGAGTAGATAGCCACGAAACGCATCATCTCAGATCTACAGAAGCTGTACTTGAAGGACCTCGAAGATGTCCTCATTACCATTCGACACCATCGGAGCAAAATTCAAAGCTACAAGTACAGCCTTGAAGAGCTCAAGTTCTCGAAGGAAAATTATGAAGCAAACGTTGGTAGATTGGTCCAGTTTGCATCCGAGGCGGAGTAACAGGCGAGCAGCTACTACAAAGCGCTCAGCCGAGCCAACTTCTTCATCAACCCAGCCGCTAAGAGGCTGTTCGGTGAGGGACGTCCACGCGTGAAATTTGTCTCCGTCGATAAGTGATGATGTTCGGTTGCAAGCCGAGTTTAGTAATCGAATAATGAACTTAAACATTTTGGTTCGGTTCCAGTACCTGAAAAACCTGGAGAAGCGTAGGAAGTGCCTGCGGGAGCGTTCGCAAGTGCTCAACGAAGTGATCACTTCGGAGGAGGAGTATGTGGGCACCCTCACCTTTCTGATGGTCGAATGCAAGGATATACTCGTGGCTCGACTCGGACTCTCAGCTGAATAGTTCAACGAGATATTTGGGTGTGTGGAGGCTATCTATATGTTGCACTGCTCGCTGCTCAAGGAGCTCCAGGAGCGATTTCGAACACGTGCTAACCCTACTTTTCAGTTCGGAGACGTGCTGTGCAAGTATCTCCCGTTCTTCAGGGTATACAGCAGTTACATACGAAACCTCGATGGGCATCGCAACCAGCTGATTGAACTCAAATCGGATGGGAAGCTTGGCAGCTTCAAGTCGACCCTTAAACAGAACGAAGCGGGGTATTCAAAAAAGTATAGTCCAAAGACACTGCAGTACCTGTTCAACATTGAATTGGCCGATTACATGAACATCCCCAACCAGCGGCTGTTTCACTATGACCTAATTCTGTCACGGTACGCTAAGTCGCTCAATACCAGCAACGCTGATTACAAACCTATTCGCGAGGCCATCGGAATGTATCGGCAGATCCTCAACAAGATCAACCAGGAGTTCGGTGAGAACGAACTCAAAAAGTGTATGGAACTCGAGAAAAAGTTCGGTGGAGTAGTTCAACCTCAAAGAAAGTTCAAAGGCGAGTTTCCGGCGTCATACTGGGCAGGCGGCAGTCGAATGCTGGATTGCCGCATTTACATCATGAACGATATGCTGCTGATTGTTGACGCGATCAAGGGCACCATGATCAAGCGAGTGAGAATGGATGCGCAGAGTTGGTTCCACAAGATTAATGTCGGGAAGAATATCAGCACTGCGATATTCGTGAAAGGCATGGAAGGCTGCTACCAAACTGTTTTCCTTTCGGATTACTACATGGAAGAGTTCCTGGGGGTCATCAGCAAGCTGTTCTTGGACATACCCAACCGACTCTCCCTGAAGAATGAGAAGCCGATGATGATAATTCGGCCAGTGAGTGTGTCCAGACAGGGTACCCAATGTATCTTTACGCTGTACATTAAGATACATGGTGCCAAGGGTGGAGTATTCAATAACTACACTGTCCCGGAGTTGGAGATTGTCATGGAACACCTCATAGCGAAGCACGGCAAACTCTTTAAGACCCTCGAATAGGTTAGTGACATGAGAATCAATGGCATGCTTAGCGACGGTATCAGCGATTTCGATGCTGAGCATATCGCCCTCAACCTCTTTCAGTACTTCGGACCGTTGCTATGCGATTTTGAGCTGACCCGTAATGACCCAACGTTCCAGTACTTGTTCGGTATCCGTGACTATGTTGCTGCCCATCTTGGCACAGTCAAATACGATTCAAAGGTGAATCCACTAGCACAGCAAGTACTCGACCTCTAGGGAAGAATACGAGTGGAGGAACTCGAGAATGCCGAGAAGGTGTAAGTGAACATCCAAACAGAATCTGGCTATAAGCGCAAGCTAATGATTGGAAAATAAGAGCGTAACTGTAGCATAATACGACGCATTCTTGGATAGTAGTTTAGCCTGGATTTCGCCATCTTCATTAGCAGTGGCCAGAGCAACATGCGACTCCTTGACGATGACGACATCCTGTACAGGGTCATGAAGCGATAGGGGTATGTCTTCAAGGAGGAGTCGAGTTTCTTCATGAAGTCCATGAAGTTTCTCGACGAGTTTCTGGGAGCCAAGGAGGTTGTTGTATACCTGAGGAAGTACCTGTACCTGTAGTCACCCTACCCCGAACTCCTATAAAATGTGGGGCAAGAACGTCTGGCCTTCCTCACCGATAATATCCTGAGCATAATGTACCAGCAACGTCTAAAACTGTCTATTGGCAAGGTGGCAGAAATGCTGGGTTTGGTGATGCGTCTCAAAGAGAGTGGAATAACTGCCCAGCAACAGCAACAGCTGGTCAGTGAGTATTGGAGAGGAAAGGTGCAGGCCAGTAATGAATCTTAGGCCAGCTTCAGAGATCTGGTGTTCGTGGAATACGGCAAGTACTGCGAAGTGAGCGATATTGAGTGCTTTATCAGACTGTTCAGTTCTGTAGAGTTCTGGTCACTATATTCCTATGCTGTGAACTGTCGCTTGCTGTTGGATAATGGCAGGCAAGCAAAGCTAATTATCAAGCATCGCGTGCTGGAAATCAGGGAGGAGATCGACAGTTAGGCACCACTCCTCCGATTGTAACTCAGCGAGCTGGAATATACCGTCACGCCAAGTTATCTTCGTTTCCTTGTGGAGGGCCGAGAGATTCAAGTAGAGGTAGAATCCGTCTACGGGTTGGTGCACGTAATCGAAAGAAACTGTCAAATCCAACGCGCGAAGAACCCACTCCAATAACGACCAAACTCCTTGGCGCTGAGCTGACTTGGCTGCCCGCACTTCTATAATATTTAAACCGATGAACAACGATCTTAACCTTGACAGTGTGGCCTTCGACTCTCGCAGGTATATCTCCAACTTCCTACGCAACAACACGATCAAGGATCTGATCAAGAAGAACATGGAGATCGAGGAAGAGATCAAGGTGCATGACCACGAAATACAGTCGTTGGTGTTTGAGAACTACAGCAAGTTCATCAGTAGTATCGACACCGTCAAGCAGATGAAGACAGATATCAGCCGTGTTGATGACAAACTGCGCAGTCTCGATCAGTCCATGGATCGTATTGCCGACCTCGCCCTAAAGATCGATGGGACGTTCTCGGTCAAGCGTAAGGAAATTCAGAAGCTTGACACCATCAATAAGGATCTCCAGAAACTCAAAAACTTGTGTGAGTTTCCATAAGTGCTAAAGGCAGATCTTCAATTCTACAAATCATTGGAGAAGAGTGAGGACAAACCTTATCAGCAACTCTTCGAGAAGTCAGCAACCTATTACAGGTAATGTTTTGCCACTCTCAACGAGTTCCGTACAGAGCAGCTGATTGCACCAATCTACAAATAGTCAATCAGCAAGGTGGAAGACCTCAGGGCTATTATGTGGAGTCTTCAAAATCAGCTGAAGTCACGTAACAGTCGTGACTTGAAGAGTATCACCAAGAAGTTTGTGAGCGTTACTGAGGAACAAATTAATCCCCTCAGAACTTATTTCAAGAAGATAAAGTAACGATTGAGTGAGAACTGTCTTGCCAACGAGAAGACTCTGCCAGTGGATGATTACCGACAGGAAGAGGAGGTGGACTTGCAAACAGCAAGAACGATGAATAGTGAGCTGCTGCAGAAAGTGAAAGAGGAGCAGAAGTCGTACCTCAACTAAAACTATTGGGCAGAGTTTGAGGAGGATTTCAAGTTTTTGGTGGATGATTTAAGTCCAATTCTCAAGAGAACTGAATAGATTGACCAGCTGCTAGTCCACAGTCAGAGGGAGAGCTTCGCTTTTGTGCTGAACAACTTCTTCGATGCAGTGAATAAAAATTGCCAGTCAAGCGTGTACTTCTCTGTACTGCTGGAGAAAGCAACATCGTCCTTCCGGAAGGTGATTGCGACGGTGCAGCAGGAGCCACTACGCAAGGAGTTTGAAAAGCTTCTCGGGGATAAACTAGAGCAGCTTTGCGTGATGCATGTCGGAGCAAGTTTTACCCGTCTCAAGATGGCATTGCTCGACAAGTACACCCAACAAAAGGAGTTGCTGCTTACGATGAAGGTCAGTTAGGAGGCTCAGAAGGAGGTATTTGGTATCATTAATCCGCTCAAGGCAGTACTCACGGGAGGATTCCTCAGGCTATTAGTGAGTCTACAGAATACTCCGGATAACTATTTCGCAGATCGCAGAAAACTCACCGAACTGTTGCTAGCCCAGCTCGGAGACCTCGTAAAGTTGCTCTGCTACATCCTCAGTACCTCCTCTTCTCGAGTCAGTGAGGAAGCCTATCAGCTCATCTGCTACGTTAAGCAACTCGCCACCCACAAGAAGGTCATTGAGTAGGCGGTTATTCGTTTGCGGAACACCTCCGATAGTGGCCTGATGTACCTGTTCAACCATAGCCTGCTTCAGATTTTGCACAAGACACTCTGGCAAAGACTCCTAAGCGACTTCCTTGCTGCATACGGACTGACCGAAGACAACCTCACAAAGGAAAACCAACAGCGTCTCAACCAAATCACTGAGCTGTGCAAAAGATCTATCAGCAAGAATTTGTGTGACTTCAGTACCTTCTACGTCAATAAGGTCAATGAAGTCTACGATGAGCCTGAAAAGGAGGGACTCCATTTCTCTGAAGCAGTCAGCATCGTCGAGTAATTCGTTGAGGTAACTTCGTACGTGTTCCCTGAAAGCCGCAGGAATATTCCAAAGAAGCCGTCCCTGCTTAACACTAGTGACAGGTCGTATTCCTTTGAAACGGAGGTCATGCTTGCCAAGAAAGCCCATTGGTTTGACAAGAGAGAGCAGCTGACTCGTTCTATTCTGCTGTCTACTTTTACGAAGGGTGTGCTCAAGAATTGGTTGAGACTCGTACGTCTAGGTCGTTATTCGAGCAGCAAATTTGAATCGGAGGTGTACTGCCTGGTGCAGATGTGCTACGAGATCGCCAGTGTCGATGAGGAATCGTTGATCAGTGCCTTTTTCTACCTGCTTCGCGGGGAGTACTACCGCAGCGATAACGTGAAGGTGGATAAGGCTGCTCTCGACAATGTTTACTCGATCCAGCGAGCCAAGACCAAGATTTGATGAGTGAATACATAAAGTTTAAAATCTATGATCAGCGACAGCGACGAACCAGTGAAAGAGTTGGTCACCAGACTCAAGGATGTTGAGCTGACTAAAGAGCTCATGAACAGCCTCGACGTTTTGACAACAATATTGGAGTTGGATAGCTGTACTGTCAAAGGCGGGTAGAAAATCGGAGAGGAGTTTGCAAACCTCTTAGAACTATGTAAACTTCGTCTGGAGAATTGCAACTTCAGCGATGACTTTTACGCGGAGTTCTGTGAGTGCTATGGTTACTCCTACCTTTCGCTGAGCTCCGTGAAAATCAGTAGGACAACCCATAACAAAGAAAACTGTGGCGTCAGCTTCGAAGTAATCAAGCACTTTGGGAACATGAAAGAGCTGAAGGAGTTTGAGGTGGGTAAGTCCTTCCTAACTATCAGATGACAACAACGAAAGATTCACCGAGGAGTATTTCGAGGAGGTGGTCGGTAATCATTGGCACTTTACGAAACTGGATATGAAATTTCCAAGCATCACCAAGATTGACTGCTGGTGTACTGGATTAGGTCGATGTAGTCAACAGAAACTATACTTTTCCTCTTGCACTGAAAGGTAATGTGCCCAACCTCAACTATCTCTACTACAGTACCGATATTGAAATTTAGCCTATTTTGACTTCAACGAGGAGTGCATCAGAGCCTTGGCTACGCTGAAGGGCCTTACCTATCTTTGGCTGAGTGCTAACTATAGTGAAAACCCCGATATGCTCGGTGATTTTGAGACGAAGATACTTGCCGAGGGGCTTTCGGCACTCACTTAGTTGGGACTCTGTACAATTCGTTGATGAGTTAGGGCAGAATCACATCACGTCTATCGGAGTGCAGAGCATCTGCTAAAACCTCCCCAATTTGACGATGTTGTGCTTGGGTATGTCTGTAACTAATTTGAGGTTACAACAAAATCGGGGACGAAGGGGCGAGACTTATTGGAAGGCACCTCCTCCAACTCAACGATCTGTCCTTGGGTTGAAAAGCTAGTTAACTAAGCAGAATGTCAAATCACTGATGAAGGTGCAAAATCATTTGCGAATCTCCCTCTCATCAAACTAGGAATGGGTGAAAATTAAATAATCCAGAAAGAAACAATATCGGGGACTCTGGTTTGATAGCGATGACAGCCAACCTGGACAAACTCGAGACATTAGAAATAGGTAAGCAATGGCCAACCCAGGATAAACAGGAGTTACAAGCCATGGGATAGAATTCATTTGCCGGACCAAAAATCTTAAGGAGCTAAGCGTCTGTAACCCAAATCGGATGTAGACAGATGCGATATCGAAGATAAAGGTGGAGTTCTTGTTGCTCGAAGTCTATATTCTCTCCAGGTCTTGGACTGTTCAAACTGTAGGCTTGGGTGGGAGGCTGGAAAGGCCCTATCTCAAGGCCTTTTGAACCTGAATTCGCTAGATTTCTACACCAACAGTATCGGTCCGGTCGCAGCGATGACTATTGCCGTGACCAACTGCAGCACTGTCAAAGTGCTTCGAATCTGTAACTGTAAGTTGATTTAGCTTAAAACTAAATTGGCTATTGTTCGGTATTAGCCATCCTCGAGTGTTTGAAGAGCAAGAAAGAAAAGGATGTGCTGATAATAACAGGCAATTGTCTTCCAAAGAAAGCATAAGGCTAGTTGCAGCGCATCTTCGGAGAAAAGTTTTATTGATCTATGGCTAACAAAATATACAAGTATCAGGAATAAGGGTTGATGATGGCTCCGCGGACGGGGGTAGGTGATGCAGCGGGTCGCACAACTACTTGCTGGTATTGCTGAAATCCTCCAGAGGGCACTGTAAAAGAAAGAAGGTTTGGATGAGTGTCCTTAAGTGGTGATGGAAGTTTATGGCGGTTGTCTGGAGCCTCAACCATTCTCGTCACAGAAAACGGTGAGAGAAAATCCTCTGTAGCGACTTTGCGACTCTCGTTGATGTTCTCCAACACCTTTCTTCCCGCTGAATTCTCCGGACTGGCTGTCAGACTCATATGCCGACTCTTCCATTCGTTTCGGCTGTTAGGTTCGAAGAAGCTATTAATGCTCTTACCATTTTCCTGGTCCACGAGTTCACTGAGCTGTTCGGTTTCATGCTGGATGCGGTTGCAGCGCTGCAGCCTTTGGATTTCCAGTTTGTATGACTGCAGTTCACGGTTTTTACTTTCAAGGTCGCCCGTGAGTTGCTCAATTCGCTCCAGATAGTTTCTCACCTACTTATTCTTTATGTTGATAATGTCGTTAATCTTGCGCTGCTCCTCCGCTTAACGACGCTACTTCTGCTGTAGAATATCAGTGAGACGGTTGATCTGCTGCTGCATCTCCTCAACCTTTTGCATTACTGTGCTGTTCTGCGACTCCGGTTTAGTTATTTGGTCCCTGGAAGCCGTGGCTTGCAGGTTGTTGCGACGTGTCCTTACCGATTTGCTCCGACCCTCAAAAATGCGCTTCCGGTGTCTTTCAATGCTGCTGCCCTCCATTCTTGAATCCAATACCATCAGTGCTGATTCACCCTCTTTCAGCCTAAAGCTAGCTGTGCTGTTCTTGCTCATCACATCTGTGTGATTTCTCATTAATTATTATTGCTAAGCTTTTCAGAAATAATCGAGAGGGTTGTTGCCCTTCGAACGGCCGAGTCTATGAGGTTGGATTTATTGGCCCTTCCTTCCCTTTATTTATTGCTTTTATTAATATGTAACAATTGAGAGCGACAGCCCTGTCGCAGGCTGAGCTGGTTGCCTCTAAGGAGAGGTTTGCGCTGTTCAGTCAACCACCTCCATTGGCTGTCGGCGATGACTCGCCTTTTCGCAATAAGCAACGTATCGATTGTGGCTAAGCTTAGACCCGCGAAGGGAAGATGGCAAGCCTGCAACGGAACCGCGCAACTTCCAAACTAACCCCACCAAGACGGGACAGATCAAGTCAAGCTACTTCCAAGAACCAGACAGCATCTACCAGGGAGACCCTTATGTCGACTAATATCTGAGAACGCTGAAGAGCCAGAACGAGAGGTATAAGGCAGGTAAGTTCCAAGAGAATGAGTTCAAGCCTGCAAGTGGCTTCAAGACACTGTATTATCCTATCCTAACGTAGAGCCTCTTCATCTTACAAGTACGTGGAGGAGAAGACTGATACATCTGAGAAGAAAATCATCAAAGATGAGAACGGTAGGGTCAAGACTTAGTCACGCAACGTGCAGACGAACCCATGCACTAAGGTCGAGACAGTGTTGTTAAAGTTCCCGAAGCATATTCCTGACCCATATAGTCGAAAGATGGAGCTTGAGCGAGAGCATCAGAAAAAGATGCTTGCTAAGCGCGGTGAGGCACCCTTTCGATCAATGAGTCACGGCCATAACCTCTTCAACAAGCATAAAGTAATCTACGGAACAGACGCCAAATTCCCCGATAAGCGAGGGTCTACCGTAAAGTATAACCTATTCAATCACGACAATAACTTCCGTCCGTCGAATCCCAGCCGTGGCACCCTCGATAGGTTCCCTGAGTATAAGCCTCATGGATATCCCAAGCAGCCCCCGGTGAAACACAGCACTTCCACAGACGTCAGTGAGAAAAGATAGCCATTTAAGCCTAATAGAAGCGTGTTGACCCGACCAACTCCTTCGATCACACTCAACAAAGTCAACCTTCGCAGATCGCTTGGACGTTGATTGACATTACATTCCCCGGAACGTTCGAATCATAATTTAAACAGAGCTCGCTGGATGGAGCCTACAGAAGTTCTCATGCAGCTCTACCGCGATAGGCTGGCAGGCCTTTCTGCAGTGTTGAACTCACTGCCTGAAATGGTGACTGAAGACGAGGCAGTAAGTCAGCTGGCTACAATGCCTGCCTTAGCTCGCTACCGAACGGATAGGATACTAGAACTTACCAGTAATTTGCTGCACGACGAGAAGTAGTTAACAATAATCGCCGTTCTATAAGCCTTACACCGTTCCCAGTCGGATAGCTAGCGTCTGCAGGAGCTACTATCGAGCGAGAAGCAATTACGAAGAGAGGTGGAGGAACAGTTGTAGCATTCCCTCAACCGGAAATGGAAGGGTGATTCTATCGCCCAGCACCAATCTGCCAGTAGTAAAGATCTCAGCGAGCAACAATTTGACCAAAGTTCGACAGAGAAACTTATGGAGATGAAGCTTCGCAACAACGATCTCGAAAGAGAAGTCGCGGGATTACGTAGCCAGTTGTACCAGTATTCTAGTGCAACCAAACCCTCGGCCGATTTTGAGCAACAGAAGCTTTAGTTGTAGATTGAGCAACTGAAATAGCTTCGGGAATACCTTCTTGGTTAGTTAAAGAAGAGTCAAATGAAGCTGAGCGAGAAGCAACTTCAATGTGACAGTCTACAACAGCGGCAGGCACTGTTAGAGCAGTAAAACTGTACATTGTCTGCTGGCAATCGAAGACTCAACGCAGAATTGGAGCATCATTATAAGCAAGAAGGCAGCGAACAGCTGAACAAATCAATCCGGCTCGAGAACAACAAGCTGGCCCAACAGCTGGAAGACGCTCAAATGAAGCATCGGGTTGAAGTTTAGTCTCTTAGTGATACTCTCGCTCGGATCAGAAATGGACAAGAAGAAGAAAAGGATGCACTTCACCGAGAAATCCGTAATCTTAAAGAGCTTCAGCACCAGCATTTCAGAGTTGTTGAGGATAAAAACTTATAGTTAAGACGCCTCGGAGAGGAAGTAGACAAGTTGAAGCAGAGGGATGACAAGCTCACCTACGAATACAAACTCAAGGCGGAGCAGCTCCAGCGAAGCTAGGCGGAACTTGAAATGAAACGGAAAGAGATCCACAAACTATCCCAGATCTTCGAGGAAGAGCGTGTTGGTTACGAATGCGCTTTGAAGCAGCACGAATCAACCAGAAGAGGGGATGATAGGCGGCGGAACCACAAGAGTTATTTGAGCCCTCAACATCGTACACCTGCACATCGAACTGGAAGTAGGTTCGGAGAGCACCAAGAATTTGAACAAGTTAATGAAGAGATTTCGAGGTTAGAAAATGAATTGAACAGCCTACGCAACGGGTTCGACGCAGCAAAGCAAAGAAGCAAGCAATCGATGGAAGAAAGTATCCATCAACTGAGAAGGGGGATTCTAACTCTCAGGAGAGCAATCGAAAAAATCATTCGACTCACACAATAGGAAATGATCAAAATGGTTCGATAGTTGGAAGGGAAGGCAAGGCATTTGCTTGTTGCCTAACGAAATGATCACAAGCTCAAGGTTGATCAGATCAAGCAACTGTGTGACGAGCAGATCGCCCTCATAGTGTAAAAAGCCAAACTGGAAGAGCATGAAAGACAGGCGGAACACGCAGAGATTCGTCGAGAACTGGCATAAAAAGAGGGCCATTTGCGCGCTATTCAAAGCGAAAACCACAAGACGAGACAAATTATTGAAGCCAGTGAAAACTTGGAACAGTCCTATAGTGCCTTGCTGAAACAGTACGATGAACTATCGAAGAAGTATCATGAGCTTGCCAACCATCAAAATAGTAATGGCCACTTAGAAAGAGTGACAACCAGATCTCCGCAAGTTCGCTCCCAGTCCCCACAGCCACAAATTAATGGCTACCAACCTTATTCTCGTCAAAAATAGTTTATGGATAAACAACTGCTTGCGGAAAGACCATTGCAAGCAAGGATCGTCGACCGAAGTCCAAGCCAAGGAAGATAGAAATCAGATCATAATAGCAGCGGAGTCTTCGGTAAAACCCGTTAGGACAACCTTCGACCTGATCCGCTCCCAAAGTAACAGCCTTCACCAAACAAATCTCGCCAGTTAGAATCTCGTCATGCAGATCCAACCATCAAGAAGCTGGACGACTCTACAAATATTCTGAATAATTCCAGAAGACTGCAGCTGTAGAATGGCTTCAACGAGCTCGAAGACGAGATTGAGGCGATAATCCAACGCCGAAACAAACGAGTCAACAAGTACCTCAAATGACCCAACTGATATTGCTATACGTTCCAAATGATTTTACTCTTGCCAATCAATAGCCTCGGTGCTGGATGATAGTCTTGAGTTCCAGATAATTGGCAATGCCGGCTTCACCGAGCTCACGTCCCAATCCTGAATCCTTGTACCCACCGAACGGAGTTGTGGCTCCGAAGACGTTGTAGCAGTTCACGTAGACGGTTCCTGCACGAATCTTGCGGGTGAATTCAATTGCTTCGCTGGCGTTTTCGGTGACGACTCCTGCTCCCAAGCCGTAGCGGCTGCTGTTCATGCGTTCAATGACCTCCTCATTACTATGATACTTAAAGATACCCATGACTGGACCGAAGATTTCCTCTTTTGCAATCGTCATCTCGTCCTTCAGGTCAGCAAAGATTGTGGGTTCGATAAAGAAACCCTTAGTACCAACACGCTTTCCACCGAGGACTAACCTGGCTCCCTCTTTCTTTCCAGATTCAATATAGCTCATAACTCGGTTGAACTGTTATCGGCTGACAAGCGGGCCGATGGTAGTGTTAGGATCAAAACCGTCGCCGACATGATTGCACTTAACCTTTTCGACCAAAGTTGCGAGATACTTATCGTAGATGGAAGCGTGAACGTAAGTTCGACTGGCAGCGATGCAGCACTGCCCACTATTGAAGAATAGTCCCATAGAAGATTGATGGATAGCCTTCTCGAGATCAGCGTGGGCTGTGATGATGTTTGGAGATTTTCCACCGAGTTCGAGAGTGACGCGCTTGAGATTATGAACATGGCAGCTTCTCATAATATCCAGACCAACCTTGGTGGAACCGGTGAAGGCAACCTTATCGATCTTAGGGTGAGTGCTAAGATAGCTGCCAGCTTCAGCGTGTCCAGTCAGAACGTTGATGACTCCTGGTGGGAATCCTGCTTGATTAGTCAACTCTGCGACTTTAATGGCACTCAGAGGAGTGTTTGGAGAAGTCTTCATGACCACGGTGCATCCTGCAGCCAATGCGGGTCCAAACTTCCAAGCCTGCATAAGCAGAGGGAAGTTCCAAGGGATGATTTGAGCGGCGACTCCCACAGGTTCCTTGATATTGTATGAGAAGAAAGGACCGTCCAAGGGGAACACATTGCTGTGAATCTTATCGACCCACCCAGCGTAGTACCTGTAGCACTGGATTGTGAGAGGCAGATCAGCCTTTTTGGCAATTTCGAAGGGCTTGCCATTGTTCCAGCTTTCAATAGCCGCAAGTTCCTCTTGATTTTTCTCGACGAGGTCAGCCAGCTTGTAAAGGCATTTGGCTCGGGCTCCTGGGTCCATTCTTCCCCATGGTCCCTTATCAAAGGCTGTTCTTGCCGCTTGGACAGCATCCTCCATATCGGCAACCTGGGCATCCTGCACAGTGGCAATCTTTTCCTCGGTGCTGGGGTTAAAGACATCAAAGGTAGCACCAGACCTGGAATTCACAAACTTGCCGTTTATGAAGAGCTGGGTGAGCAACTTGCTATTGGACAGGACTGCCGGCCTCATCTGAAGATACTTGAATTAATAACTCCTTGGATATAGTTTTGGACCTATAGGCCATGCTGAGGACAAGTCAATAAATTGCGCCTTAAATACTGGAGGCTGCACCGCAATATAATCTGAATTGTTGATGAGCGAAGACTCTGCTGTGAAGAAGGTTAAGGTTGAGACGGCTTTGGATCGCCTCAAGCAGCACAGCAAGGTCGTTGCCGATAGCGGCGACTTCAATGAAATTGCGAAGTATCAACCGGAAGATTCGACGACCAATCCCAGTCTGTTGCTTCAGGTGGCTGCCAAGCCTGAATTTGCGCACATTCTCGATGCTTCGGTGAAGTACGGGCTGGAGAACTTCCATCATCACTGTGAGGTGAACAAAAAGCGTAAGGCCAAGAAAGATGCCGAGAAACCTAAGGCTGTGGTCTACGAGGAGCTTACGCCTGAGCAGAAGGGGCAATTGGAGAACCTAATCCTTGACCATATATCGGTAAGCTTCGGCTGTGAGATTCTTAAAAAGATTCCTGGGTACATTTCCACATAGATTGACGCAAGTCTTTCTTTCGATGTTGCTGCTATGGTCAAACGTGCCACCCGCATAATTGATCTCTACGCTGAGAACAGCATATCTTCCAATCGTGTCCTGATCAAGATAGCGGGTACATGGGAGGGTATCCAAGCTGCTGAGCAGCTCCGCAAGAAGAAGATCAACTGCAACATGACCCTCATCTTCAGTAAAGTGCAAGCTGTTGCATGCGCCAAAGCCGAGCTTTTCTTGATTTCCCCATTTGTCGGGCGGATCCTAGATTGGCACAAGAAGAACCAGCCAACCGGAGATTACTTAGGCGCCAATGACCCTGGAGTGAAGTCTGTTACCGAAATCTACAACTACTTCAAGAAGCACGGTCATAAGACAATCATCATGGGCGCATCCTTCCGAAACATTGAAGAAATTATTGAGCTTTCTGGGTGCGATAGATTAACGATTTCTCCAGCCCTGTTGAAGGAGCTCGAGGCTTCCACTGCGACTGTACCAGCGAAACTCACGACTGAGAACGCCGCAAAGATGAATATCCCAGAGCTCAATATTACTGAAAACACCTTCCGACATGACCTGAACAACGATGCTATGGCTACTGAAAAGCTTGCGGAAGGCATTCGCAAATTCGAAGAGGATACCAACAAGCTGCTCGTCATCATTCGGGGCAAATTAGGCACCAATTGACAAATATTCGACAGTAGTATCTATCAGAAGTTAATGTTTTCGGTGGGGTTCACGCCTGCCAAGAAGGGGTGAGCCAGCAACTTATTAATCGAGAGGCGTTAATCTGGGTTCTTTTTGAGAATCTTCAGAATGAAGTCTATTGCGGTTTCGGAGATGTCGACGAATGAGGGGAAACTGATCTCGTCTTCAGCAATCTTGGATAACTCCTCTTCAGTCCAGATTCGGAAGGGAATGGATCCAATAATGAGCTCGTAAGTCATGATTCCAACAGCCCAGAGGTCCGTGCGCTGGTCATAAGCTTTACCTTTGACTATTTCGGGAGAAAAATATAGAGGAGTACCGCATATTGTCTTCCGACTGCCTTTGCAGATCGCAGCCCAGCCGAAATCGCAGATTTTGATGATTCCCTAAATGACTTTTACTGTACCTTTTCGACAATGATATTTTAAGGTTTGATGTCTCTATGGACGACCCCGTGTTGATGCAAATACTTGAGCCCCTCACATACTTGACTGATGATGTAGGCCGTCACCTTCTAGCTGACTCTCCCCTTCTTGATGAGCTTGTACAGCATTCCATCTGAACACAGCTCCAGCAGGATATATATGTTCTCAGAGTCGTAGAAGAACCCATACATGTTGCAGATGTTCTGGTGACGACAGGCCATGTGGATACGCAGTTCGTTGACCAGCTGCAGCTACATCTTCTCCTAGCGAAGCACTTTCTTGGAAATCACTTTTAAAGCACAGACGAATCCAGTAATCTTATGCCTAAACTCTCAACAAATTGTACTTCACGGCAAAAACCTATCCGAACTTGCCCTTTCCCAAGAACTTTCCTCTGACGAAATCCGCTAGTTTCGGTTCGTAGGGATTGTATGCCAATTTCTTATGTTCCTTTGCTCCTTTGACCATAATCCTTTCAAAATCTTCTTCAAGAGGCGAGATCTTTCTTGTTGGCTCTTTCATTGTGCTAAGCATTTTTAGCTTTCCGACTGACGTGTCTGACACGTTCGCAGAGTCATCATCACTGCTACTGTCCTCCTTTACTGGGCTACTAGGTGCTTTCATCGGTGGCATAGGGGGTCCATTGTACACAGAATTTCTGACAATCTTGGCGATGGGGCTCAGAATACTTGAATCGCAATCCTGCGAGACCTATGTTTTAAAGTATTTCCTAGGTCGGCTGGTCTGTTGAATCACACTCATAGTGGTTTTATCCCTTGAAATCTGCTGTAGAATAGATGACTGATCATGGTAAGATGGCTTACTGATGCCACTGAAAAACCCCTGAAACTCAGGGCTTTGTCGTTGGGTATGATGGTCAGCACGTTTGGGCCGTATTGTGAACTGGATGCTATTCGGTGGAGATCGAGACTTTACCACGATCCTTTCGAGAGCACGGTTGGGATCGATAGTGCTAAAGATCTTCGCTCTTGGACTTCCGAACCGAATTTGCTCACAACCACCCATTGCAACTGGTCTGGATCTTGTTGCCTGTTGACACTCCCACTCCTGTTCAGCAGGCGTTAAGATAGTTACTCGTTTTAGGTTTGGCTTCTTTATCATAATTTCTTCTTAATCGAATTGTAAGAAGGTTGGATAGCATTGAGCGTTTCTGGTGGGGCTAATGTTCGATTTGGAGGAGAGCGGCAATGCCATCTATCAACGAGCGCATCCCACCTTACTGATCTTTATAATCTATGATTGACACAAGCCAGCTTAGTTACCAGTCCAACATCCAACAGGCTGCCTTGGACCGGCTGAGAACCGAACTGTTCAGCTACACGGACAAACTGGAAACAGCTCTAAACGATGAGCAGACACGTTAACGCGAGCGGCAAGTACTGACACTGAGCAACGAGCTTAAAGACACTGTGTCAAGTTTGCTGTAGGCCGCAGCTAATAACAACCCAGAACTGTTGAAGAGTATTCTCAGCGATAAGATGGGCGAAGAGTTTGTGCGGGGCTACTCTGACATAATCCAGCGATTCCACGTGGAAAAGAATACGTCGGTGGTACACAAGCCAGCTCCGAAGGAGGAGGTGGAAAGGGAGATCGAACTACCACCACCAAGGCAAGGACTCAGCAAGGCGTTGTCTATGGGAGACGAACCAACCAAAAAATAGTCTGGAGGTATTCTCAAAAACGTTTGGGGAATGTTTGGCAAAAAAGGGTCGACCTAGAGCAAACCAACCCAAATAATTCTGAACGAAAACGAACCCAAGGTCTACTACTGCTCACGCAGAAAGAAATATGTGATTGAAGGAGAAGAAGATGTTGAAGAAAAGCCCATCGGACCGCCTCCGAAAAAGACTGAGCTCAAGGGCACTTCTGCTGAACCAAAGAAGCCCGAGACCGAGATGGACAGTATGATAGCACCTCCACCCTTTATGCGAGGCAAAAAGAAAGGACCTAAGCAAGAGCGAATTGTGAAGCAAATGGTCCTTGAAGAGTTACCACCTGTCATGGACTTTTCGGAGTTTCGTCGGAAGATGGCAATGCTGTTCGAGGAGGCTACTTCCACCCAACAACAGTCAGGAGGCTATAACACAAAGGTAGTTGACCAATTTGTGGAGAAGCTGTACTCGGACTTGTAGCAGGAATAGCAATTGGCAGCCTCTATTGCAGAGTTAATGCGAGATAGCTACGAACTGCTGTTGAATAATAGCCGATTTCCTCCAAGTACCCAGATTACGATTCTCAATCAAAATCATAGTAATATGGGAATGTTGGATGCTCTGCCCAAGAATAAGGCGCACATCATATCCCTTGAGGAAGAGAATGGAAGATTGAAGTCAATGGAAATGCAGTATCAGCTCGAACGCTCCAACTACGAAGCAATCATAAGCGACTACGTCAGGAAAGTCAGAGAGTTGGAGGAAGCCTTGGAGAGATAGAGAACTGTGCTGGAAGAACGAATCAGGGAGCGAGAGGAATCTGTTTCGAGACTAAACGAGGAAACCCAGGATAGACGCAGCGAAGTCGAAAGGATTGAAGGTGAGTTGGAAGGGTCTCTCGTAACTATCGCCAGATTGGAAGCATCATCAAAACAACTCAAACGATCAATCGAAGATCTGAACCTTCAATTGTCTACGAAGGAAGCCGAATTACAAAACCGCGATAGCATAATCAAAGAGACATCCGATAACCTCGAAGAGAGCCGTTATTAGTTACGTAAGGCAAACGAGTAGCTAAAGATCCGAGATTCTAAAATCCGTAGCCTCGAAGTATTGATCCGGGAGAGTGAGTCCACGCTGAACCAGCATCGCAACAACGAGGAATCGTTGAAACGATGCTACTCCTCAGTGCTCAAGAGCAAGGCAAGCCTCGCACAAATGGCAGAATCTCTTGCGAATTAAAACATCCTGCTTGAGAAGATAAAGAAACGGAGATCAATCCTGGTGTAAAGTGCTGCAGCTAGTGATGCAAGAGTTCAGCGGCAACTGGCCTTGGAAGAGGAGACATCAACTGAACGTCCTGCAAGCACCTTCTTAGAAATGTCTTCTCTCGTTAATGACGTCATTATTCGGTCGACCACCACTATGCGAGATTACCAAGGTCGAACCAAATAGCTGATCCAAGAGCTCAATAGCGTCAGATAACAATACAACTCACACAGGTAAAATACCGAGGCAAAGATCAAAAGTCTTAACTCGCAGATACTTAAAGTCAAGGTTGCGATGGATGGTTATAAGGCTGAGGCAGGTGAAGCTACTGCAAAGCTCGATATTATGAGGAAGGACAAGTTGAGACTCGAGAAGGAGCTCGACAAATTCAAGCATGATAGCAATTTCTCAAAGGGGTTGCTCGAGCAAGCTACAAAAAATTCAGGCACAGTATCAAAGAAGAACGAGGAGCTTTTAGCGGAACTGGCGAAGCTGAGAAAACAGAAGGAAAAAGCAGATGCAGCAGTAAAACTATTAGAGTCCTAGAACAGTGAGTTGACGACCGTGCTGAAGGCAATTGAGGAGGAAAAGGAGGTCATAGAGGAGGAGAAAGATACCATTAGCGAAGAACTGTTTGAGATCCGGGAATAGAAAGAAACGGCGTCTCGTGAAGCTTAGCAGTTGAAGGCTCTGCTACTGGAAGTGCGTAGCCAGCTGGAATCGGAAGAGGCTGCAAAGGAGGCAGCATCAAAACTGGTTGAAAGATTGAAAGCAGAACTTCTGGAGGCTGGTACGAGAGCGTAAGAGTAGTCTGCTGTTAAGGAGAGTCTGCAGAAGGATTATGAACAACTCTACGACTCATACAATGAAGTGGATGCACTCCTCAAGGAACTGACAGCAAAATATGAATCTGAGACATCGAATTTAAGCAACACTGTCAAAGTTATTCAAGAGAATTCACAGAGAGAAATCACGACTCAATTAGCACAGGTGGGGTCATTAACTGAACAGATTGCGACTCTCAACGGATAGATCATTCTTCTGAGGAATAATCTGTCTTCATCACAACAAGGTCTCATCTCGGAGCAAGAGAAAAATGCCAAAACAGTGTAGGATATCACGAACCTTATTGCCGAGCTTGAAAGCAAAGGTTCGGAGTTGGATCAGGTTACTGAAGCTCTGGGGTCGACGACTGTTCATAGAGATCAGCTGATTGCTGAGTGCAGCCAGCTATCAGCACAGTTGAGCCAACTGGCTGCTGAAAGAGATCAGTTGATTGCAGCCAAAGGTCAGGTACATAGCCAAGTTGAGCTGTTGCAATCTGAGTATCAACAGTACCAAAACGAATCGGTGGCAGCTATTGAAGAACTCGGCACAAAACTTCGATAACTGGAGGAATTACAGGATAAAAAGATCGAGGAGGTTGTTGAGGAGATGGCCAAGGGTTTTGACAAGGAAAGGTAAGACTTGGCGAGGGAATACGAACAGAAACTTGTCCATGAGACTGCCGCCTCACGCGAATAGCTCCAGTCTCAGTTAACCAAACTGAGCAGCAGTATTGAGGAAATGCTCCAAAGGAGGAGCGATGATCTGACACTACATTACAACCAGCAGCTCCTGAATATTGATGCCAGCCATAGACAGATTTTGGAACTACTCAGAAACACGGAGGTCAGACTAAGCGAAAGTGAGGGGCGTGCAACTAGGCTTGCCACTGAGCTCGAACAATCTCAAAACAGTCTCAACGAATCCTAAGCAGTATTAGTGCAACTCGATGAAGACTTGCAAAAGAAAGCAGAGGAACTTGAGCAGAAAGGGAATGAACTGGAATCAGCTCGACAGGAATTACTTCACCAGCAGCACAATTCTCAGCGGCAACAAAACTAATTGGTAAGTCAGTTGAATGAGAAGGACGAGGAACGGAATGGCCTGCTGCAGGATATCGAGGAGCTTCGGGTCCAAGTATCTGACGAGAAGACTAAGGTCGCCGAATGCATCCTGGTCATTCGGAAGCACGAGGAGAACGAGCAGACAAAAGGCAGAATCATCAGCCTTATGGAACGGGATCTGCTAACTGTTACTGAAGAACGTAAGGGTCTCGAAGAAATCATCGGAAGGCTCTCAAAAGAAAACGAGTCTTTGAAGTACCAAATCGAAGCTTCAAACGAAATGAACAAAGCACTGTCTCAAACCGAAATCGATGAACTGCAGAGCAAGAATTCCGAGCTAGAGTTACTGATTGAAGCTATCAACGAGGAGCTGGTGGCTAAACAGAAGTAAAACGAACAACTTACCGAGAGCCTGGAGACCGAGAAATAGAATGGCAGTATGCTATCGGTTCGTATCAGCCAGCTTGTCGGCGAAATGCTGCAGTTTAAGCAACATACAGCATAATCTGGTAAGTACATGGAGGAACTTGAAGCAGTCAAGGCGAAGATGCTCGAAGATCACGCCCGGTACGAAGCCTGTGCTGCCAAGATGAAGGAGGAGATCGCTGAAGTAACATTCGAATCGGAAGAAATGAAATCTTTCTACGAGAAGAAGTTGACTGAGTGCAACAATCGCATCGCTGAACTTACAGATGCTAGAGTCAACCACGCAGTGGAAGTGGAGGACATCACTATGAGGCTCAGTCAACAACTAGAGAACTTTAAGCAGGAGAATATGAGGCAGCTCGATTCAGGCAAACAGTTGATATTCGAAAACAGAGAGCTTCAGGAGACTGTGGCGGCATTGAAGTAGGAGTTAGCACAGCAGCAACAAAAACAACCAGTTCAAGTGTCGAGTTAACCCCCGATAGATGAAGGCTTTGCCACATAGCTGGAGCAGATGATAGAGAAGCAATAAGAAGAAATAGCTCGCTTAGAGGCTACAAACTGCTAACTTACGAAGCAAATTGAATCTTTGAAACAGCAAGAGGCTTTGTACCAGCAACGTGAAAAGAAGTATGAAGAGGAGAAGCTTCAACTGCAGACAACCTATGGATTGTTGGTGAAGGAAATGCAGGAGGTAAAGAAGCAGGAATTTAAATCCTCAGAGAGTAATGAAGAGACAGAAAGGGAGGCAGGAGAACTGAAGATGATGCTGTAGAATTTAGACACCGAACTCGAAGATGCCCGCGCAACTATTAGCAAACTCACTACCGAAAGGAATACCAAAGAACGTTAAATCTTCCTATTGCAGGCACAAGCCGAGAAGCTAAAGGAAGTTGTCTCTGATAAAAACCTGAGGGAGGCAGCCTATGAGGAGAAGATAACAAGGCTTGAAGCCGATCTAAGTCAATCCAAGGCTTCCGAATTCAAGAAGCTCCAGGAAAAGGTTAAAACCCTCGAACTCGAAAACGAGGAGCTGCTGGTAATTGGTTTGTGAATGCAGAAATAAAAGGTTGTGCTGATGAACAGTAACGAGAGACTCGTGGGCGAACTCACTTTAGCTCGGACTCAGCAACCGGCTCAACAGCAGTCTCTAACGAAAGTCTAATCTATCCTGCCAGCAGTCACAATAGACACCCGCCTCACACAAAGCCAGCCAATTCCAGAACTCCCGAAGCCTGGTCTGATAATGTCGACATTGTCAAAGCTGTTCCTGACCAGCAAGGAGCAAGAGAAGATAGTGCCCAACAAATGACGATTGTTAGTAACGCTAATGTCAACGAGGATCCTCGAATTTGACTAGGTTGAGCTTGCGATAGATCTTGCCGTTACGCTCGAACTCGTACCGATCGGGTTCATATCGGACCGTATTACGATATTTCTCATAGAGCTCCCGGTTATGCTTGAGCGCGTAGTTTTACATTATGGTCCAAAAGTCCCATTGTACATGCTCATATTAGTCCTTGCTCAAGTACACCGAAGAGGGTGGAGGTTAGACAAGCCACTCAGGGATAGCATCAATGTGATATACGTGATGTTCCATGCAATTCACAAATAGCTCTTCGTTTGGTCGGAGTTCTCGTAGGCTGAACATACCCACAGCTGGGATTGATGTAAGCTTGCGAGAATCGGTTGGTCGTTCCACTGGGAGGTAATTCAGGTGGTAGCTAGGAAAGAATCCCTTTGGTATGACAATTTGCTGAAAGCAGATATTGGCAGAGGTTCGAGGTGCTGGATGATTTACTATCTCTCCTAAAGCGTAGGGATTTCGGAAGCTACCATCAAGTTCATGCTCACATGGCCAACAGTTCACCCTTGCCAAGTCGATAATGCAATCAGTTGGGAAGTGCAGGTATTGCTTTAATCTCAACCGATCAGGGTGCTGAGAGAATTTCTTAAAGTCTTGATAGAAATGTCCTGGAACAAAGCCTAGGAACGTTCCAGCAGGCACTTTACCGTCGATGTAGACCCCTCGACCCGAATCGATGTGCTGTAGGCTACTGGGCTTGACTTTAAGAATGAATCCCAGTTGCTGCTTGAGCTTTGAGGCGACGGAAGGCCATCCGGATAGCCACTTCTTCTTAACTTCATGCATTTCCGAAATGGGAAATTTGTCGGGATCAATGATGCCTTCCCGTTGGTAACGTGACTGTTCGTACAGCACGTCAATACCCCGAGCAGCCTTGTGCAGCCCATCGAAGTGCCTGAATAACTGTTGGAGGTGATTTGCTTGGGCCAATGCCATTTGTTCTTACATGGTGCGCTCAATGATCTCTTCGTACAAATTTTCAGGTGGTTCTTTTGGCCGGTTGTGGATGCTCGCCAGCATCGCCGCCCTGAACAAATTCTCCTCATGCTGAACGGCATTTAGCTGTTTCTCAAGTACCCGCTTAATGAATGGATTTGCCTGGTAGAAGTACCTGCGCATTGGATGTTATTATGCACGAAGGCATCACAAATCATTCTCAGTGTTCTCGTAGAGCCTCAGGTTCTTTTTCTCTGCTTCCTCGTTTTCCTCTTACTCCTCTTCTTCAATGTCAAAGATCTCGATGTTTGGAGTGTTCAATAATAATGCTTTCAGATCCTTACCCTCCTCGAGCTAATCGAAGACCAACTCGAATTTGTTGTTTTCGAACATCCCTTCGGGAATTACTGGTCGTTTCATGTTGAGAAGGCAGCTGTCCTGCGGAGGCATGAATATTGGATCGACGGCAATCCTACTTTGAGCGAAATACTTACCGGAAGGCATTTTCGATCATCGAGGGAATGACACGGCCAAGCAAGGGCGAACTTAGCTCCAAGCATGGGTTGGTATTGGCTTCGATGAGCCACACCTTGAAGTTCTCGTCGATCATAAAGTCAAGTCCAAACACCTCAAATGAGAACTCCTTTTTGAGCGGATCGATCTTGGTGTAGACTGCTTTGATGGCGTCCGTAGCCAATTTCTGAACATGACTATTCTTCTACCTTCATTTCAGGGTAGGCAGTTGACCAGAACTTGTACTTAGGTTCCTGGCTGTCTAGATATCGCTGGAAATCGGCGAAAGAGATCTTGTTACCAGGCTCGTATTTGCCATACTCTTCGCACTTCTTCTGGACGGCGTCGTTAGTGAGGTGGATCATTTTGTTCGACAGATTCTTGAAGTTGAATTACTTGCAGGCCGTCCGGATGTATCCTTCCTGGAACCAGTAGCCCTTGGCAATGCCGTTTGATGATGTAAGGCAGATATAGGTTCTGATGTCAAACTTCCTCTTGTTATACAGGAACGGCATTATGTACTCCTGCAGAATATGTGTGCGAGGCCGCCCCATGGAATCAATCTTCTCTGACTCTATGAGGTTGGTGATTTCCTCTACTGTCTCGGTTACGGTGATGCCGGTTCCTCGATTGGTATTTTCACCTGGCTTAACCAACCAAACATTGCGGCGTTTGCGGGGCTTGAGTGCACCCTGCTGTGGCTTCTTCTGTTCGTTGACAATGAGCTCCTGCTTCTGGCTGTAATACTCCATAAACTTAACGAACTATTTGCTGTTGAGGTCCTCGACATGGAACGTGACTGGAATAAAGTCGAATGGGTTTATTTTCCTCGCCTCATAATAGCTCTTCATGTTGTAGAATAGTGCCTTCTTGTTGCTGAGATGCCAGTTATTCTCCAGATGGTTGTGAATCTGCAGGCCCGAGGTATTTTCTATGAGCCTCATTTTGTTTCGCTTGGTTGGTCTCACACCTCCATCTTCAAGCAGTGCGCCGATCTGCTTAAGATTCTTCATATCCTTCTGGGAGAATATCCGACGTAGGTTCTGGTAGTTTATCCACAGTTTTGGATTGACCAGTTGCTGTTTACTGTTGTTGTTCGGCTTATCGTCCACAAAGGTCTATTTGAGATCCTTGGGTGGAATAATCTTGCTACTCGTGATCTCTCGTTCCTTAGACTTTGAGCTACCCCTTTTCCCTCTGAGTGCATTCCCGAGGGATATCGCAGTATCCCTATGGTTGACACTCTGACTGCGACTGAACGTGCGGTTCTTTATCAGCTTGCTTTCAGCGTCGGAATCCTCAAGACCGGGAGCACATTCCTATAGGGCGTTGTCATCAATCTCGAAATTCAGTTCCTCTTGATCGCAATCTTTGAGTGACTTGTACTCATTGAGCACCTCATTCTGACGAAGTTGTGTCCACACCATGTTGATGTTAGGGTCGTTCTTATCCTCAGTCAGGTGCCACCACGGTCGATTCTTAATGACGTTTTTGATGAGTGTGCTGTTGTTTCCCTTGCCCACGTAAATCACGTAAGGCTTAATTTACGACTTCTCGTTGAGGATGCGAAGGTTGTTGCTGAGGTTGACCGCCGAAAGAAACTCCTTATACTGCCGATACCGAACTTGAAGCACCTGGCTCACGCTATTCATGAGTAAAGCCTTCTTCTTGTCCAGCTTCTTCTTTTGAAATTGCACAAGAGGGCGTGTCGCATTGACCTGATTTTCATTTTCCTTCTCCGAATGTTTTTGCTGGAACTGCGGTTAGGGCTCGGCTATTTCGTCAACGTTCTTTCGTAGAGGCGGGAACTTTGTGAACGATGTCTGCTTGTTGTTACCTACACTGGAAGGTAAGGGTACCTCGAGGTGGCGATTCTTATCGCTTCCCTGGTGCTATCTTGCTGTTCTCGATCAGGCTCATGCCCTACGCAACTGACGTACGAACAGTTCGCGATTCGTTCATCGATTTGTCTTGGTAGTGAAGCGTTGTACCTAGCTTCTTCGGTGCGCCACCTCTTGGGCTATCCGGACTTCTTACTATTGCTGTACGGTCCGCAAGAGGTTCCGTACTTCTCATTTTTAAATATACAGGTTACGGATTTTTGCCTAACAGATAGCCATCGTCGCCACAATCATCACTTTTTGTTTGACTTCTCTGGTGGTTTGACCAGCTGCTCGCCCATCATGGACTTCATACCGAAGTTCGTTGGGAACACATCGATGGGAGCCCTCCATCCATACGATTGATTGCTGGTAAGTGGGGCCTTATACAGATCCTTGGTTTACTCCTGGCGGTGACGTGGGTTGTAGTGGCGATCTCTTGCAGCCTTCTGGTCGTACACGTATTCGGTTTATTCTTGGGCTTCGATTGGGTGCACAGTCTTGATAAAGGATGACTCTTCCTTCTTGGTGAAGATAGTTAGGTAGTTCTTGTCCTACGACTTTTGTTCGAGGCGGTCGAGCTGCGCTTTGGTATCGGCCATGAGAATCTTCGACTCTTTCTGATGTAAGAAAAGGTGGTACATCAACTTGTTGCACATAGGCCTTTGACTGGAGGTATGTGTCAAGTGGGACACCACGACCTTTGGGCTCTTTCTTGCTATCCTTCCCCATCGATGAATTGTATAACTGGTGTTATTAATAATAGGCAGAACCAAAGGATAATCATATCAGCAGAGCGAGGGCGAGCATGACGGCTAGAGCAGCAGCTCTCCCAACAAACGAAGGTTGCTTAAACTCAGCGTCCGTGACAAAAGGCAAGGAGTCCTTGATCTGGACCATTGCCAGTTGGGCATACTTGATGGGAATGTTATAGCAACCATTCGAATCTGGTGCGATTGTGTAGGTCCGGATGCTGCCAGATTCGAAGGAGCCTGACTGGGTTGTGTTGAAGCTGTATCCTTGATAGCGAATCGCTGTCTTGTCCAACAAGCTATCTGCTTCCAGGTAGTAGTAGGTGGCATTCTGGTTGGAATTGTAGCATAACTGGACTTCTCCAGTAAGTGTTGAGTTCAAGTCCTTATTGATGATGACTGCCCCGCTGAACTCAGTTTAATTCAGTCTGAAGGAATAGACCTTGATGTTGAATGGACCCCTATAGAGGTTTTTGGTGGCAGTCATGATAGTGGTTGTACCTATCGGTGGAATCATGAATGGCTGCAACAGTACTGCATAGTAAAGAGGCCAGATATTCATAGTTGGACTGCCGACCCAATTTGTTGTGGAACTGAAGGGGGACTGAAAACCCACACCGAGAAGATCAGTATCGAAGTAGACTTGGTAGCCACCCATCTGAAGCCAGTTGAAGATGAAATCAGCAGCCCACAATGCGGCAGCGAACGTGTTGGTGACTCCATCGATTCCATTGCCATAGTGGATCTTCAATCGGCTGATGGTGACATATTGTTCGGCAACATACTGCTTGACCTCACTAAAGACCTGGTTAATTCGTGCTTGGAAGTATTCTTCGGAGAGGAGGTTAGCGATAGTCGCGTCTGTATCATTTTCAAAGAAGTTCATTTGCAGCGAGAAGATGCAGAACAACGAAGAATTTGCGCCGCAGTACGTCCAGAATTGTGACATGTTGTTGATCCATGAGCTCGCGTAACTGTTCACTCCTGGTCCTGCCACATAATACTGGCCCGTCGGAGTTGACGAATTCACTGCTTTAACGAACGCATCCATCTCGTTTATCCATGTCTGCAGGTTGTAACCAACTCCTCGGAAGCCCCTTGCCTCGAAGGTATCGGCCTTCTCCCCCAAGCTCATGATGAAGGTGCTGTTGTAACTGTACAGATACAAATCGTTGACAAAGGTGTTCCATCGAGTCTGATTGATGGATTCGAAGCGAATGCCAGCCATAAAGTATGGCTGCAATACAGTGTTGAAAACGAAGGTACCAACATCGGTGAGCTCGGCGGAACTGATGTTTTGAGTGCAGTACGTGTCAGTAGCAGTGCAGCCGTAGTCGGCACTACTTTCAGCTTGGATGGCTATCACAGCGGCAGAGCTCCACATGTTCTGGTTGTTCATATTGAGGAGCAGTGTTTGTAGGTGGGTGTTATTGGCAAGTGAACGAAAGCTCCAAGGCACTGCAAAACCAACTGGCGTCCGTATGATTGGCATGACGATGTTGTCAGTGAGCTGCACCTTTGCCAGGGTAGCAGAGAGAGTCAGGCTCAGCAAGCACCCCAATAAGCAGAAGATGATGGCACGCATGAAAGATTATAGCAAAGACCGATCCTTCGACAAATTTATATGCTCCGTCGTTAACGACACCAGCAGCAACAATTCTTAGCATCGTCCGTGCATCGATTTCTCACCGAATGCTTCGGAATACTGTTTCAAATACATCTCCTGAGTTATCAGTTTTGCTTCTCAACTTCCATGTCCGTCCCGCGAAGCTTCTTGATCAGCAACACGAACTCATCGATGAAGATGGGCCAGCCATCGGTTTACTTGTACTTGCTCAAGTCCCCCTTCGTCACGTCATCGAACTCTATCACCATCTTCCAGGTGTCCGGGTTCACTGACTTCTGCTTGTTCTTGGGAATCTGCTGCAGGTACTGCATGAACTCGTCGTACAGGGCGAAGTGCCCTTTGAGGTAGAGTTCCCAGAGAATTACTGCGGTGTCAAAGCTCAGAGACTTGGCCTGCTCCCGCTGAAGAGCATACACATGCTCATAGACCTTCTTGAAAGTGTCCCGATTTGAGAATTCCTTCCGAAGGTTCGGCAGATTGTTAATGAACTGCTGTGGGTCCTTGGCTTGGCAGTGGTTCATCAACCTCTCAAATTCCTTTTCGGTCAGCTCAGTGCTGGATTTAGCGTCCATGAGATAGTACATGTAGCCTACGATAAGGTCTGTGGGCTCAAGCTTGAGACTTTGCAGAAGATTTTCAACTCCCTCCATGTTGATAGTACCGTTTGCCTTATCTAAGTCGCATCCGGTAGTACCTGCAAGCCTATTAAACCAAATCTTGACAGTTTCCGAGTTCTTGATGACCTCCTGAGGTTCACTTTCGGGATTATCAAAGAATAGCTGCACTGCTCGTTCAAAATCCCAGTTTGCACGGGTGAGGAACTTCTCGGCCAGCGTTGTGGAGCAGCAGACAACACCGGTGAAGTCAGTAACAAGCTATCGGCGACTGGCGTTCATCTTGGATTTAATATAATGACTACTGAAGTCTTTCGATAGAGAACGAGGGAGCACAATATCTACCGGTTTAAAGTCGGCTTCGAGCGCTCACTTTTGAGGAGGAAGTTGCTACGATAGCATAAACCAATTCAAGGATTTTGAACTGAGGATTCGATGATGTTTGTGCTCGCTTCGTTGAGTAGCCCACGAACATCAGTGCTCTATCGATTGTTCAGAGACATTGTGGTTTCTGTGGGTGTTTGCAGAAGTTTTGTTGGACTTTTCAACCTACCGATAGATTCCGCAAAACATGTTGGTTACGGAGCGGAATTTTATAGCTGAGGGCAGTTCCAAGGGCAGATCGATGAGGAGGACACCACTGTTGCAACAAAAAACTTGGAACGACAATTATAGATCAGTTCTTGGTGACGCTCTTTCAAATCCAAGGTGACCTGAAGGGTATTTCTATTGAACCCAACCCGTACGCTCAAGTTTCTCTGGAACCATCACTATTGGCCAGACCTATGAGCACTTGATGACTTACTGAATAATCAGAAATTGTGCAAAGAGGATGGACAGTCGGCTCAGTGCATAGCCCCACGACCGGCTTCGTTTGTTATCTCCAACCCGATTCCAAAATCAATAAGAAATCTTTTGGATTTACCCCAAATGCTTTTGTCAACCCCCACAGAATCGATCATGTTCTTTGACTTACTAACGGTCATCACCCGGAAAGTAGCACCCCAAGACTCCCAACGCTTACTGTCTAAAGATCGGAAAGATAGGCTTAAGAGCAGGCAAACATCGAAGCTTAATTATATTAAAACAATCTAAACTCTTACAATGGGAAAACAATTCGTTGATGATGCTGAACTGAGGAGTGAGGAGTCTCCGGTGGAGACCCCAACAAAGAGAACTACTCGTGTACGGGCGCAGAAATCCAAAGAACAGACCGAACCTGACAATTTTGAGGACTATGCCAGGCAATCTATTCTGAAGCGGAAGAAGGCGGAACGCCTTTCCTTTGAGCGAGAGGGTTTCGTGATGAAGAAGCTCCAGGAGACTAACCTAAAGATTCGCTACCACCAACAACAGATGGAGAGGATCAACCAAACTGTCGAAGAATCTCTGAAACAATCACGGTTGGAGAAGGAAAAGGAGAAGATTAAGAAGCTGATCTTCACGATGCGCTTTTTCTACCGGGAAATGACCATGATCAAGGAGAACCTCAAGGACTTTTACCAGCAAGTCCGAGAGGAATACATCTTCGGCTGAGTGATTCTCTTTCTTCTCCCTACTAGTGTTCTTCCCAATCACTCACGGTAGAGCTGCTGCAGGGCAAATTGTCACAGGTGCCCTGGCGGAAAAATGTTCTTCTTAGAACTGATGCTAGAGCTGTTTTTAAATTAAAATTAACGGATGCATTAATCAGCAAAAGGATCGAGTAGCCTCCAAAGAGCGGCAACTGCATCCACGTAAATAGCCGTGTTTTTGGTGGCAGGTGGGTACCCTATTGCGTATCCCACTTAGAAATATTAGAATCAAGGCCCTGTGGAACGGAAGTCTCAAGGACATACTAATCCCCTAGGCACAGAATCGGCTGTGGATAGGTTGGGTGCTTCCAGCACAAATCGTTCCAAGAGCAGCAATGGATTGATTTGAAAAAGAATCAAATCGATCATATTCTGTTGGCTATTTTAATTATGTTGCGCCCGATTAGTGTTTGGTAGGGTGACTCGCCTCCATCTCATCACTGAGTAATATTCTTATAAGCAATGGAACCCAACAAAAACAAAAAGGTACGCCTACGAGCCTATGAAAGTTGCTGCTGATGGGCAGTGAGGGTGTCGGCAAGACTTCCATGCACTCAGTGATCTTCGCCAACTATCCCGCGAAGGATACCAGCAGAATCGGCTACACCACCGACCGTAGTGAACAGAAGTTCAAGTTTATGGGCAACCTCACCCTCAACCTCTGGGACTGCGGAGGGCAGAAGAACTTCATGCGACAGTACTTCACCACCTACAAGGAAACCATCTTCAAGAACGTGGAAGTACTCATCTACGTATTCGATGTGGACAACGATGCCAAAATGGCAGACCATCTATCCGATTTCCAAGAAGCGTTGCAGAACCTCCGTACATACAGTCCAACAGCAAGTGTGTTTGTGCTTGTACATAAGATGGACAAGATCAAGGAGTCTGAGAAGGCTGCTCGCTACAATAACAAGAAAGAAATCATTGGGCAGAAGGCCAATGAACGCGACGTCACCGTCAGGCAGTTCTTCGGTACCAGCATATGGGATGAGACTCTATATCAAGCCTGGTCGCAGATCGTTCAGCTGCTGATCCCCAACATGGGATTTATCAAGCAAACTCTGAAGTAGTTCTGCGATGTGAGCGGCTGCGACGAGGTGGTGTTATTCGAAAGATCGACCTTCCTGATCATTGGATACCACGACGTTCGCAACAAGCCTGATCTGCTGAAGTACGAGAAGGTGAGCAACATCATCAAGCAGTTCAAGCTCACCTGCAAGTACTGTGTGTTGTTATTCAGCAAAATTGGAGCGAATATCGACAACCTCGTGGTAAACACGCCTACGTTTACCTCACTGATCGAGGAGTACACACCGACCTGTAACATGATGGTGATCTTCTCGAACCCCGAAGTCAGTACAAGACCCACTTATTGTAGAAACCACGGCCATCTCCATCAACATATCCAACAGCGGCAGGTACTTCGACAGCAAGATGCGCGAATTCGATGGTGCACGCAACGAGTGACTTCTGCGAGTATTGCAGTTGCTTGCCTCCTTACCATTCATCATATTATACGCCTATGCGCAACCGCAGAAACCAGGAGGAGTCCGAGTACGAGCTTGATGAAGAGGTCCTCGAGGATATGTACAATCAGGAGCTAGCATAGCAACTGGGATAGCAGGAATCTACCCAAATCGAAGATGGAACCCGTCAAATATGACTTCATGGAGGTCGAGGAGGAAGAACCAGCGACCAAACTCAATAAGCTTCCTGTCATCAACCCACGCTTCTCCGGAAAGACAGTATCAGAGACTAAACCATCCTCTCAGATACGCAAGCCCACAGAAGTTACCAAGCTAAGCTCCTTAAAGAAGTAACCACCCAAGGACGACTTCCTCAACGAAGATATCCTTGATGAGGAGTAGCGAACAACCCAGAACAAATACCGGAAAGCAACACCACCAAAGAAGGAGCCTGAACCATAAGTATAAGACTATGAGCAGGATTTCGAGGCTGACGACTATGGAGAAGACTTTGAGGAGTTCAAGGAAGAAGTGGAGACGAACAAGGAGGAACCTTCGTCGGTGCAGGTATCACCTACCCTTAATAAGTAAAATTTGCTGTGAGGTAGAGTTGGCTAAACTGTGAAGACCATTCCAAAGAAGGTGTCGATATTTCGCAAAAACAATTCACGCCAGAGCCTGCGTTCCGGAAAGAGCCAGAAACGATCAACCACTGTCAACGCGTCGAAGCCGAAAGAGTAGATCGATAGGTACCATAAGTAAGTAGAGCGGGCCTTCCCATCTGGGGATTTGAAGTCATTCTAAGTGGATAAACTGAACAAGCTCAATGAGAAGATTCGCACCATGATCCGCAGGTTCAACGAGCAGCTGAACGACATCATAAACAAGAATGCAGTGATAATCCGAATGAAGGAGAACAGTAACCAGCTGGAGAAGACGATAGAAGAAAAGCTAAAGGTGCTGGAGGAGGAGAAGAAGAACAATGTCAAGATGCTGGAAAGGATGGAGCTGGAAATCGATAGGATGCGATACCGGTAGGGTGAGATCCGAGAAGACGACTATGAATTAGAGATGCATAAACGTGTTGACGTTCTAAAGGATAAGATCAAGGACTTGGACAAGGTTATTGTGAGGCTAAAGCTGGAGATGGAGAATGAAGGCAAACGGTTATATACTAACGTGCAGAGAAAGGATAACGAGGTGAATGCTTCAATTAAATCGTAATTGGTGCACTTCAAGAAGGAGGAGGTCAAGACAAATGAGTACATCACCAAACTCGACGAAAAGATATCTGATATGGAGACCAAGAATGGCGAAGTCGATTACAGGTTGGCTGAACTCATCAAAGAGGCAGAGGATAAGGGGGTTGACTTGAATCCTCACAGCGCGAAGAAGGCTAAATTCGATGAACTCGTCAAGCGTCGAGATAATGAGAAGAAAATGGTGGCGGTAACGGAGGGGCAGATGAAGGTTAGGAGAGATCGACTGGGGCACGATATGCAGCTTATGACCCGCGAGCTCCACCACCTAGACCTGGAGATTAAGAACCTCTACAACGATATTGACCATTCCCTGCAGAAGAGTCGCAGTCTCATAAAAAAGAACAAAGAGTTGCAAAAAGTGCCGAGTAACGTTGCGGTGTCACTTGAGAACCTTGAAAGGTCATTGGTGGTACCAATATTAACTGACTTTTACGAATTTAAGTTGAACCGGTCAAGAGTTGTAGCGAATACCAGCCGTGCCAGGGTATCCAGCGCAAGCAACAACAAACGCGACCTGGCAACTGACAAAAGGATGAAAAGCAAAGAGGAACTGCTGCCTTTGAACCCTAAGATGGTGGCAAAGAGTGTCGTAGAAGATCGGGAGGATACCGAACCCCAGACAGACAAGCCTCAGTTAAAAAAGAAATAGCAAAAGTAGCAAAAAGGCAATGCTTATGAACGACTTTGGAAGGACAATGAAGATAATGATGCTTAGCAGACACCGGTGGTTGTTTCCCCAAAAGCGACGGTCTAGGAGCACGAAGCATCGCCACCTGCACCTCTCCCACCGACCATTAATGACGACTCCAAACCAAAGTTTATGCTCAAGCGGCGAGGGAACAACCCACCTGAACCACAACCACTAGAGTAATCTAAACCAAAGTTAAAAGAATAAATAAAGTTGGTTGCGGAAGAAAAGGAACCCGTCATGGAGCAACCAAAGCCCTCCGATGTGGAAAAACCGTTTTCGCTTGGCAGAAATAGAATCAAAAAGATATAAAACTCAGGCTATGCTCCTTCCGAGCAGCCTTCAGCGGAGACGACCACCTCCACAAAACCAATTTAGAAGCCAGTTCAACCAGAAGTACTTTACGATGCTCCAAGACCTAAGCTTCTGCTGGGTGGTGAAGAAAATTCTGAGTCAAGGTAGCCGACAAGTACCTTCCAAACTTAAGTCCCCGAAGATAAGCCTATGATAGCTCCGAAAAGGATGCTCATGAGGAAGCGAGGTACCGAGCAAGAACTCGCCAGTGGCTACAATCCGACTTTTAATGAGCCAAAGCCTGCTTAGTAGATTCCCCCTACAGTGGATTCTAAACCTGTAAATAATCCGTACGCACCAAAAGCAGAGCAAAAGCCTGTAAATAACCCCTATGCCCCACCACCAACGCAATCGTAAGTAAAACCCAACAATCCATATGCACCCCCTGCAGCTATTCCATCACCAACAAATAACCCTTACGCGCCAACCAATAATCCTTACGCTCCGAAGACTGACACTCAACCTTACCAGTCGCAAAGAGAAGGTCGTTTGAAGAAACCCAAGGTTTAACTACCGAAGTAGAAGTACAATATTTATGAAGCTGCTGAGGAGGACCATAATGAAGTCAACGAGTTCATGGCTGCCTCAAAGACTCCATATTTACCCACTGTCACAAAAGCCCAGGTTGTTGACTAATAGCCAGATCTCAACAAACTCCTGGGCATTAATCAACCTCGAGCAGCAGACCCCGAAGACTAACTATTATTCGGCCGCAACGAACAACCAAAACGGCAGATTCGGATACGCAAACCAGCTGACGCTGATCCCTACTGACCCACAGCACGCGAATTTTACCTCTTACGATACTCACTAACTATCACTGACTGTTACGATAGGCTTGGATATCGCTCATATAGATTGAGGTCTTGAGTTTGAGCCCAATGTCGAGAGTCTTATCAGCAATCTTTTTGAGAGTCTCACCCAGAATTTTATTGTATTCAACTAGCTGACTGATTTCGAAGGATTGGTAAGTGTTGAATCGGTACTCCTTGCCTTCGTATGTCTCGAATATCACGGATGAAGGATACACCTTCTTGTTCTCGATATTGTTGTATTGAATTTCGAAGAGAGTCTCCTTGGTGGAGGGTTTGAGGACTGCCATGCACTCGGGTTTGATGGCCAGCCACATATTGTGAGCAGTATGCACCCCCTCCTTCTATAGCCTGGTGAGGGTATTGTCGTGCGGTTGTACATAGAACAAGTTGCTGTTGTACAGCGGGTTGGATTTGATCTTGTTGAGGACAATCTGGTAGCACATGAATTCCTTTTCGATGAGCAGCTTGAGTTTGAAGCCTGACTTGACCTCGCTTATCTTTTCCAGATTATGTTTCTTG
>ERZ724508.137-NODE-137-length-52038-cov-6.375681_pt1 | contig 52038 bp, 71 predicted proteins | sample MGYA00376041_ERZ724508 | MGnify/ENA primary metagenome ERZ724508 (study PRJEB28724, sample SAMN07190887) | wastewater metagenome | isolation source: effluent of sewage treatment plant in Hong Hong | place: USA: Christiansburg, Virginia | collected 2016-03-01 ...
GCAGAGCAATACAGCCTGATGCACGAGATATAGTGGCACCCACAGCCAACGGTTGAGTTAGGCCTTGACGACAAAGTACACGAGCGGCACGACTGAGTAGTTGATGAAGGCTAGCAGCCACCAACATATGAAAGTTTTGTCGGTCCGCGAGAAGTAGCTATTGAAGGTGTCAAGGTCAAGTAACTCGCCGTAGCGGTTGAGGTTATCCACAACAATCATAATAGTGAGCGGTACAAAGCTGGCAGCCACCATGTTGTAGATAGTCTTGTAGTCGTTTATCTGCATCAGCTCAGTCAGCAAGGACTACCTGAGTTGTTGAGGCTATTGTACTTATGGAAGTGAGTTTTCTACACCCCCACCTTCGAACACGGTTTGGGCTCTGGAATACGGCTTTCGTGAGACTGTTTGACGGTGTGCTCAAGCTTGTAGTTGAACTACCTGATGCTCTGTTAGATGCTGTGGCGGAGTGTTGCCTCAGCATCTAAGATCTATTTGTAAACCTCGTCTTCTTGATAAGACTTTGTCGGCGAATTCTCCATAGATGCCCGGTGTTAGCCAAATTAATATTTTATTAAAAAACGAATGCCTTTCGAGCCTGCGAGCAATCCCCGTGGCTCACTGCTTCGCGGTCCTGGTAAAGAGAGTTCCCCAAACCCTCGACATCAACAATCTACGTAATCCAGCGAAATGGGTAATGTCAAGAGTACTACCTGCGCCCCATCCTCAGTCGCTTCAGCAGGTAATGTGGCTAATGTCTTTTGTTGGCCTTCCTCTACTGCGCGTTCCCTCTCAGCGGTTCGATCAACCCCTTGAGGTTCTCGGGTCAGACAAGCAGCTTCAGCTCGTGGTTGACGAGAGGTTCCCAAGACTTGCGGTTTCTGGCTGTTCACCTCATCTTCGCTAAGTTAGACTTTGTGGACGACTCTCCCTACGCGTTATGTTCATAAAGCTAAGACTTTAACCTTCAAAACGACTTACTTCGGGCCTGAAAGAGTACGCATAGTTGGCTCCTCTATGGCTACGGGAAAGAGGTCTCCTCCTCCAACCCTCTGCTTCAACAACCTCCTGTCCCGGCCAAATGGAGAATGTCTTTGAGTAGGTAACCTGGTCCACTCACTGCTGCTAACCTCCATCTACTTTGCGCTCCCTCCAAGTGATTAGATCAGTCCCTTCAGGTTCTCGGGCTGGTCCATCATTCTAGACTGAATGAGGAGCTCTAAGTCGCGGGTGACTCACCAATTACTGAGCATGCTGTGATCCAGATGATCTTTAGAGAGTTTTTAACCCCAGGTCGTGCTTTGGCTCCTCGTCCTTGGGTTGCGGCAGCCAATTGTCCTGTTCAATGATCTTTCGGTCGATCAGTTGTTTGGCCTCCGTCTTGCGGAACAGCTGCTTCTTGAACTTCCTCACCATCTCTATCTCGGTCACTTAATTGTACAGATAAAACTTCCCAATGAGCGTACTCATCTTATATTAGCAGTCCGACGCTACGCTCTTTTACTGTGAGTTGAACCTATCCATCATGGGAATCGTTAGCAACCATATCTTTGTAAAACCTCATCGATGAAATTTTAACATAAAGAACATCGGCGATCACCATCAGCAGCCACGAATTTCTGCTCCTTTGCAGAAAGTTGCTTACCACCAAGGAGAGCATTGCTTGCAGCACTTGGGCACCCCTAAGACCTTGCATATTTGTCCTCCCTTTCGTCCGCAGCATCCAACATCGACGTCGTGAGAGACCTCCGCGTCATCCTCCGAATATGCTTCATGGTTATGAAGATGGCCCCTTCTCGAAGCAGCGACGAGCATGGTCAAGGCCAAAAACATCAGAACGAAGCCGAGTTTCATTGTTATTTGTTATATGTCGAGTTCGATCATTTCAATGCTTTTCAAGTCACTTCGATCTTTTGTAAGATTGGAGATTATTCAAGATAGATTGGGTAGAAGGTCATGTACTGTGCCTCCCTTGTCGCTCGACCTCCTTGGAATGTAGTCTTAGATATTGAAAAACTGTCGTTCGTTGACTCGGAAAGTCACATCAAGCTCTCTTGTTCCAATACTCATCAAGCTTCTGTAGCTAACATATCTAAGGCTGTGGTTGAAGCTCCTGAATGGGGAGGGTATGTGCTTCTATAACTGAATGTCCAACTGCGCAGCCATACATTGAAGCGATTGATGAAATCGAAATTTAATGAGTCACTACATCTTGTAGCAGAAACGTAGGACAACGTGCTGATGAAGTTCTAATGCCGCCTTCAAGGGAAGACTGAACATAAACAGAGAACATCCAACGGAAAGAATGGACATGACATAATGATCATCAAGAGCTCAGCCAGCAAGGCAACGTTTGAATGAGCCCTTTTGGTCTTCGACATGGCAACAACATAAAAGGCTTCTGCACTAGACACGACTTGACTTCTCCTCTGAACTGAAGTTCGTTCGAAGCACATGTCCAAACAGCATTTTAAACGAAGTTCCCAAGGCATGAGGCTTATTGCTGTAAACCTCATCTTATTAGCTAAGTTGGGCTTTGGAGACGAACTCCGCCAGTGCCGGTATAAGTAAAGTTCAGATTGTAAATCAAAAACGAGTCTGTTTTCCGATGCCTGCGAGCAGACCTCGTGGCTTCTTGCTACACGGTAACGGCTTAATGCCTATGGGGTTACTTCCGATGTCCATCTGGGAAGTGCTGTGCTTCAGTGGGCCTCGATCATCCAGTGCCAACTCATCACCGCTCTTGTTCAGCTTGCCTGCAGTTACAATCTTGATCTCGCGACGCTGTACAAATAGGTTGAGGTTAGCCTTATGGATTCCCCGTACCTTGGGTTTTTTAGCTAATTCTACTGGGCACTCCAAACAGCTATCCTTGTAGACTGCGGCAGACGACTAGGCTTGGCTTTATTACGTCTTCTCCTGTTGCTTGCGGTTGGACTACACAATATTCTTGAAGCTTTGGATCTTCCGAAGTGCGAATCCACCTGTCATCGGTTCGAGAGTCTTGGGTGTTTCCACACCAGTGTGCTATCTTCGGTCAGTAAGCATCTTGCGTTGTCTGTCAATGCTCAGCTCAATGTTCAGTTTCTTATCGGTGCGGTTAATACTCTCGTTGAAGTTGCGAGGTTGCAACCCCCCTCCTGTGACCCTCCCTTCGTAAGACTTGATCTCCTTAATCAGATCCTTGGAGATGGATTTGATCTGCCTCTTGGTACTCTTTGGAGAATCGTTCATATCAATGGTCCTGCCAGTGAGCTGCTTGTCATGCTCATCATTCTCCTTGTTCGGGTTGTTGTTCCGAACTATCTGACGTACATCTCTGACGTTCATGATCCTTCTCGGTTGACTGAGGTGTTCAGTGCCAGAAGTTTTTGTTGGTTGCTGTTGCAATGCTGGGCTATCATCGATGACTTTCTTCGCGAAGCTGTTCAGGTTGAAATTGGATGTTAGCAGCGACGGATGTGATGATTACCTGCTGAAGCTGTCTTCCTGAGCCCGTGGGAACTCATACGAGACATTGAGATTGTTCACTCCGAACTTGCTTTCAATCGTTCTTTAAAGCTATCGTTGTTGCAGTAGTAGTGCGTCGATCTCGTTCCGCTGACTCTGGTAGGCCAGGATGAGTTGTTGAAATTCCTCGGGGCTTCGTTTGAAGCAGCCCACCTCCTGACTGTTCATGCACCTAACCGAACTATTATTATTAAAGTCGCAGTAGCGCTAACAACCCGGACCACAGCATCAGCTGCGATAAGCTTTGGCACAAATGGGGGTTCGTTTTAGAGGTCGTTGGTTAGGTTGGCTACGGCAGCAACCGGTTGATTATATTCGAAATATTGAATATTCCCAACCACCATAAAATAATAATCACAAATTATTAACAACACACATGGACTCAGACCCCGTGAAGGCTAAGGTTATCGCTCTGCTGGGAAGGACTGGTAACGACTCGCAATGACGCAGGTTCCCGCGGTGGTATCACCCAGGTCAAGGTGCAGCTCATCAGCGGCAAGGAGGAAGGCCGAACACTAATAAGAAACGTCAAGGGCCCCGTCCGTGAGGGTGACGTGCTGGAGCTTATGGAGTGCGAGAGGGAGGCCCGCAGGCTCAGATGATCCGATATTTAAACGTCCCCATTTCAACAAGTCTTTGCCGCCGCCCCACCAGTGCTTCTCGGCAGTAGTCAAGCCAGTTGTACACTCACGAGTACTATCACTTGCTGCTGACCGACTGAATTAGGCTGTCGATAGTGTAAACCCTATCTGCCTGGAACTGTCGGTTCAACAGGCGGTCCACCACTGCTAGCTCGTCCTTGGCTTTACTAAGCTTTCGAATTTCCTGCAGTACTTCCACGAGAGAAGTGTTGAGCGAGTTGCTTGCTTGTGGGTCTTCCACCGCTGGGTTGAAGCTGTTTAGTCCATAACCCTCGTTGTCTTCCTCGAACATTCTCAGAATCTTGTTGTATTTCTAGCTTATGGAATTCCTTACGTTGCTGAGCATTCTGAGAACCTCCAGCAAGGCTACTCTAGGTGCCTACTTTCTCTTGGCTGCGAGAGCGATCTCTCGTGCTACACTGCCGACCACCTCGATGGAGAGCTGGCGCTTCTTGAACATCATCTCGTCGATGATTTTGAGAACCATTCGATAGATGTCCTTGTCAAGGGTAACCTTCTTGGGGTCTGCCTTATTGATATCCTTGAGCAATCGGTAGAAATTGACTGCCTCGCGATGATCAGCCATGCTGAATACCTGAGCAGGTCCGTTGATGATGCTTTCAGCAGTAAATACAACGTACAAACCAGCCTCGATGTACTGCTTATCGTTAGTTTGCTTGAACAGCTTCCGGAAGGTGTCAGCGGAATAGCTGAGATTCTCGATAAGAGACTTGATGAGCACAGTGTTGATGAGATGTCCGAATTTGAGCATCCCATCAAGGCAGTCCTTGAGGAACTGCGAGTAGCTCCTCTTCAAAAGAATCTTGAAGTAGATGTAGAACATTTCCTGCAACAGTTCGCTGTTGATTCGGGTGATTTTCTTGTGATCGATCCGGACTTGTCCCTCGGCGAAATCACGGTTGACCTCTTGCTTCACTAGCTCTTTCTGGAGCTTCCGATTTCTTTTGCGTTCTCGCTTCAGCTCCAGTGGATCCTTCTCACGGTCTTTCTTCTTCTGGTCCTCCTTATCCTTGTACTCTTTGCGCTTTTCACGCTTCTTTTTATACTTTTGGCCATCTTCATCTTTATCGAGATGACTCGAATCTATGTGGAGGGTGTTCAGGATTGCGACCAAGTTCTCCGGGAGGTCTTTCTCGGCTTTTTTCATGATCTTGAGAGAGACTGCCTTGACGATGCATAATTTTATGGACAATACTTCCGGATTATGGTCGCTAAGGAACTATCCGATGACTCCCTGCACGGTCCTATCCTTCACATACTTGCACAGCACTGGCACAAGCTGTTTACTCTCCTCCGCTGACCACAATCCCTGCAGACATTTGGCAGTGCTCCTGATAACACACTTCCTAAACTCCATAAAGAGGTTTTAGTTGTTGCTGAACTGTTCCTTCTTCAGCGACTTGGAAAGCTGCTTCAGTAGATCGATGTAGCGTTGGTATCCCTCAATGACGCTTTTCTCAAACGTTCGCAGTTCGTACTCAACCTTCTTCAGCCTGTGTTTATTCTTCTGGTCGTGATGCTGCTCAATGCCAGTTTCAACCGGCCCGATCGAGGTGAAGACATTGGCAAGCCCGTCGATAGCTGCTGTCACAGTTGCTATGTTGTCGCTTCTCATCAAAGTCAGCATTGTCGAGACGTGTCGAATCTGCATAACCCTCTTCTGTTACATTCTTTTCGGGTTCGAACACTATCCTTTCGGAGATGTCCTTGACCAGTTGTATCTGCTGCTCGCAACTCATTCTATTCAGTCGTTCCTTTGAAGTAAGCTTGCTTTCATCGTGCTCATCGAACTGTTGCTGGTCGTCGGTGGGGTGGTCATCCTGCCACTGCTGCTCACGTTTGTGTTGCTTGCGCTATCGCTTGGGCCTATTGCCTTTCATCAACAACCAAGTTTAATTATAAAGTTGCTCAAATCAACGAAACCCAACGGCCTCGCACTCACGAAGCAGCAAAGTTCGCTGTTCTACGGTTACGATACTTCTCGATCCGACTCAGTTTACTGCCGATGGATGCAGACACCCTTTGGTATATCTCAACTACTAGTTTCCTGAGTGGAAGGAAAGGTGTACATCAGGGATAGCTCGTTCTGTAGCTCGCTATAGTCACGCTGGGAAAGGTGCTATCTTATCCGTTGTGTCCGTTACTCGGCACGAACTACCTCTTTTCGAAAGAATTTGCCAATTGACCAAACTTTTGTATTGGATGCTGAACGAGAGCTCGATCGTGGTATATCACGTGTCTCTCCTTTCTTCTTGGTGGTATATTTACTTGGGCGGCGCGGTGTGGGTGTCTTCGTATTCATCCGTTTGTTTGATTATGTGTGCTATTTGATGTTTGTATGCTGGACAGGAGTGGAACCTTGCCCAATATATTAACCCTGTTTGTGGGCTGTGGCGTAATGCTACTCATGTCGATTTACTCTGTTTGGAGATACCTCATGCTTCACTTGCCTCCCTGTTGGCTTCCGTTCTGTCTATCTATTGTTGTAGTACCCCTGCACCGAGGGTATGGCGGCTTTCTTGTTGTTCTGAATCGTAATGTTACGAGAGGAAATAGACCTTTGAAGTCCCGCTGAAACTTTTATCTTACGGCGTGGCACCGATTAGTGGTTAGGTTTGGGCTAGTTATTCTATAACCTTTTCGGGGACTTTACAGGCACTTGAATGTGGACTCCTTCGGCTAGTTACTCACTGTACTTGATCCTCAGCATGTTTTCAAGCTTGCGAATTTTGGATTGGAGGCTCTACCCGTCTTTTTTGGGTGATTGAATACCCTTGGAATTGAATGGGGAACTTCCAGTAGAGTTCACCTGAGTGTTGGTAGTTGTCTTCGGTTGCCTTTCCTGTTAAACGGGTCTACGATAGTACTCCGAGTCGTATTCCCTTGCTGATGTAAAGTCACGCCAACTGGCAGTATGATCGTGCTAGCTGTCATTGTTTCCTGGTGGCTGAACCACTGCCTCCTAGTTGACATCCTCAATGGCGATTTAGCGAGCGGATGCAACAGCATTAACCAAGCGTGGATCCTCATCAAAGTTAAGACTCTCTGAAGTGCGAATCTTATTGGTGAAGCTCATGGACGTCCTGACACCCGAATCGTCCTCACTGGCTTCATTCGGCTATGTGGATTGCTGTCTGGCTGGCTTGAACCTCTGCAGGTCAGTTTTCATATTTAAATTTTGGCTTGCTTCGCTCCAAACTGACTCATTAATAACAGCTGTGAGAGATAGTTTGGTGGATAGTCAGCTGTCGCCAGTGGTCGGCTGTTCCGACTGAAAATATCCGCGGGGTGTGCCTCTCTGGTCGAATCTTGAAGTTGAATTGAATAACAACCGATTTATGAACAGGTTTGTGCTGCTGCTTCTGCTTCTACTTGCAGTAATGGCAGTGCGACTGAGAAACGGGCATATGGCTGGTGTCACTCCATACAGTGCCGAGCAGGAGTTGGACAAGGTTACTGAGCAGCAACGGAAATTCGAGGAACAATTTGTCGCATTGACCAAAGAAGTCGAAGGTGTTAACAACGTGCTCAACAGCAGCACGAATCCAGAAGTGCGCATAAACGCTCTGGAGACATCATTGCTGCAGTGGAGGCAGGATGTGTTCGATCTCAGCAAGACCATTATCCCCGCATTCAATTTGTCAAAGTGCAGCTGCCAAGGAATCACGCAGGAACAGAAGAGTCGCATCATTAACGATATTGATGTACTGAGGAGGAGCGTTGACGAGCTCAGGGTGCAAGCCTAACAGATGGAGAGGTGTGACAAGACCGAGCAGGTAATATCGGACGCACGGAAGCAGTTGTTTTTCCTCGATACGATGAGAGAAATCATGACGACAGATTGCAGGAGGTCCGCCACCCTTGGACCAACCATCTTCCAGACCAACCTGTACGCTGAGAATTGGGTACTCGGAAACTACTCAAGCGATGACATCGTCAAGCTGTACAATAAGCGGGCGGAGCAGTACGACAACGTTACAAACTGCCCGACCGATAAACCATTCTTCGATGGTAAGTCGTGTATTCAGTGCCCATCCAATTCACCAGTGTTCAATATCGAAACGAGTCAGTGTGGAAACTGCCCTTCTGGCGAACAAGTGGACAACACAGCTAAGAGATGCACAGCTGTAGGAAGTTCAGGCATACCTCCCTTCAGTACCAACTATTAAGTGGGGAAGATAATAGCTCCATGGGGGATCTCCAACGTTACTGGAGTTCGTATCTGCCACAGGAACAGACCATACTACAACGGCCATTCATGTATTCAATGCTACCCGCCAAACGACCTATTCAATGCAACCAGCAATTCTTGCACAAGTTGTCCTGAAGGTCGAATTTACGACAAAGAGAAGCGAGACTGTATTGTTGGAAGCAACGCACGATGGCATATTTTCAACTCCCACCCAAACGCACCGAACATGCTTGGTACGAGATTGGAAAGGAACCCCAGCCTCGAAGACTGTCCAATAAACCGACCCTATTTCGACGGCAACTCATGCATTTAATGCGAGTATCCCCATAATGTTTTCAACATCTCATCGAACCAATGCACGCAATGCCCACAGGGGACGTATTTAGCATCCAATGAATGCAAGTCGATCAGTGGGTGGAATGGCAGTTCTATTACAGCAAACAGTGGCCAGTTCAATAACAATCCCAACGTGTTACGCATAGTGTCGCGATAGAAGATACCCAGAAATCCCAATCTTCCGAATTGTCCAGTCGAGCGACCCTTCTTTGATGGAACTGGCTGTATCAACTGTGATGCGCCAAGAGACCTGTTCAACTACACTAGTAAGCAATGCACGTCGTGTGGTTCTGGAGAGATCTACAGTCCGGATAGTAGGTCATGTTAGCAAACTGCCAATTCAGATAATGCCAACATCAGCAGATAAACAACATGGTACTCGAACCTCACTAACTCGAACTGGTTGACCATCAACCAAAGCCCAGCAGCAATCTACGAAGAGATCAACAGGGGACTCAAATAACCTAACGCAAGGCAATGCCCTTCAGGGAGGTAATTTTTCAATGGCAAATAGTGCATCGCTTGCAGTCCGGACTGGTACTTCAGCTTCGACAACAAACGATGTGAGAGATGCTCATGGGATACTAAATTCAACCTGAACATCCACCGTTGTATTAAGGTGGACCTGGAATCATAGTACCAGACCAACCCCAACGCAACCAACATCATCTACGACGGACTCCCAAGCTCAAACTACCAATCAACGTACCGAAAGAACATCGAAAGGTATCCTGGAATTAAAGACTGTCCAGAAGACCGACCGTTTTATGATCAGGTAAGCTGCATCGCCTGCCAGCCTCCATTCCCGTACTTCAACCTCAACCGCAAGGAGTGCCAGCAGTGTGCCACCAACTCTACGTACAACCCAGCGAGTCGGTAGTGCGAATCGACTGAGGGCAAGATAATCTACCAGGGGCCTACCCTGGAGAAGATGCTGGCCGGAATATTTTGACAGTTGTCTGTAATTAAGAATGTGAGGAAGTTAACACCTGTCAACAGCGATTACGATGGGACACTTTAAAGATCAGTTTCTTGCGTCTGATCCTATTTAGAATGGCTTGCTCGCTGGGAATCTACTCGGAATTGCAGTCTTTCTGGGGGTGCTCGCCATCTTCAACGCTACTGTCCTTGCCGGTTCCAGAAGTGTCCTGTGATTCCTTTTTCGTGTGTTTGGGTTGATCGGCTTCGGCGGTTGTAGATTGTAGAGAGTCTTTGCAGGCATGTGGTAGAACCTTCATAATCTTATGACAGGCCTTTTCCATCGATTCCTGTTGATTCGAGAAGTATTCCTCGTTGAGATCGGACTCTGAGTCCTCTGAATCGTTAAAGATATCGATGATGGTGTTCACATAGTTCATGTAATCGTTGAACTTCTTCGTCTTTTCCTGCTTGCGGTGCTTGATGTCCTCGGTCATCTCGGAGTATGCTTTGTGGATTCCCACGAAGTTACGCTCCTAGTTCACCTCCTTAAACTGTTCTTGCGCTTTATCGGGATGGTACTTCTTGGCCAAAAATATATAAGCGCGCTTGATGTCGTCTTCGGAGCAGCCCTCCTTCAACCCCAACATACGGTAGTTGTCCTGATTGTTCATCGGCCACTTTGCTATTGGTTATTTAATTATCAACGATGCACCATGTTCTAGAAGCATTTAGATGGTCCATAAAGGTAAGCAAAGACCCGAGCAGGAAGAGATCACACACCCCAGACCACATTCATTTGTCCTCGGGGTCACACTCGAGTAGGTTCATTGACTTACGAGGCGGTTAAGGCTCGAAATCGTCGGGAAGAGGCACACTCAGTAGTAGACTCTACCTACCGCGTTCGGGAATTCGAAAGGCAGTCTTGAACTATGACTTGAGGGATTCAGGAATGATACGGCTGTTGATGAGACTGGGCATATTTTCTTGTCGTTAGTGCGGCTCCGTTCCGTTCTTCATGACCGAAGTTAGTTATTTTTCTGCGCCGAAGATAATTCGTCGGATTCGCTCCAGCTTTGATGATGCTTTGAGGTTTCGCTCCTTCTCCAGTATCTCCTATATCTGCTTCACTTTGAACTCGTCCTGGGTTATTCGGAAAGGCATCGGATAGGTCTCAGGACAATCCGACTTCTTGGATTGCTTCAGTGGTCTAGCTATTTCTGATTCAGGAGCCCTCACACGGATTACCTTTCTCGATTGCATCCCGAAGGTCTCGGAAAAATTCTGATCTATCCCGGGTAAAATGCTTTCTCGTGGTTGACTGCGATGTTGTTGCTTGGACTGCCTTAACTCGACTGTCTGCTTCAGCCATGTCAGTATAACCACGACATCCTCGTAGGGATCCTTCACTATTTTGTTCATCTATGCTTAGATTGCGTATTACATTCAGCACCTTCCGAGGGTCCGCCTTCCTTGCTTCCTCAAGCAGCAGTTTTACGTTAGTCTGGAACTCGAATTAGTTAGTTGGGCGCATCACAACCTTGGCGAGGTTGAGCCTCCTTGGAAAAGCAATATCGAATAGCTGGCATAGGTAGACTCCGCTGCTGAACTGCGACAGCTTGTTAGCTTTGGTCTGGGTTGCTAGCGTATTGTACTCGTAGCAGCGCATTGGCCCAATCAAACAGCGCCTCCTTGCTTGGCTCACTGTGCATAAGCTGCAAATGAATATTTGAATTCGAGTTGCTAATCATGCTACAGGCCTATTGACCAATACCCCCATCAGCCTCTATAGCATCACTTGTGGCTACTAATGCCTTTGTGAGCGATTATGGTGTTGCTGTTATGCTTCTTCGTAAGCTGTTAGCGCTACTAAGAATACTTCTGTTTTATTGTGCGGACTCGCTGTTCGTTCTACACCCAGTTTATCCGGTATTTTTTGGGGACGTCTGGGAGCTTCATTTACGAGTGGCCCTTGTATTTTCGCTCTCGCTATTTCTTGAGGCGCTCCTGGAAGCGGGTTTTGTAGTGTGTGTCACTGGCATCGAAATGCCCAGGTTTTTCCACATTGAAGCTGCTGTTATCGTGCGCCCTGTGCTGCTCAAGCTTTTCCTGGATGGTGTGATACTTCTCCATCGACTTGTCGTGAAGGATCTGCAGGCGTTGGATATATGCACTGCTGCTTCCGAGTGCGTACTCGCTGACGTTGCCCTTGCTCGTTGAGCTTTTGCTAAGTTTTGTGGCCATCGCGTCGATTTTATTCAGAATGTAGGGAGTTGGGTCGGGCTCATGCCCACTTCCTAGCAAGTTGGATTTGAGCTTGTTCAGCACGTAATCCTTCTCCTTCTGCTGCCTAACCGACGTCGTATGGCCACTATTAAAGGCTGCGACTTGTTCATTGATCTTTTGGAGCACCCGCTAGGAACGATGACTGTTGGTCATGCTGCTGGTTATAGAGTGAGCTGGTCTGGGGGCATAGCCATCAGGAGCGAGCAGTTCCGCAGCCTTTTCGGTGAGTATAATTCTATTGATCATTGGTATTAATATAACTGCAGGAGCGAGCCCCACCTTCCGACCAACTAACCCATCACGTCGTGATCACCTTCATGGGGTTGAGTTTAGTAATAAAATGTTGTTGCGAATTCAAAATTAATTGGTCTCCCAATTAAATGTCCATAATGAGCAAGTTGCCTTTTGTGCATCTGCTCAGCCGATTAATCTTGTGGGGTCGTTTGGATTGAGGGGATCGTTGTAAAATGCATGTAACAGCTACTGGATCAAACGTTTCCTCACGGCAAGCTTCAAAGGGTGTCCTGCAGGTCGATCTATCACTAATCTTTATTTGGATGTACCGCAGAGCTACCATAGAGGATCTCCCAAGCAGTAAAGAAGCAAACAATGCTGTGGATCTCTCAAAACCTGTTGATAAAGTATAAATGGAGAATAAGGTCAAGGGAAGTTCTATCGTCGTCAACCCCAATTTCATGACAGTCACGCTTCTCTTCAAGCAATTTTCAAAGACTGTTACCATAGAGGTCAGTCAGAAATCCAGCCTACGGGAACTCACGGTGTTACTGTCATCGCTTCTCGATTATGATATTGGTGGGCTGCAGCTCGACGTCAAGTCGAAGAAGGACAACAAAAGCGAAGTTGGAGCATTCGACATGCCGTTTAAGTAACTTAGTGAGAACCTTAAGACAACCGAGTTCTATGTGACCTTCTTAGCAACTGGCGGTTGATGCAATGTATTCTACTTTCTTATTTCAACGACTCGCACGAGCGGGGGTTCCCCCACTCCACCCACTATATATATTGAATCGATTCAACTGCTCAAATGTTTGGCTTGCGGCTTCAGTGCTACTTCGCACGTAGCAGACTTCGAAGACAAATGGAGTTCGACCCACAGCGAAAGAACTTAGCGTTGGCACCAGAGGTTCTCACCCAAGTGGGGGAGCTACGTAACAACTACCAAGCAGATCTCACAGGCACGGAGCTCTTCTCGGAAGTACTTTCCTCGCCCTCGCAGCCTAAGCTTGGCAAAAGGTTCAAAGTCGACGAAAGGAGACTCGCCAAAGTACCAATCAACCTCATCAATGTAGGGATTGAGAGATCAGGCCAAGAAGGGTATGGACCTGGCAAACGTGCATCGAGATGACGAAGACAAGTATCGAGAAGAAGAGCTCATGGGGAAGTCCCACTTGTATGACCAAGCGGCCGAGATCTAGATGGAGAGGCAGTTCAAGAAGCAGCTATTCCGCAAGACGTAGACCAAGCGACTGATCGACCGAAAGCTCAGCAACCCGGATAATTGGCTGCCCCAGCCTAAGGACGAGGAGTTCAAGCACTACCTAGAGGTCAAGAATGCTCTGAAGAATATCCGGATCGCAAGCATGCTCAACCATACACGAGTCAACCACGAGCTGGAGCTGCTCATCCAGTCGGGTCTGATGGACCGACCCGAGAACCTAAAGGGACTGATCTAATCACTAGAAGGGAGCGCACAGTAGAAAGAAGCCAACCGCAGTGAGTCGACCACGCTACCTGCCGAAACGTCCGAGGACAGGGCACAAACAGTACTGTAGACATTACCCATTTCGTTGGGAGAGTAGGTTGTTGAAGCCAAGGATTACAGCAAGTTAAAGTAATTCATGGTAATGTTCGATCGGACAACGAAAGATGGTCAGCAACGAACCCTCAGCATGCTGGATCTACTCAACCAAGTGAGATAGTACGAAGCCAAGACCTTCTAATCTCGTTATGATGCAATCAACTATAGGTTCGGTGGGAGGGTGGACTTCGATCATTTCACGGAAAACGAACTGCTGAGCTACCTAAAGCATGAAAAGATATAACCTCAATAATTACTGTTGGTATTCCAACAAAATTTGGGTCGCTTGAACCGGAACGATTCTTCCCCTGTTATAACACCAACCGTGGCTGCACAGATCTATTCCAAAACGTGTCTATTCAAGTTTCCGGAAAACGAGGAGAACAATAGAATCAACATGCTCGCAGATAAAAAATTCATCGAAGTGGAGAGATTTGTGTTTGAGAACTGCGATAAACTCAGTAATTCATTCTTTGCGGACGCATTGCAATCATTCAGTCATAACCATGCGGAGGAGCAGGGAGCCATTAGGCCGAGGATGTTCGATGCCATTGCCAAAAAGGTATGTACTGAGGTGGAGGAAAGGATAGGGTATCTACCAGAAGCAGATTTGGGGAGCGTTTGCCGCAGCCTTGTGAAACTTCCCATCTTCGGAAAGAACCTATTCAATGAGATTGCTATTCTTGATAAGATTTCCGATAGAATTTCGTCGATTGAAAGCGTGTACGTACTGGAAGGCGTGAGCCTCTTCGTATCAATGCTGCAAGACTCCAAGAAGTTAACTGTGCTCTCTTTGGCAATTGAAGTGTTCAATAATCACCGTAGGGACTGGGACCACTATACACTGGTGACTATGGCTCGGGCTTTTTCTGCAATTCTCTTATCCCCTCGCCCCGAGCAGCAATTACTCGTGTCACTCAGAAAGCTGTTCAATGACGATCCTGAGCATGTAGTCAAATTGATGGACAGCTGCATTCTCAACGTAATTTTAGTGCCATTCAGGACGTACAACTGATAGCAAGTTTCTTGATTCGCCTCTCGGAACCTTCTTTGCTGATCTTCAACAAAATCAAGAAGATGACGATTGATACTATCCGCAAGCAGCTGAGCACCTTGAATCCAGTCACAGTGCCAAGGCTCAATTCGTCTTTGGCTTACTTCGATTACTGGAGAAAATACAAGCCGGTCATCAGCGAAGTGGCCAACCATACTCTCGTCCAATCGTTCTTCCTGCTGTAACGATCCACATTAACTTAGCTCACCTATTCGATTTAACTCAAAGAAGTTCCTTCCCTACCATGAAATTGCTAAGTTCTCACTCGACGAGTTTGATAAGCTGTCACCTGCACAACTGAGTCAGCTTGTCAGGCATATGTCCATGGTCGGCTATAAAAACGAATCATTCTATGATGGTATTGCCGAAAAGCTTCTCGTTGCTGCTGGGCCAGACCCAAAGACAAAGAAGGCACTGGTGAGTCTATTGTATAGCTTTCACTTACAAAAGCGGTATAATGTTGTTGCCCATGGTATATTCAACCTGCTCCGAGAGGAATGGAGATCCCTTAATTGTCGTGTGGAAGAGTGGATAGAGCTGGTTGTAGCTGTTGCCAATCTTGTCTCAAGTTCAGAAAGCGATTGTAAGGATCTTGTTCTAGATATCATCAATGAACGAATTTGGCCATACCGGAAGCATCTCAGCACCGAGCAGCTGGTTTCTTGCCTTGCTTCAGTCGCAATGATAATCCAAGTACCTATTGACTCTCCGAAACTCAAGGAAATAACTCAGGAACTCAGCAAGTTGATCAGAACAGACAGAAATCTTCGAACGGAGCTGAAGTTACTGGCTCGGATATCGGCAGAATGTCTTTCAATAAGCGTCGGCAGTGAACTTGCGATTCCAGAATCAGTTAAATCGCTCGCTCAGCTGGAGACTTACTATCGGGACACTATAGTCGAGGAGTTACGAGAACGGCATGACTCTATAGGAAGCAACCTTTCCTATGAAAGAGTATGTAAGGAGTTCTACTAAGAGGTACTCAAGGAACAAGGCAGCCAGGAGAAGATTGTTCAGTGTCCTTGGCGAATTGAGATTCCCCATGAAAAGAAAGTTCATTTCCTCGTGACCTATGACATGGTCTCTACTGACCGGTAAACTTTACCCGACGATCCCGAACCTCTTCTCAGCATCCACTCGACAGGCCTATGGAGGCTGTATTAGACTCTCTACAAGCTTCGCGGCTACCAGACTAAACTGCTTGAGACTTACCTTTGGCGTAATGGTTGATCTTGCTTAAACTTTCACCGTTGACCTGTTCATCAGACCAATGCCAAATATAATATATCAGAATGACAGAGGCCCCCACGATCAACGATGACCCTATGGCCGTTCGCAGCAACAATCCACAGCAGCCCAGCCAACTTGGTCGTTTGTCTGGCATTCCCCTTCGTCGGTTGAAGCTAGAGCACAATACTCTTAGAGCAAAGCAGGAAATCCTCGCCAAATTTATGCACCTGAAGCGTGGTGATACCACCAGCATCCCAGCTTTGAGGATGGAGCCCAAAACTCGGTCGTTAGGCTGCGGCGCATATTCGATTCGAGTGGTAGCCAGCGATTGTAAGGTACCGTCGCTACCAATGCAGAATAGTTACAATACGGATGTTATCGCACAGTGCGACTCCAAATAATAATTCCAGGTGAGCAAGCATCGTGCCTTTCGCATTTCCCTCGCTAGCAGCCAGAGCATCCAGAAGAAGAAATGCACCTGTTCCGATTGCGATGATTGCACCAAGGACTTCACAACATTCATGAAGGCGTTTGTGGTCGATGACAACATACCGACCATCACTGCAAAGAGTTGGTGCCTATGGAAGAAGGAGAAGGGTCGGTATAACTACATTTACGGTAAGCGGCCGTACAAACAGCGCGAGATAGCCAGTCTTACCAAGATCATGACTGCACTGGTGGTACAGGAAAAGCTTTCAAAATGGGGTTACAACGCTAATCTTCTCACTTTGGAAGTGCCTGATTACTGCCAAAACGTTAAGGGAACCACGGCCAACTTACGACCGGGAGAGCTCATGAGTGTAAACGATCTCATGCATGGGCTGATGTTGCCCAGTGGGAACGATGCTGCTTTGGTATTGGCAGAGGCATTTGGACTGCTCATGTGTCTAGAGAACAAGCGAAAGCTGAAGACATTCGACGCCTATAATCCAGAGTCCTTCAAGGCATTCTGGAATAAATCTTATGGATACCTGTTCGTGAACGCTATGAACGAGAAGGCGAAGGACATGGGAGTCACCAACACCATATTCTTCAATCCTCATGGCAACGATGCCTTTGACGTCGGCAAAAACAGCTCGACTGCACTCGAAGTTGGAAAGATTTGTTTCACATTGATGGAAAACCAGTATCTAATGAACCTGGTCAATACAAGGGAGTACGGCAGCTGGCAGAACACCAACAAACTTCTCTGGGAGGGGTTTCAAGGCATTAAAACTGGAGTTAATTAGGTATCGGGGCCCTGCCTGGCAGCTGTATATAAGGACGTGGTCATCGTCATACTTAACTCGAAGACGATGGAGGATCGATGGATAGAGGTCAAAAGGTTAGTGCGGTGGGTCAGCGCACGACGTTCTTCTCTCTCTTGATACTGCTTATTCTTGCTTCTATCGATTGTGTTGAGCGACTATTAGCGATATTGCGTATTCCCGTAGCTACTGGTCATTCTGTGATAATCCCGGTTGGACTGAAGAGAGATGGAGCATCAGCCCACCTTCCTAACCCCTTCATTCAAGAACTTCAGCTCCGATTCAAAATCCAACTGGCACGAGCCCACCACAAAATTATTCTATTCAGACGGTTTTTGTTTAAATTGAATTTTCCGATGTTTTGTGAACCGCTATGTCTCATTAATTATCTTGTAAGGCAAGTTGGGAACGAACAAGCCTGCCCCGGCCTCTCCAATGTTCTTTTTGCGAAAGCTGCACCCACCTTGCGACTTGCCGGTCAGTAGCCATTGAAAAGTAGTTGTAGCTCGTGCTACATGTGCCACGAGTACGAATCGAGCAGCCCAATTGCTCTCTGAACCTAACGGTCAGGCACCATCGGCATCCTCGACAAATATTTTCAGTCGGCGATTAAAGGATGTGCTGAAGATAGATCTCACCCTATTTAGGACAGCTATGCAATTATGGCAGCTACAACGATATAATTGCGAAGGAGGTTGCTCGAACAAAATGACTCCCCGCAGAAAATTCGATCGGGCAGTACAGAATCGTCACAGACTACTTCCGACTGAAGCGTAGAAGTAGGTATTACTTGCATTGTATTTGTTTGGATTCTCAGTGCTGATCGTACAAATATCCTATTCCCATTAAAGTTTAACGGAGGTGCCACAAACCAAGCCGAGAATTCTGCTGGATGATGGCGGAACTAGGTCAATTCTACGTAAACGGACGTCAAATACAGGTAGAAGGGTTTTAGGAGCGATAGGCGTTCGGCTCCTCGCTTTTCGGAACGTAACATCGGAGTTTTTCGGTGAAGAGCTCGGGTTTCAGAAGCCGTTCATCCACAATCGTACAGTACCGACCCAAGATGTACCGCTTGCTCACGCGACACTCCAAAGATCGAAAAGCAGCAACTAAGTAGAGTTGAAAATCACGAAAACTATTGATGAAAATGGATCACGATGAGCAGAGTTTAGGGGGACGGGATGGTTTCCAGCAACGTGACGTAGCGAAGACCTTCCAATAAATTTATGACGACGTTAAATACTTGCGCGAACTGCGGACAGTTAATTAATTTATTGCAAGATTCATCAACCAATGAGACCTCAACAAGTAGCCCAGCCTGTTTCTGCCTCTCGCCAGAAGCGTGACTTCGAGGGTGAGACCTTCGACCTCCGCGGTGAGGCCGAAGCCAACAAGCTCAGTTGGACCCGCAACGACTCCTCCATCGTAGTCAGCGGCAGCTCCGATTACGGACAGCTTAGCGGTCTCAAGAACGCAGTCCTCCTGCTGGTCCAGGAGTTCTTCGGAAGCGGCAGCCAAGTTGCCATCCAAGGTGAAAAACGTGACGATCTTCAACGAAGACTTCTCCTCGTCGAGCACGAGATCGACGGCCTGCTGCGCCGCCGCATTGAGTTCTCAGTCAAGGACGCTAACGGATCCCGCAACCTCGACTACACCGGTCTCCTCAACGAAAAGGAGAATCAGATCGTTGAACTTGAGAGAAAGATCCTCAACCTCGAGGAAAGGTTCAAGAAGGTCGGCTCCAAGGAGAACGAACTTGCCAACCAGGTTTCTCAGCTCACTGCTGACCTCAAGCGCAAGGACGATATCATCAAGATGAAGAACGATGTCATCTTGGCCGAATACGCTCGAAGCAACGAGCTCAAGGAAACACTTTTGAGGCTCAAGAGAACTTGGGAGTCATCCAGAAACAGAGGTGACCTCAACAACCTCTTCGACGGAGTCAATGTTTCCGCCGATGACGTCCGTGCCGATGCACTTACCAAGGACGGTGCCAACCGTGGTGGAGTTTCCGCTCTGACCAAGACCCGTGGCTCCATGGTCGTGCTCTTCAGAGAGTTCGAGCGTCTGCTCAACAACCCCAACGTCGTTCAAGACGATATTGACAAGGCTCTCGAGGGTTTCCTTACCGGAATGGAAGGTTCCAGGTGGCGCGTCACTGTCCAGGACTTGATCGAGAGGAACAAGTGGAGAACTCAATATGACAACCTCACCTCCAAGTTCGCTGCCGCTGCTGGTCTCTGGCGTGGTCAACTGACCAAGCTCGGTCAGAAGTTCGGTACCGTCGTCGACTTCGACAGCGATATCTCCGATCTTCTTAAGAATACCAACGTTACTGTTAGCGTCGTCAACGGTGTCGTTCAGGTCGAAAGGTTCTCTGAAAAGACCATTGAGATCCCAGTTCAGGATGTCCGTACTAAGAAGCTGATTCACTCCCTCGCTACCCAAATGAAGAAGTTCACCGACAAGTACCCCAAGCTCCGTGACGAGATGGATGTCCGCTTGTGGGAGTACTTCCAGCAGGAAATCATCGATATCATCGAAGTCGACGAGGTTGACCGCATCGTTGAGATCGTTCGCTACGTTCCTCAGGTTGTGAAGGTCGAGAATGTCTACGCCTATTCCAGCGAGAAGTCCAGGCGCATTGAGTTCCACCTTAGGGTCCTCATCAAGGCTCTCCTTGAGGAGCTCGAAAAACTGCGCGTCCGCACCGGACTCGTTCTGGAGATGGACGAGGCCCTTCTTGCTATGATCAGCCAGGAGATCATGGGCGTCATTGACATCGATGATGTCCTCAAGGTCTTCCGCATCGTGCCCAAGATCGTCGAGGTCGAGAAGATCATCGAAAAGATCGTCGAGAGGGTTGTTGAGGTGCCTCAGGTTGTCACTATCGAGAAGATTGTGGAGAAGGTCATTGAGGTGCCCCGCATCCAAGAGATCGAGAGGATCGTTCACGTCCCCGTGGAAGTTATCAAGATCGTTGATAATGTTATCGAGAAGATCGTCGAGGTCGAACGCTACCAAGAAAGAATCGTGGAGGTCCCACGCATCATCGAGCGCATTGTTGAGAAGGTCGTCGAAGTACCCAAGGTCATTGAGGTCGAAAAGATCGTCGAGCGCATCGTTCCCGTCACTGAAGTTGTGACTGTCGAGAAGATCGTCAACAACCTCGTTCCAGAGATCAGGACCGTTGAGATAGTCATCGAGAAGGTTGTGCCCGTCGAGCGCATCGTCGAAAAGATCGTTGAGGTTCCCACCTACATTGAGAAGATCGTCGAGAAACCCGTGGAAGTCATCAAGGTCGTCGAAGTCGAGAAGATCGTTGAGAGACTTGTCCGAGAGACTGATTTCAAGATCGTCGAGAGGAAGATCCTTGAGGTCCAACCTCTCTACAAGGAAGTCGAGAGGATCGTTGAGAAGATCGTCGTCGTTGAGAACATCGTCGAGAAGATCGTTGAGGTGCCTCAGATCATCGAGAAGATCATTCAGGTCAATAACGAGATCGTCCGAATTGTGGAGGTCGAAGTTATCAAAGAAAAGTTGGTGCCTGTGATCCAGATCAAGGAAGTCGAGAAGGTCGTCAATACTGTTGTCACCCTCATCAAGGAAGTCGAGAAAATTGTCGACAGGAAGGTCGAAGTGCCAATCATCGTTGAGAAGATTGTCAAGGTTCCAGAAGTCATTAACAACGTTGTTATCGAGCGCGTTGAGGTGCCCAAGATCATTGAAATTGAAAAGCTCGTTGAGAAGCTCATCATCGAGACAAAGCTGATCGAAGTCGAGAAACCCATTGTCCACTACATCAAGGATATCCAAATCGTCAAGACCATCATCGAGAAGATCGTTGAGGTACCTCGCACTGTCGAGCGCATCAAGGAGGTTCGCGTCCACATCGACAAGATCATTGAGAAGATGGTCGAAGTGCCCAAGGTCGTCGAAGTCGAGAGGATCGTCGAAAAGATCGTTGTGGTACCACGAGTCGTTGAGAAGATTGTCGAGGTTATCCAGATCGTCGAGAAGATCGTCGAGCGAATCATCGAGGTCGAGAGGATCCGTGAAGTCGAGCGCATTGTGCAAGTGCCCGCCATCGTCGAGAAGGTCGTCGAAATTGAGGTGCTCAAGAACGTCTACATTGAAGTCGAAAAACCAGTCGAGAGGATTGTCGAGAAGATCGTGCCCGTCGAGCGAGTCGTCGAAAAGGTCGTGAACGTCAGCAATGATGTCGAGAGGATCGTTCAAGTATCTGTCGAGGTTCCCAAGGTCCTCGAGGTGGAGAAGATTGTCTCCAAGATGTTCGAGAGGGAGAAGGTCGTCGAAATCGAGCGACCCACCACCGTCACCGTTGAGGTGCCAGTCGAAGTTGAGCGTATCGTTCAGAAGGTCGTGCCCGTCGACAAGATCATCGAGAAGATCGTGCAGGTTCCCCAGATGGTCGAGCGAGTTGTCCAGGTTCACAGTCAAAACACCAAGGTCATTGAAGTCGACCGTGTGGTCGAGAAGATCGTTCAACGAGAAGTTCCCAAGGCAGTTCCCACCACCGAAATCGTCATTCAAGAAAGGTTCAAGGAAGTTCCCACCGTCGTCGAGAAGATTGTTACTGTCACCAAGACCGTCCGTGACATCCAAATCGTTCAGCAGATTCTCGAGAAGATTGTGCAGGTCGCCATCGAGGTGCCTAAGATCGTCGAGATTGAGCGACTCGTTGAGAAGCTCGTTGAGGTTCCTAAGGTCGTCGAACTTGAAGTCCTTGTTCCCCAACTCATCAAAGTCAACCAGATCATTGAGCGACTCGTCGAGAAGATCGTCCCCATCACCACCGTTCGCGAGGTTATCAAGGAAATCACCACCAACAGTGAGAAGATTGTCGCTGTGAACAACACCAATACCCAAATCAAGGAAGTTCAGGTCTTCCGCGACAAGATCATTGAGGTGCCCAAGGTCGTGGAGATCAGCTCCACTAAGAACTTTGTTGAGACTCAGCTCCAGGTCGTCGATCGCTACGAACAGAAGGAAATCCCCGTCTACAGCTCAGTCGAGAAACTCATCGAGGTCCCCTACATCCTCGAAAAGATCGTTGAGAAGATCGTCGTTATGCCTCAGGTCGTCGAGATCCTCAAGTATGTTCACGAAATTGCTGAGACTGACACCCTCCTCGCCGTTGGTGTTGATGTTTCTGTCCAGGAGGCTCGTTACCGCGACATTTACGGAAGGCTCAAGATTCAGTTCGACGTGCTTCTTGTTGAGCTCCGAAAGCTGAAGGCTGCTAACCCCGCTCTCCGAGTGGTCGTTGAAGTTATCGAGACTTACCTTGTCGAGTTCGACAAGATTGCTGCCTTCCAACGCATTATCAAGGTCCCCACTCAAGTTGAGGTCGAGAAGGAGGTCTTCAAGCCCATCCTCGTCCCAACCAAGGACAGTGCCTTCATCCGAGGAGAGCTTGCTCTTTCCCTGCTCGTTGAAAAGCTCGTCGTTGAGCTTAAGCGTGTGAAGAAGGATAACCCTAGCGTCAGACTCAACCTTGATGAGGACATTCAGCTCATCTTCTTGAGCGAGTTCGGCAGCAACGTCCAAGGCGATCTTGCTAACTCTCTTAAGACCTACACCGACTCTGCCCTAAAGAAGTTCTCTTCCATCGGTGGAAACTGGGGACGTGACCACGAACTCATGCTCTATACCATCCTTCAGGAGCGTTTCGTTATGGCCAACCTCATCAAGAACGCCAACCTCGAAATTGAGAAGGCAAAGGCTATCAGTGATAAGCGCCTTGAGGGTCTCCGCCGTTACAAGCAAACCAACAGCCTCTTCCAAGAGAAGTATCAGAAGCTTGAGTCTGCTCTCAGCCAGGGTTCAGTTGGATCCCACGTCACTGTCCTTCTCGGTGACTTCAAGAACATCTTCAGTCAGGACTTTGGTACTTGGGTCAATGACGAGGAGCCACTCCGAATCTTCGGTGACCTCCATGGCACCGGTGAAGACTTCGCTCGCCTCCAAGGAATGTACCGAGAGGCAATGTACAACGTTGACTTGCTCCGTGAAAAGCTTATTGCTTCCGAAAAGGCAAGGGTCAGTACCGGCACTTCTAGCATTGACTTCAGCCGCAACAACGATGCCCTGAAGAAGGAGATCCAGAGCCAGCAGGAGGAAATCAGAAAGCTCCGCAGCCAAATCCCCATTACCGGCAGCAGTGGAGCTGGAAACCAGGATTACGAGACTAAGATCCGCACTCTCCAGAGCCGTATTCAAGATCTTGAGGCTCAGATTCGCACTTCCAAGCTTGATTACGACAACCAAATCCGCAGCTACACCAGCAAGATTGAGAACCTCGAGAGGCAGCTGAAGCTGACTAACACTCCCAAGAGTGAGGTCTCTGCAGGCAGCACCAATAACCAATCTGGCTATACCCCCGTCGCCGGAGGAAGCCAGAACTTCGGCACCACCAGCGTTACCACTCCTCAGAAGGCTGGATCTAGCTACGGTTACACCCCCAGCTACACCGGAGGAACCGGCAGCCTTAGCACCCCCGGCACCACCAGCCAGGTCATCGGAAAGCCCAGCACTGGCAACGTCGCCGGTGAGAGCTCTTACTCTTACAGCTCATCTTCCAGCAGTGCCACCACCCCACGAACAACTGGTACCACCGTTACCTCAGGCGCTGGCAACACCACTGGCACTACATATGGAGCCACCAACTATGGAACTACCGGAACCACTTCTTATGGAGCCACCGGCACCTACGGAAACTCTAGCTCCAGTTCAAGCGGACTGAGCAACTCCGGAGTTCGAACTTCCGGTACTCTTGGAGGAACCGGCTATTCTACTGGCACCACTGGCGCAACTGGCGTCGCCTTTGGATCAAGTTCAGGCACTCTCAGCGGATCCGGCTACACCACTGGCACCACTGGTTACACCACCGGAACCACTGGCAGCACTGGCTACACCAGCAGCACCGGCTACAACACCGGCAACAAGACCACCGGTTACACTTACAAGAATTGAGCAGTTGTGATCACCCCGAAATCATTTATGGTTTAAAAACTTCTCTGTTGGCACCCCTATTCATACAATCAATATTGATTCCGGATCTATCACGGTTTGTGTGGGAACTTCTTATCGAGTATGTCTTCCACGATTGGAATGTGAGTCTTCGGAACTTCTGGTTGAACATTCTCGACTGGTTTTGGATGTTCCTGGTGGGGTTTCAGTGGCTGTTTGTCTAAAATATAGTCAACCAGCTCGTTCGGACGCCTTTCAACCACATGGTGGCTGATATGATCTTTCGGGATATTTGCTGGCTATGGGGCAGGTGGAGTGTAGCCAGCCGGTTGCTTAAAATGAGCCTTGTCGAGGTACTAGTCCAAGACAGCGTTTGGTGTTCTCACAACAGCACCGGGTTCTCCAGCATGAAGGGGCGCGAGGAACACAACCGGCTCAGTGTGTTTTTCGACTGGTTTCGTGTTGGGTTTCTATTTTTGATGGTCCAGGATAGGATCAAGAAGCGGATCGGGCACTCGGACGATTGGTTTATGAACTGGCTGGTTGTCGGACATTTACAAATATCGTAAACTGATAATCGATGTTAAGTATCTAAGGATTTAAACATACCAATCTAAATCGGTCCTAACTATCACTGACGGAGCTTTTGTGGGTTCCGGAAGTGCTTTCCAGCATAAATAGCATCCTTACCCAAGTCTTATTCAATTCGGAGAAGCTGGTTGTACTTTGCTAATCGCTCCGATCGGCATGGTGCACCAGTCTTGATCTGACCTGTTCCAAGTCCAACGACTAGGTCGGCGATAAAACTGTCTTCGGTTTCTCCTGAACGGTGAGATACCATGACTCCCCAACCATTCTCAATAGCCATCTCAGCGGCACCAATGGATTCAGTGAGCGTACCAATTTGGTTTACCTTCAGCAGAAGAGCGTTGCATGCCTTCTTATCGATACCTTGTCTGATTCTCATCTTGTTGGTCACCTACATTAGCTTGAATATTACCAAGAGATCATCACCAACGATCTGTAGGTTTTTTCCAAGTCCTCCGTTGATCCTTGCCCATCCTTCCCAATCATCCTGATCAAATGGGTCCTCGATGGACACAATGGGGTATTTTTTAGCATAACCTTCGTATTCCTTGTTTAGGCTCTCTGAGGTAAGATGAGCAATGCTCTTCGATTTCTTGTCATCCTTGAAATGAAGGTCATATTTCTGGGTCCCTTCTACAAAGAACTCAGAGGCAGCGACGTCCATACCGATTTCGATAATTTTGCTGTGTCCGGCTTGACTGATAGCTTCCGACAAAATTTCCAAAGCATCTTCAGCACCTGCAACATCAGGTGCAAATCCTCCCTCATCACCAACATTGGTAGCATTTTGGCCATACTTCTTTTTAATGAGCTTCATCAAAGTGTGATACACTTCAGTCGCAACCTGGAGCCCGTGTTTGAAGCTATCTGCTCCTGTCGGAAGTATCATGAATTCCTGGAAGGCCAAACCGTTGCCTGCATGCTTACCGCCATTGATAACATTGAGAGCCGGCACTGGGAGAATGTACTTATTGCTTTCATAAGGCTTTCTCGTCAGCGTGTTCAGGTATTTATAAAGAGGAAGGCCTTTTTCAGCAGCGGCAGCTCGTGCCAAGGCCAAGCTTACAGCCAGTATGGCGTTGGCTCCAAGCTTTCCCTTCGGCCACCCATATTCGTTCTTTGTACCGTCCAATAGCTCAACCATAAATGTATCGAGTTAAGTCTGCTGAGCGGGATTTTTTCCAACCAATTCCCTTGAGATGATCCCGTTCACGTTATAGACTGCCTTCAGGACACCTTTTCCGAGATAACGCGTCTTGTCTCCATCACGTAGCTCAACTGCCTCGTACTTCCCTAATTTAGTTTGGTCATACCTGTAGATGCTCCAGACGGAACTGCAGCACGGAAGAGTCCCTTGCTGGTAAACAGATCGACTTCAACTGTAGGGTTTCCCCTCGAGTCGAGAATCTGCCGAGCATGGATGCGCTTGATAGCTGAGTAACCCCGAATTGTTCTGAAAAGCATTGTGCAAAGATATATAAAACACTATTAGGATGCCGCGTGACGCTACACATGCTAACAATTATGGATTAATTAATGAATGAGACTGGCTATAGGCAGCTGTTGCCAATCCGTGCAGTCAATAACAGCAGAAGATCCCTATACGCAGCTGATAGCGAAGAATCCGACGAATAGTACCAACCCCAGACCATCTCGATGCCATTAGCCTGGGAAAAAAAACAAAACAGTCAGCCTTAGGAACTCGCACCCACCGCACAAACACTCCCTCTTGTTCAAACGATTAAAAAGTATGAACTCATTCAGGAGAAGCTACTCTCTACGAATAACCCGACTCCGAAAGCATTTGATGACCCCAAAATCGAAGATGATATCATCGTGAAACCCCTGAACTTCAGAGAAGACACCGAGCCAAAACATTCAGCATATGGTGTCAGGAGTACTCAAGAGCCAACATTGATGCAGCCAATCAACGAACCAAGAGGGTTGAACTTCAGGTATGGAGAGCAACGCCAGCAAACAGGGTATGTTGAGACTCGGCAACAAAAGGATCAGTCAGCACCAGCTCCCCCTAACAACAGAGTACTTATGAGCAGTCAAGGTGCTCGCTTGGGCCTGCGCTACAATCAAAGCAATCAGGCAGCAGTGAAGTTTCCTCAATATACCTCCTATGCCGCTTAGCAACCTCAACCATATGTGTCCAACCTAACCTCTGAGTTCCTAGATAGGCAATCTTCGAAGCTGGTTCACCATTACGACAACCTGCAACGAACATTTAATAATTGGCAGAAGATGATGTCAGAGTTACCATTCAGGATGCATCTGAATCTTTCAAGCAAAGATATCGAAATGATCCTCACTGAAAGACTCTACCAAAGCCTATAACTTCGAACCAATACCTATGAAACTCCTTCGATCGATTGGGATCAGGAACGATTGAAGTCGTACTTCTTAAATTACAGGTTGTGCAGTCGATCAATTACGCTGGAATCCATTGGCAAACAGAACATTGGCCTCAAGAAGTACAAGAATTGTGTGTACTTCGGTGGGATGAACGCAGGTCGGAAGGAGGGAGAAGGGATACTTGTCTACTACAACGGAAAAAGGTTTGAAGGGGTGTTCGTTAACGACCTCAAAAGCCGTGGAGTTGAGCTAGACGAAGCAGAGATCTATTACGGTGAGTTCATAAATGGAGTCAGGGAAGGATTGGGACTCTTTCGAAAAGAATCCACTGTCGCATTTGGAAGGTTTAAGGACGGGGAATGGTCAACCGACGGTGTTTGCGTGAGAGACCAGCTTGTATACGTTAATTTTGAGAACCCCAACACCAAACTCATCAAATTTACCGCTGGAGAATTGTACTTAGGATAGACGCTCGAATACTAAAAACACGGAACTGGAATCGAAAAGTTCGCAAATGGGGACGTCTATCTTGGCAATTATGACAATGGCAAGCCGGAGGGCTACGGAGAGTACTACTGGCACAATGGAGCGATTTACCTTGGTTAATTTTTATCTGGTCTGAGACATGGACATGGGCGTTGGTATATCTTAAATGGCGACAGCTACGAAGGAGAGTATATGAACGATAAGAAATGTGGACAGGGTTAGTATCGATGGCATAACGGCACCTACTACAAAGGTTCTTTCGAGAACGATTATCGGCACGGTTACGGTGAAATGTTCTGGGCCGATGGGAGGGTCTACAAAGGGCAATGGACCAATGGAATAGAAAGCATGAAAAGAGTGCAGTTTGAAGGGGAGAACAAAAAAGCACCGGTGATACAACAGAAGACTGGGTTGAGGAAAGGACGAGTAACAAGTTCTAGTGTTCAAAAAGCAAGGCTCCCTTTGCTTCGAAACTCTCAGAACAGTCGCCGTCCTCCTACTCATCCTTCAAGATCCGGCAACAAGACTATCGATATCAAGGCTTCGGCATAAAAATCCCGATCCAACTTCACAACTCTAAACAGCACCCATCATAGCATTCCTCGCGAGAGGTTGAAGGCCTTGTTTAATCCGAACTTCAACTTCGACTACTGATACTTCATAGGTTTAATAAATCCACAAGCATGGAGCCAACCAAAAGACCAATCAAAGTAGTAGAGGGAGCCTACAGCTGCTTTATTCACTATCGGGTCAACCCACTGCTTCTCGAGACGCCAGAATTGCAACATATCGCAAAAGCACTTCCAGGACGACATTTCGAAACACTTCATCTGTCGATGTCGAAGAGCTTCCAACTGACGCATAGCTACGTTTAGCATTTCCTCAACAAACTGCGCCAGTCCCTTAGCAAGTACGAGTGCTTGAACATAATACTGCTGCTGGGCAGTTGTGTCGTGCTTAATGACAGGTTCATTGCTTTCACTGTACGTGAACCCACCAAATCAAAGCTCACAGAGGTGCTGACGAAGATTGACAAGCTGCTGGAGGAATTTGGATTCGAGAAGTACTATAGCCCACCAATATTTCACATTTCTGTTGCTGAGATCAACCCCAATGACCTCGAGGTGACTGACGTTTCTAAGTACTCTCCACCGAAGATCTCTACAGCTCTCACTGAATTCATACTTCAAGTTGGAGAGAAGCAATTTAAGATCTGGTGATTAACTATGTTAGCATATGTCAATTGTAGTAAAGCTGCTCACGAAACCTGGCTGTACACTCTGTGAGAAGGCGGTGTTTGTGCTGAAGAGAATCAAGACCAAATACCCCTCTTTGGAGCTGAGCAAGTGCGACATAACAAGGCTACCGCAATATCAGCAGTACCTGCTTGAAGTACCAGTCATCCTAGTCAACGAGCATCCGGCCTGTAGAATGAGCATCCATGAACGAGACATAACCACGCGTATTGAACAACTTATGAACTAGCAAACCAAATCATGATCCTGAGTAGGCAATGGACAGTGGGTCGCTTGGCGAAAGAGCATCCCCGAGAATGCTATTGATGTAGTCTAGCCTGGTCTTGAGCATATCCAAGCCTGGAGATGGCCTAATATCGTGAGTGAGTATTCCTTCGACAGTCTTATACTTTCGGATCATTTTATGGTGGTGAACCCGAATCTGCGCTAACGTGCGGGTAGAGATGGCCTTAACCAGTGCCTCATGCATCTACCACTTGTTCAGATTCATTCTCAAGATATCTAGATACGCTTGTTGCTAGGAGGGCGTCCATCTTCCCGTCTCGTAGCTTCGCTGATCCCTGGCCTCGGGAGAAGATTCGTATCTACATTAAGCACTATTCTTGAGGTTGAGAAACTGGTCGATGTCTTCCGGCTCTGTTAGCATCTTCGATCGCTTGATTTGCCCCTTTTGGTTGGTCGACATCGATACGCTTTACTTATTTATTTATTATGGAGGCAATTTTTTGTGGAAGTCATCCATGCAGGTCGGCACCTGGAGATGAAGGATGGGGATGCTCGAGGAGAAGTCGTATAACAGTTCAAGAGGAATTTGATCGTGAGGGAGAAGCAACTTACGGAAAGTCAGCAGCTAATAAAGAAACCTTTTCCTTGGCGAAGGAGGATTATCGAAAAGCAGAATCAGCAGGCTACTTAGCCTCGACCAATCAAACCGTTTCTTCTTCCTAGCAGCTTTAGCATCGATTTCCTGATGGCACTGTATACTATGGGTGCTGGAAAAATGGTAATAGGCATGGGCATGGTTGGCAAACGTGGCCTGACGGCTCGCGATACGAGGGATCATGGGAAAACGATGAGCCAAAACTGGGAAAATTTTTTCATCCCGATGGAAGTGTATATTCGGGAAATTTCCAAGCCAACTAGCCTAATGGTTGTGGAAAGCTGATTAAACCAAACGGGGTCGTTTACGATGGTGAGTGGCGAAGCGATAAACCAAACGGAAAAGGTATCGAAAGATTGCCGAATAAATGTTCCTATGAAGGCGAATTCGTAGATGGGAAAAGGCATGGCCAAGGGCGGTTTTAATGGCCTGATGGTGTGTTCTATGATGGCGGTTGGGACAACAACATGATCAACGGCTTCGGTGTGTACAGATTTAGCGACAAGAGCATCTATTAAGGAGATTGGGTACATGGCAGGAAGCACGGAAAAGGCACATATAAGTACTCTAACGGAGAGATGTATACTGGAGAGTACATGTACGACATGAAAAATGGCCAGGGCCGCTACATCTTTAAAGATGGAAGCATTTATTAAGGAGGATGGGTCAACAATATGCGAAGCGGTGACGGCAAGTTCATCGATGCTAACGGAGATATGAAGGAAGGCGAATGGGAGAATGATAAGCTAATCAGATGGATTGAATGAAAAATCTGAGAGTAATCAAAGAAGGTGGATGCTACCTTCATCAATGCCCAACCGGAAGCCCGGTATCACAAGCGGTTGGTTTTACCGATACTTCCGATAGGCAGTGTAGGGCTTTTACTTGTTCTGTTTGTGGATTGTCTCTATGTCCTTGGCGATGGAGTGCTTGCGTACAAATGACCGTGAAGTCATGCTGCCTGATGGATGAAACGATTAAATTTCATCGTTCAGTGGCTTGAACAGCTTATATTTGGGTTCTGTAGGCTTATCTGTATCCTTGGAGTTGAACTTGCATTTGGGAGAGTTGCAGCACTTGTCACTGAAAATTGTATGCTGAAATAAGCTGAAGACCTTCTCCACCGAAAAGAAGCTCGCTAGTGTCGATAACTTAGTCTCCTTCGCCAAGAACTTCATGAATTTATTGTTGCCTTTAGCTTCGTTGACGCATTGCTCCCAAATGCTCAGTAATTCCTGCTTCTCGCTGTTCTTGTCCTTGCTATTGTTCCTTTCAGTCTTCGACTATTCTTCGCTCGGTCTCGTCGTCTGGTTTTTGGTCAGTACTTTCATGTTCTTAGACTTGAGATTGTTGGTGGTACGACTCATCGAACCAATAGTTTCATGGATCACATTCTTTTAGTCGAGGAGCTTCCTGGAGGAGGTCAAAGGTCTCTCGTCGCTGCTAATCCTTTCGATCTTCTTGATCAGTGCATTCTTCTACTTGGTCTTCTTTATCAGTAGAGTGTATTGATTCTGTTTCTAGTCGCTCATTTGGTTGTATTCATCGTGCATACGTTTGATTTTGCTTTCGAGCTCATGAACCTTTTCTGTCAGTACCACGCACTGCTCCCGGAAGTAGAATACCTCTTTCTGCAATCTCAAAACCCGTTCGTCTTTTTGGATCTCTAAATCTATGTTGCGGTAGCGATCTTGTGCCAACTTCAGCTCCTAACTAAGCTTATCCATCACGTTCGTGAACACTTTCAGAAAGTATTGCTCCTGGCGTTCTTTATACTCCTGTCTATCCTATTGCTAGCTGTTACGTTGTGCCGTCATGCACCACCATCTTTTGCTGAACGTCCCGGTACATTGTGCTAATCTCTCGTTTGAGGTCGTCTATGCGATGGATGTCTGGATCGAAGAACCGCGAACGATCGTGGCTCATTGGTCGCTTATTTTTATTACAGGAATGAATAGGCATCGGGCTAAGCCAGGTCAACTCCCCAACCTTAATTTCCTCGTGGACCAGTACCAGCACATTCCGCAAACTGCCAATGCCAACTAAGACTACTTCATCCAGGAGAAGTTACGCAAACATTCTTCTTTAAAACTTTTTGAGCTCACTCGCTTTCGCGCAAACAAGTGGGTAGAGTCCAAACCCAACAGCAAACCAACACAGAAGGAGGAGGAACTTAAGCGATAGAAGTTTGATGCGCAATTGAGAAAGAAGAGCTACTCGTCGAGGCCTGGCTACCATCAAGCGTTGATGGAAAAGGAGGAGAAGTTTCAGTAGGAACTCCTAAAGTTGTCGTCCTTGGAGGTGTTCGATTAGCAACTACGAACGAGGGGATACAGCCGTCTGGAAAAGCGAATTTTGTAATCCGTAAAGGAAAATGCAAAGAAAACGCTCGAAAGAAGAACATTGAGGCAAGGTCATGACCCGTCACATTTGGCTGGCTCTCGACCTCTGAGCCACCTGTCGGTTGAAGAGCAGTTTGACAACTTACTGAAAGGAACTCACAGCATTCGAGTGAGCTCATCAAGGTTAAAGTTGAGAAAGCTAGACAGTGTCTATTCGACAATGTCAAATCGAAGTAAACGATCGACCCTGCGCTGAGATTGACGTTGATTTACACTAACAAACATCATGTGATCACTGGCTGAGGTTTATCGAATTCCCAAACCAGAGCTCGTCCGTCCCATGAAGCGGAACCAATCATTTTTTCATGATGTAGACTGAAGTCCAATGCAGTCACAAACTCTGTATGTTGGGCATGTTTCAGCTTTAGAGGGGTCACTGGATCCTTTAAGTCGTAGATGTGCACGTTCATGTCATAGGATCCTGTCGCGATGATGTTTGGGGTGTGAGGTGAGAACCTCACTCTTCTGACAGGGTACCGATGGCCAGCAAGGATATTTACTGGGATTTTCAGATTGCGCAAATCCCACAGCCGAACTGTCTTATCAGTCGAAGCAGTGGCAATCATCTAATCGTACTTGTTGAAGTCGACAGACATAATCTCACCGTCGTGTGCAGCCACACTGGCGATATTCTGGTTGGGTAGGGAGTGATCCCATAACTTGAGGCAACCATCACCTCCGCCTGATGCGAACACTTTTTCGGATGTCGGATGCCATTGAGCTTGGTAGCAGCTGCCTTTGTGAGCTGGCAGCATAAACAGGAATGATGCTTTCTCCGAATCACCTACTCGAATGCTACCGTTCATATCTAAATGTGGATTGTTCATACTTGTCGCGATAAAGAGCGGGTTCTTGTAAGCAAACTCGACTGACTGTACCTCGTTCTTGGTCTCAAGCTGCCACAATTTACCTTTTTGGAGGTTCCATAGGATCACCAATCCATTGCCGCACCCCACCAACAAGACCTGCTCGTTGAACTCGCACCACGATACATCAAAGATTGCATCCTTCGGTTATTCATCCCTGTACTTTCTCTTCAATTACAGAAACTGTTTTCAGTTGTCCATTCGGCTCCATCGACTTGACCTGAGCGATACCCTTGCCAACAACACCGAAGTTGGCTGCTGAGGTTACTGCTACGAGGTTCGGATTTATTGGCGAAAACTTCAGGCTTGTGTGCGCCATCTTATCTTTACTTGTGAAGCATGCATTTGTTAGGGTTGGACGCATTTCCGAATGGATATCTAATAATAAATTTTGCGCGAATGTCAACGACCTTGGTCATGCTACGACGCAATCTCCGGAGCTATCTTGAGTTTATCCGGCAGCGCATTGACAGTACGAGTCAGGAGCCTTGGTTGAATCCTTGCAGGAAGTGCACCCAGGTGTGCAATTGCAGGCATCCACACAGCCAGGAACGCAATCAGTACCGGAGGTTCCAATGTAGTAACCCACCAGACAATCGGTGCAGTTTAAACTTGGGTCAAAGTATTGTACAGTACAACTACCGCAGACATTAGCAGTTTGGCATGCACACCCGGCTGGACAGGGAACGTTTGATGTAGCATTACTGCTGGTTCCGCTGGGCAGTGAGGAGGTTGTTGTGGTAGAAGTTGTGCTTGTGGGAGAACTGGACGATGTTGGGGTTGGGGTGGGACTTGCTGTCGATGTCGTAGGAGCAGTAGAAGTTGTCGTTGATGCTGTGGGAGAAGTTGAGCTAGTTGAGTTCGTTGTAGTGGTTGTCGGGTTCAATACTGTTGACTGAGTATTTGTTGAGCTTGTTGTCGTGGAAGCATTGCCTGAGGTCGTGGTTGTTTAGTTTGTCGTCGTGTTAGTTATTGTGATCTTTACACAAGAAGCTCCGTTGAGCTGCCAACCACTGTTGCAAGAACGGCAGCTATCAGTCAAGTTCTTATTCTTGTCCAAGCATTCGCTGCAAGTGCCTGCAGTCACCTTACATTAACACAGGCTTGGGCATTGCTTGAGGCAAACTCCCTTCTTATAGACATAACCAGTTTTGCAGATTGTGCAACCAGAGCTGAAGTTTTTGTTGGAATCCCTGCAGCTTACACAACTAGTTGCGTTACAGTTGCAGTTGCCAGGACACACATACACGCACTTCCCCACTTTATCGAATCGATATCCCTTGACACATTATAAACACCCCTTCTTGACATCACCATGAAGGTCCTTGCAGCTAGTACATAGATTGGATACGTTACTCTTACACAGACAGGGGGAAGGACAGGGAGGTAGCACACACTTGTCACTCTTATCGAACAGATAACCCGCATTGCATTGCTTACAACGAGTACTTACATTCTTGTTAATGTCTCGGCAGCTCTCACATACATTGGAGTTTGGCTTACATACGCAATCTCTTGGACAGATAATTTAACACACTCCCTTTGGGTTTTTGCGATACCCTGTGTTGCAGGCATTGCAGCGCTGCGAAATGTTTGCTGCCACGTCGACACAGCTCGTGCAGACATTCGGGATGATACCCTTGCAAAGGCAGTTCGCTGCACAAGGATTTTCACAAAGTCCATTCACAAATATCTTCTGAGGTAAGCATTGCATGCAGCTTGTCTTGGGATCTCTGCCTACATCCTTACAAGTCACGCAAGCAATTGGGTTACCAGCTGAGCAGTAGCATGGGGACGGGCAGAGGGCAGCTAAGACTGTAGCGCTAGCGTTCGAACCTCCTGCCCCTCCTTGAATGTTGCTTAAGGCATTGCTAATCTGCTGCTGGAGGTTTATTGTGCTTTGCTGAGCAATTCGATTTATGGCGACCTGCGTTACTTGAGGATTCGGAGTTGAATTTGAAGTTGTTGGCTGGGGAGCCGGAGATGCGGTTTGAGAGGTTACAGCCACCGGTTGCGCTGGTCCTGTGGTCGGAGGTGCTGTTGCAGCCACTGGCTGGGCAGTCGCGGGAGTAGTAGCCGTAGTTGCTTGAGCGGGAGTTGTGTCAGTAGTTGCTGCAATGCTCACAACAGCAATGCAGAACAATAATTGAAGTTTGTTCATGGCGGATGATGTGTATGCTGCATCCAGCTATTTATATAGGTTGGATAGTTTGGCTATTATGGGTCTCCAGCCGAAGATATTAGACCTGAATATATATTAGTTGGAGAAGTTGAGGGTGTATACAGGTTGGAAGTCACATTTGCTTGATTATATCAAGCCGAAGATCCCTGTTGCCTTCATTCGAAGTACTCGCCGACTAGTCTTTCTTTGTTTGCAAATCAAAATACCCAAACATTTTTTGACAACCTGCTCGCCTTGCTGATTCTATTTGCACTAAAACACCCTTTGATGAACTCTGAGGACTATGCATTATTTCCCGACGGAGGTTGTTGGGGGGGCCGTCGACTCGTGAACGCCAGCATACCAAAACTGGATTCTTCGATTGAAGGCGCTTTACTTTTAATCGAGCTCTGTATGCTATCTAGATGGTAACAACCTTTTGCACATTAAGATGCGGCCTCTTTCTATGATAATTCTCTGAGGATTGCCCGATATTTGAAAGTTTCACTGGTGGAGATCTACGATAGAATCTTCTGTCGGTGGAAATTCATAATTAAATGCCACTAACGATCACAGTAGCTTCAATAATAGCTGCACTGACCACTCTGTAGAAGGCGTTGACCGTATTGACATTGACACTCAGTTAAGGGGTCCAGCAGAACATTCAGGCATTTAGTGCAAGTTGGCGAACAGATGCACAGATCCGGATTACATCCCTTTCGGCACGAACCATTCGAGAGTTGTATAGCTCCAGGAAGACATTTTGTGCAAAACGTTTGGGGGTTTTTATAAGGGTCAGAGCAGCTGCTACAGTATTGCCCATAACAGATACATCCTGCAGGACAAGCATTTGAACAGAGTCCGTTCGGGTTTAAGTAATATCCTTCCTTGCATTTTTGACAGAGCATGGAAACGTTTTTGTAGGGATCACGGCAATTGGTACAGAGAGTTGGATTGAGTCCCCGGCACTAGCAGAGTTCTGGGCAGAAGTTTCGATAGGGAGTACATTGTCCTGCTCGACTAACAAAGTAGCTCTCGAGGCAGTCCCTACAGTTGCTAGTCAGATTTTTGAACCTATCAACACATTTTGTACACATCCCAGCTCTAGTTCCGTTGCAGATGCATTCATCAGGACAGTTAGGAGTGTAAGGAGAACATTTATTTAGAATCAGGTCCCATTTTGCTTCTTTTTTGCATCCTCGACAACCCTCAGCAAACTCAGCATAGATGTCAGCACACCCCGTGCAGACCCATGGTAACGCACCCTGACAGACGCAGGACTTTGGACAACTGGGAACCATGCATTGGTCCCCAACAAGCACCTTTGGCGGGTTGCAGTCTTGACACCGGTTGATCAGGTTTCTAGACTCGTCCTTGCACTTCACACAGTTGAAGGGTTGGTAGCTGGGACACTCACATTCTCTTGGGCAGAACTGGTAAAGCGGATTGGTTGGGTGAGGACCCGGAATATTGACGATGAAATATTGGCCGGCGGAGTAGTCGGAACTGAAGGAGACAGTGAAGAGGAAAGCGACGAATAGCAGCTTAACGGGAAAGACCATCCGTAGCTAAGCGGGCGGGAAAGTTAGCTATTATAGAGATTATAGCGTCTAGCCTCATTCAAAAGGACTTCGTAAATTATTTCAGCTGGGGTGTTTTCGGAACTTCCGCGAAGATATTTGGTTCTAAATCTGCATAGACGCTGGTCTCGACCATTCAACTGGCTATGATCTGAAGGAGTTTTCGAGAGCTTGGTCTTAATTAAACTGGAGAAAAAAATACTCTTATGCTTTGAGAGCCAAGAGAAGTCCTTTCAGTTTGGCAGTCAGCAACCCGATACACTAAGACTGGTGAAGCGTTTGCTTGGTAAAATTTGCAGGCAGCTTAGCCAATTCTTCTGAATGCAATCGTTAGTTTGTAAAATAGGTTTTCTTCTTTTGAATGTTAATCGGAAGCAGAAGAGAATACAGACCCACCAACTACATAGATTCAAACGCAGTCTCCCAATCGTACCAAATTGACCAATACCGGTATAATTGATGACTTGAGTGTTGATAGTCGGCCGCGCCTCTCTCAATGGATTTTATGACGATAGAGAATGAATCGGCAATACTGAGCATCGGATGCAGACTGCTTAATATACACAAAAGCTGCCTGCATAATGGGACACAAAAAAAACAAATATCATCATCGAGTACCAAGCTCCACGAAGTCTGAAAACGGTTCGGACAACAAGAAAAAGCCAAAGCCATATCAGCCACGTATCGAGTCCAACGAGGAGCTTATCCACCAGATGCTACAGGTTGAGCAGCTCCTATCGGTTTCGCACGAGAAACTTAACAAGGCTTAGCATCACTGCTATCTGTTGAGCACTGCTTGGCTGCACAGTTGGAAGGAGTACACGGGGTACTTCGATTACCAAAGAGGTACAATCCAGCTTGACCATAGGTCTGGATCCGTAGAAGGCATTTTTGTTTGGCCAGTGCCGTCCAGAGCCAGCGAACAGCGATATCATTAGCAAGGGTCCGAGCAACTACATTGAGATACCAAAGAGCATGGAGGAATACAACTACTTGTCTGTCGAGGTCGATGCATCGATGGAACTAAACAAAGATTTTAGATTGGTTGACGCAGACCTGTGGTACTTCTTCGAAGCGAAGTATACCGGCAAGAAGATTCTTCGCCCAATCAAGCGAACTAAAGGAAAGCCTCTGAGGTTCGATGTTGAGCTGGCAGAGATCAGATTTGTGGCACTGAAAAATGAGACGATGCTACAGTTTCAGCAACTCGAAGAAGAGGTCTGGAAGAATAGCTACGAAGATTTGGTCCCAATTCATAGACTCCAGGTGCCTTCGTTTTGGACGATGAGAGATCTCAGATAATTTACCAACAGATACTTGAGGGAAGCGATGAAGTTCGATGGTGAGCCAACCGACATCGAATTCTTGAAGTTCGAAAGCTTTATCTCGGACAGAGACATCAAGATATCAATGATCCAGACAATTCGCAAGGCCAACTTTAACTTTCTGGGCAGGGCTCTTGATGAGGAGGAGAAGCTGGAATACGAGATAGCTGACTTCCTCAAAAGCTCACATGTGCTGCTTATCAGGTTTGGGGCTGTCAAGTTCAATCGAATCCCATTGAAGAAGTTCCCCGTATTGGGAAATTGTGAGTTCTGCCTCACCAAGCACCAACTCGAAGTTATGTGCGGCTGCAAAAGAGTGCTTTATTGCAGCCGTAAGTGCGCAGCAGAAGACAAAGCTTTCCACCAGCGAATTTGCCAACTGGCCTACGAAAGTGATGACGACGAATAGTACGAATTCAAAGAAGTCACCACTTCCTTCCGAAATTGTGGCTTATCTAACTTGGGCAACACCTGCTACATGAACTCCGCTTTGCAATGCCTTGCCAATATTTCGCCGTTCTGCTAGTATTTCCTACAAAACATCTACAAGGGCTCGATGGACAAGAAATAACTTGAGCTGCACAGGGGAATATTCATGAAGAAGATAGCTAAAATGCTGAAGAAGTACCAGCAACAAGAGCTGCTTACTCCATGGAGTCTCAAGACTCAGGTCAATCATTTTATCCCTCAATTCCGAGGGTACGATCAACATGACAGTAGCGAGTTTTTGATGGCTCTTCTCAACATCATCAACGACCAACTTGAAAAGGAAAACAAGGAGCAGGGGTATTCCAGACTATTGTGCGATACTTTCTTAGGTTGGTTTGAGTCGAAAATTATATGTCCAGATTGTCTTCAAGGAACTAACATCCGTGAACCATTCTTGTCGGTGCCTCTACCGATCAAAGAACCGAAGTAAGCTTTAGAGGAGTATGAATATGTTGTGGTGGAATCATGGAAGAAATATCGAAAAGGGACTATCTTTATTAGTGCAGATTGGAAGAAAGTGACGAAAGAACTAGCTATCAGCTAAGAAATGAGAAGGATGGTGGGAGTGGAAGGGACCGAACTTGTAACTGTTTCGAACTAATTGACTCTATTGGAAATATCCTCAAAACATCCCAAGGAAGAGATTGTATTCTACCCTCCGACTATCTCTCCTGCGGAGGAAGAGATCGATATTCAAGTAGGGCTGGCTTATACCCACAATCAAGCCAAGACTCCCTACGGATATCCATTATTCGTCAGGGTTCACTTATCAAAGAGTCTTTATGAGGTCTATATGGAGCTCATCCAGATATTAGGAGTCGACGAAGAAGTGCGCCACCAAGTTGAGCAGTTCGTTGCCTAATCAGCTCAAAGGTTTGAATAGGCCACAAGTGAAAAGGCAACTACCCGGCTGGACTCGGAAATCACATAGGCATTTGAAGACCGCTTCCGTGAGTTGCTGAATTTCGAGTTGTTGATAGTAAGCAATAAACGAGCCAAGAAGGCATGCGTCTATTGCCATCGTCGATGTGGGTGGTGCGTTCTCCCATTCTCATTTCTCAATACAGTCGAAGACTACGTCTCACTAGGTCAAAAACCGCTTCGGCTGGAGATAGTATTCCTCCACAAATAGGAACTGCAGATCCTTGAGAAACCTCCACAATAAAAAGCTGACGACATTGCGACCCTCCAAGAATGCATCAACCTGTTCAATGAGCCTGAAATCCTCGATGAATAGAATTTTTGGTTTTGTACATTCTGCGAGGCACCGAAGCTGGCGACCAAAGTCCTGTCGATTTGCAAGAAGCCGAATATCCTGGTATTTCAGCTGAAACGGTTTAAAGAGCACGGAGGGCACAAAATCAAGAACAATGAACCAGTAAGCTATCCCGAACTCCTGCAGATGGACGATAGCATCTATAGGTTCAACTCAGCCATCATCCATGAAGGATCTTTGGAAGGCGGGCATTATTGGGCCATCTGTCGCAAGAAAGAAGAATACTTCACCCTCAACGACGACTATTGCAAACAAACAACTGACTTCTTTAGCCCAAACGCCTACGTTCTCTTCTACGAAAGGATCTGACAATGCATTAGAGTTATAATTCTGAGCTTTAAACACGATGGTAGACGTTCTGCTGCTCATCTCCACGATAGTGGTGTCTGTCATCCTTCTGGGCGTCAGCTTCTATGTGCTTGTCGTCTACGTTCACAGTAACATGGGTCACTATCGTAGCTGATGATAAGGGATGGGGAACAGCCATCTACTGCAAGATACTAGTCATCCTCAGTATGGCCCTATGCTGGACCCAAGCACTCATGCTGCCTCTTGACGTGGCTAATTCTCAACTCGCAGTCGATTCGCAGATCAATATGGCAGTGTTTTGGCAAATCACTTACTACGTAACCCTTGGGATGCTCACTATTCTGCTACCTTACGCCATCTTCTTCTACGAAACTGATCCAGAGAAGTCATACTGCAGAAGATTCGTAACAGCATTTCTCTATCTATTGGCGACTTTAGTCATAAGCTGTGCCCTCCTGTTTGCAAGCTGGAGCTTTCTTAAGTTCGTTGATCTGCCAGTCTATCTCATCCAGTCTCAAGCGACAGATATTACCGATGATGCGCAAGGAGATATTTCAATCACCCAAACAGTAATACACTCCATCATGTTAGGGAGTTGATTCGACCTGGACTACGACCTGCTCATTCGCTGTCTACGTCATGGCTATCATGTCATTCATGGGCTGGATTCTGCTCATTCTGTTCGGAGGGGTTGGACTCTATGGACTTCCAATTGACCTAATCAACCAGTATCGCCGACGACCACGTGCTCGATGCTCTGCTCAGATGAATCTTACCAAGTAGGCACTTCTTCGGGCAGTCGACAGTCTCAACACAACAGGTGGAGAGCTCAAAGAGGAGTATCGAAGGATCAAGAAGAATTCCGAAGATCCCCTGTTGACACGATTTAAGAACAGCAACTCTTACAACACGAGATACAATGAATTTAAGAGTCGGTATAGTCTAGTGGCTGAAGAATTCGAAATCTTTCAACTCGAACTCAGCTATAAAGACTCTAATCCTTTAAAGTCGCTGTTGACGCTCGCTTCGGGAATAGTCTTTCTCATCACTGCTATGCTCTGGACTTACCAAATGTAACATTGCCACTTATATAGCGTCATCGGATACTTACCATCATCCAAATATGGGCAACCTTTGCTGCCCTCCCTCAACAACCTCTTCTACCTCATCCAAAACTCGAGTGTAAGCTTCCTTGCGACCCTATTGTACGCCTATCTGGTCCTCTACCTCGTCTGGTGCATTATCAAGGGAAATCTCAAATTTGGACTACGAGTTCCTTGTCTGTTTCGACTGCACCCAATGAAGCCGAACGAAACTTGGATGAATTCCTTCCTCGTTAACATGATTATGATTTTGTTGGCGAGCTGCGCAGTTACTCAGTTCTCTGCAAACTGTTTTTCATACTACTCCGCCGATGCTCAAATCTTCCAAGTCTATGGTGTGCAGATTAACTACATGCGCTTTTACCATTGGTGCTACGAGAAGAAGATTATGCCTGGAATATTCCTTGGGTGGGGAATCCTCGTGCTGGTATATATGCTCTTCACCTGCAACCGGCCCGCTCGGCATATCGAGGAAATTGAGGCCATCCGGTCTCAACGAGTGAAACCGCCAAACCGCCACAAGTTCTCGAAGGCAGCTTCAAGCGAAAATGAAGAAGCCGAGCCGATCGAAGAACCGTCAAACTGACTTTATAAACTTAACTCTTCGCCAATCTCTTTTAATGTAAAAACCAAAGAAGCGAATTAATCTCGAACCGATGGAGGGTGACCAGCCACTCAAGCGAGCAAAGGGCTCACTGAACTACTACACTGGTAGGGAATACTCGAGTCATTACTACTAGTTGTTGGAGACAAGGACAAAATTGCCGGCATACGATGCACGAGACCCTCTCCTCGATCTCCTGAGAGAACACCAAACACTAGTGCTGATTGGGGAGACAGGATCTGGCAAAACAACTCAAATTCCTCAGTTTCTGCTGGAGGCAGGACTCGCCAACAAAAAGAAAGGCATCGCATGCACACAACCACGAAGAGTCGCAGCTATGTCAGTTGCCAAGCGTGTGGCTGAAGAGATGGATGTCACGTTGGGCGAGGAAGTAGGATATTCAATTCGTTTCGAGGACAGAACATGCCACAAGACAGTTTTGAAATACTTGACCGACGGTATGCTTCTTCGTGAGGCAATGACTGACCCACTTCTTGAAAGATACGGTGTAGTCATTCTGGATGAGGCACATTAGCGAACACTCAACACTGACGTGCTCTTTGGATTGTTGAAGGAGGTTATGAAAAAACGACCAGACCTCAAGGTCGTAGTGATGTCAGCAACTATGGACGCAGAGAAATTCCAAGCTTACTTCGACGGAGCTCCTCGACTTTCAATTCCAGGAAGAATTTACCCTGTCGAGGTATTCTATACTCGTGAGCCGGAAACAGATTACGTTGAGGCAGCGATTCGAACCGCTTAGCAGATCCACAAACACGAAGAACCTGGAGATATCCTCATGTTCCTAACCGGTTAGGATTAAATTGAGACAGTATGCCGGCAACTGGAAGCAGATATTGAACAGGAAGGAGACAAGGTTGGAAAGGTGTTAGTGGTTCCTCTCTATTCGACCCTCCCTCCACACCAGCAGCAAAAGATCTTCGATCCAGCTCCACCGAAGAATAAAAAAGGAATTCTAGGGCGAAAGATTGTGGTTGCTACTAACATCGCCGAAACGAGTATCACTATCGACGGTATCGTCTATGTGATTGATCCTGGCTTCTCCAAGCAAAAAGTCTTCAACCCTCGAATGAAAGTTGAAAGTCTGTTGGTCTCACCAATATCAAAGGCAAGTGCAAAACAACGAGCTGGTCGTGCTGGTCGTACCCGCCCAGGAAAATGTTTCAGGCTCTATACTGAAAAGTCTTATGAAACAGAACTTATGGAAAACACCTACCCTGAAATCCTTCGTTCCAATCTCGCTCCGATTGTGTTAACTTTGAAGAAGCTGAACATTAGCGACTTGGTTCATTTCGACTTTATGGATCCTCCAGCACCGGAGACTCTTATGCGAGCATTGGAACTGCTTAACTACCTCGGGGCTCTGGACGATGAGGGAGAGCTTACTCCTGAAGGCACTATGATGGCAGAGTTTCCTCTTGATCCACAATTATCGAAGGTGTTGCTGACTGCTCCAAAATTTAACTGCGTCAATGAAATACTGAGTATAGTGGCTTGCTTGAACGTCGCGAACCTGTTTATCAGACCGAAGGATAAATTACCGGAGGCCATCGATGCCGTTGCGAAATTCATCCATGCCGACGGCGATCAACTAACCCTGCTGAACGCCTACAACGAATACAAACGAAAGGGCAGCAATGCAGAGTGGTGCTTCAAAAACTTTATCAACAGCCGTCACATCAAATCAGCAGATGACATTCGAGAACAGCTGAAGACCATTCTCATCAAGCTCAATTTCAAATTTAATGACGAGCCGAGCATCTCGCCTAACTACAATAACATCAAGAAGTGCATTCTGACAGGCTATTTCACCCAAGTCGCCATCCTTCAAAAGAACAACGCCTACCTCACTGTCAAGGAAAGCCAGATTGTGGCAATTCATCCCAGCTCTGTGCTTTCCTACAAGCCAGAGCTGGTGCTGTATAACGAGTTGGTGCTGACCAAGAAGAACTACATCCGAACCATCCTGGAAATCAAGGGACAGTGGCTCTTCGAAATAGCCCCAAAGTACTTCAAGCCATAGACCATAAAACACATCGACACTCGCAAGGAACTGCAGAAAATCGAAAAGCAGTATCTCGATAAGCTCGCCAAAAAGTGACAACTCGTATGTTCGGTTGTGTATCATCATTGTAGCTCATCCATATATTCCTTGACCTCGCTGGGAGTCAAAATGTGGAAACCCTTCTTGTCATCACGAATCACTCCCACCTCGATGTTGTTTGCATCCATAGTTCCTGTGTTATGGTGGAAGTGTACCTTCGAATCCCTCTTTCAAGGTGAGCAGAGCGTTATGGATGGCATCCTCGATTTACATCTCAGAGCTGTATCGCCTTTCAAGGAAAGCCTTGGCGTTCTTCGCGTTCTTGCCGATAGCAGCAGCCTTCCAGCTGTAGTAGGCACCTGAAGGATCCAGCTGAGTGAGATGAGGGCCAGTCTCATCAAAACCAGCCACCAACACTGATACGCCGAAGGGACGATAGCCACCTGCTTGTGTCTTCTCCTGGATGAGGTTGGCAGATTCACGACAGAGAGTAGCACAGGTAATGGGTTCGAGGTACTCTACCCAATAGCTCTGAACAAGCTTTCGAGTTTTTTGGCATAGCAGGCGGAAGTCTGGTCCAAGCCCAGAATAGACTGCACCGACGTGGTCGCACAGCAACTGAATTTTGCTGATGGAGGTCTCATCCATAAGTGGCGAAGCCAACTTCTTTTCGGTGACAATGACCACACCGTTTTTTGCCTTGATGCCTAGGGAGGTCTCACCCTTTGCGACTGCAGCCAACGCGTTTTCGATCTGAGGCAGCTTGCCTATGAATAGCCCTTTGGTGGTGTACCTTTGCTGGAGAATGTTGTGAGAGAGAAGTCACTCATTCAAAAATGTTTTAAATCTTTTGCTGGATTTATTAGGGTGCGCCGGAGCGAGAAAACAACTATTAAGTCACAGCTGCAGTGCAAACCTGAGAACATTAATATCGGCAAGGCAATGACCACCAGCAACCAGGTCATCACCATCGAGTCGGAGGATGAGTCGCAGCACCCCGGTGGATGGTCTTCTGAAGAATTGAATCGGTTCCAACTGTTTACTGTGGTCCTCAATGGCCAGGTTGTTCGATAACCAGAACCAAAGAATGAATAGAGCAAACATCAGCAACCAGTTGTGATCGAAGATGATGAGCCAACGGTGGTAAATAATCTCTACGAACTGATGAGGATGGAGATCCCACCGTTGGATCTGGAAACTCCTTCTTGGACAGACACACCACCTTCATATGCAATTTCGGTTGAAATCAATCTGACGATTGGCGCTAACTCAGCAAACGTTTACAACTGGAGATCATCTGTAGCAGGGAGGGTTCCTCCTTGCCACAGGCAATCCGCTGACTGATTGTGAACGACACATGTTTGATTCAAACAAGAAATTCTGCAGCTTTTTATTTAATAAACCTGTTGTAGGGGGGGACCTGATGATAATTCCTTGTTAACTGTCGAGTGCCATTCGTCTTCCTTCAAATGAAAAACCGTTATCTAATTGGCACACGTGCTTTTGCTCAATCTGGACTCTGGACTGAGCAGTAGTAAGTCGTAAATGCATCCCATCCATTATATTTAAGTTAATGCTGCAATCGAATCTTCAAGCCGTCAAGGAAAACTTGTCTCGCTTTATGCGCACGAAACGAACAGGCTCAGCCTGTCGTCACTCCTTCCCACAATGGAGCATCGTAAGTTATGAGGGTATTTCAGGAAATTTTCAATTGTTGCTCCGAGGAGGAGGTAAACCATTCGCTACGCGCTGATTTCGCTCACTACCTTCCTGATACCAAGATTCTGATCCTTGGGCTGGAAAACAACCACGAGCATTTCGGAACGGAGTTCAAAACTGGTCAGATAGCCTGTCAAATCCGTCACAAACGACGGGGGCAACTATTCGGTCTTCAGCAGTTAAGGCTCAGCCAACAATTCGCAAGGGCTTTAAAATGGGATGTTGAATAGCTTTCGCTCTGTGCAGTTCAAAAGTAAATCCCCAAGTAAGGCCTACCGAATATGAAGGTTATTTGCACGCAATAGCCTTTTGAAGGTACTCACTCTCGAGAACGACGCAATCACCAACAATCGAGACACGAGACTTGACGACTGGCAAAGCGAACTTATCTGTGAAGACTCCTCAGTATTGTAGTTTGACTAACGAAGATTCGAACAGCCCGCTTAACCATCGAGGTGATCGTGCAGGACGATTGTCTCATCACCACCATAATCATCGACGAACTGATTTCGGAGGAACGTCGTACCACCGAACACCCACCGCTCTCCAAAGAACACATTCGAATGATCAAGAATTTGTTGGGTTGAGACCAACCAAAGCATAGATAGACTCTACGATAACAGTATCGACTGTTGCTCCACTTGTTATTGATTATCACAGTTGCAGAGCATGCTCGACGCTTCGACTGCTTCGAATGCACACATAAACTACAACTCCGAGCCGAAAGGGGTCTTCACTCGAACGATGTATCACTCTGAGAGCAACCGGAATTCTATGAGTGTGATTTCCTTCAATGGCAACAGGTAATACTGCGATAACGCAGGCAGTTCGAAGAGTCGCTCGACCAGAAAGGTATAGTCAAGCATTTCGAACAGTACAAACCTATCTCCAACTTCTCGTTGGAAGAGTTGGCTTCCAGCACGAAGGCTGAACACCGAAAATACAAAGACAGCATCTATTACGGTGAGATAGTAAATGAAAAGAGACAGGGCAAGGGAATCTTGCTTTACGGCAACGGTCGTGTCTATGAGGGAGACTGGCAAAACGACAGTAAACACGGCAAGGGTTTTGAACGTTATTCGAACTGCTCGACCTATGAAGGTAGCTTTGCTAACAACAGACCCGAAGGTGTGGGGACCTATACCTGGCCCAACGGTGAAATGTACGAAGGTGAATGGGTCAATGGATTGAAGCATGGTTCAGGGATGTGGAGAGGAGCTCGTGGAGATTCATATATCGGTGAATGGAAGTTTGGAAAAGCTGATGGTGACGGGGTTCATACCTGGATCAATGGAGATCGATATGAGGGTGAGTTTAAAAGTTGCCTTAAACACGGTGAGGGAACAGAAAGGTTTGCAAACGGAGACAGCTATAATGGTTCATATGAAAACGGAAAGCCATCTGGATTTGGTGAGTATTACTGGGTCAACGGTAGCTTCTTTAAGGGATACTTCAAAAATGGGTTGAGACACGGCAATGGCGTATGGAAACGTGGATCGGGCGAAGCGGATAAATACGAGGGCTAGTATGCGAACGATAAGAAATGTGGGTATGGTGTGTTTACTTGGCAAGCTGGAAACATATACAAAGGCAACTATTTTGACGATGTAAGGCACGGGTTTGGAGAGATGCATTGGAGTGACGGGAGTTGGTATAAGGGTCAATGGGAAAAAGGAATCCAGCACGGAGACGGTACATCATATGAAACGTAGGTTAGATTTTCATCCCCCCAGGACCGAACAGGCGAGGAATATTCGAGAATAATGTACTTATTTCGGAAGAGCAAATCTAACCTCAGCCTGAAAGTCGGCAAAAGAGTAAAACCGAGATGAACGGGAAGAATAATAGCCACCCATTCACAAATTCAGCCGCTACTCATGTTAGCTTTTAACCCATAGGCTTCAAAAGGCCTCGCGAACTTGACAAGATAAGCCTAATCACGAAGCCAAGGCAATCAAATGTATTCTCGAACCCAAACCCATTGAACAATAGCAGAGTGGTGAGTGAGTACAGCTATCATTCGGGGCAGACGAAGTTAATAGCTGATCGGATGGCCAGGAGACCTGAGTACGTATCACAATCACCAACCACCAGTAAACCACAGAGTATGCCTTCGAAGAAGTACATCCGTCCGAGGGCACTAATTTCAGAGGTAATCCAACCGATTCAGGAGAAAATACCCCATTCATCCTATTATCTCAAGATGATATCCAAGAACTACGATTCGGAAAAAGCAAGGAATAGCATTCGAAAGCGCATCATCATCAACAGCCATAGCAACAGCAAACAAAACAGTCATATGAACACGCTAGACAGGCCAGGAACGTTCAAAAAGCGACCCAACAACCGGACAGTAAAGACAATCCCTACCAGCAACCACACAGCCAACAGTCGGGTCAAAAGGGTGAACACAGGTCTTAATAAAACTGAGATAGCAGAAGAAGTGGCAAGTTTCACACGTAATCGTATCGACACCCTGAACGTGTTGAGCCCGTATCGCATCAAGTGATTTTCTACTACGCTAGGGTTTTGAAGCATTCCAAAAACTCCTCCCAGCTGACAGTCCTGTGCTGGCTGTTGCGTGATCGAACCTCCTCAACGATAGCTGCAAACTTGTTGTGAATGTCCAAGTCGTTGAGGTTGTCCAGGAGTTCTGAAAGACGGTAAATACCAGAACTTGGCTTCAGTTCCTGCTCTTTAAGGTTGAAGCAGTTAGTTTGCAGTGCTAGCACATTCATCCGAGCAAATACCAAGATTTCCTTGAGGGTTTGCTCCCATTTCTACTTTTTCTCGGTCCGAAGTGTTTTTACAAGCCGTTCAAAATTGCTGAAAAAGATCCTCATTGGAACTGTCTCCTTGGGGTTGACCCGATCGGATCTGCTGTCGGGTATTTCTATCAGGTATCGAGCCAGCTTGAGCCGGTCAGTCAGCTGAGATATAAAGAACGGTGAATTTTCTAATAAGGAGACTGCTTGTTCTATCGTGACTGCTGCTTCATAGTCTTTGTAGAAGGTTTGGAAAGCCTATTGTGAGGTTTCACTGACTTCGAGCAACTGTTCCTTGATCGATTCCAGATGATGGGTCGTAACTTGAAAAAAATCCTTTTGATAGATGTCGAATTTCGCCTCTTCTTTGGATCTTTTCTTGGACTCGAATAACTCATCGTACTCCTTTTTCAGCTGCTGATGTTTGGCACATAGTTTGCGGTGCTCCAGCTGCAGTCTCTTCAACTTTCTGTCACTTTCTTGAAGCCGAAGATTCGCTACTTCTGAAGGCTCAGTTGGTTGGGGTGCCTACCAACTACTTACTGTCGTTACTGCCTCCTTCGGGGGTTCAATTTCAAGCCGCATCACAAGCAACTGTTCATTCTCTTGCTCGAACTTGCGCAATTTTGATCTGATCAATGCAATATCGTTTCTGAGGGAGCTATTTTATCGGCAAAGCTCTGTGTTTTTTCTCTGAGTTAATACGAATGTACCGTCAACTTTTCAATCCTGTTGGCTGCGAGGTAGCTCAAGGCCTCGTGTTCATACCTGCTCTCATCGATGGTCTGCCCAGACTCTGTCTGGTGCTTACACAGCAGCTCATACTTCACCTGCAACTTTGTATTACTCTCACGCAGCTCTGAGTTATCAGCCTGAAGTTGAATCAGCTGTACTACCCTCGAACTCTTCTGGAGTCGAATCAGCTATGCTTTCAGTAGTTAAATTTCGTGCTCAAGCTGGCTGTTTCGTTTCTTGAGTCCCTTCATGTCCTGCTCTAATATGTTTTCGATTTCAGTTGAATGGTTGCATCGTCCAATCAGCCTTATCTTTTTGACAATGTCAGCCTATATACACTCTACCACGACTTACATCCTGACTACTCATCATCACCTTCAACTTGCATGCTTCCCTCTCCAGTCCATTGATCTTTTGCTTCAGTTGGTGATTCTCTTCGTACAGTCTTTCCTGAATTGCCTTCGGCGTACCTTATCTGCCAGGATGTTACCTGGTAGCAGCAACCGTTGGCTCTTCGATCCGCTCGTGGAGGCCATGGTCAGACAGTGTTTGTTGCTGAGCATCATTGACGATTAAGTGGGTCGAAGCTCTGAGAGATGCTCCTTCCCTCTTCGCCTGATCATCGAATATAGAATATTCCATTGTGAATTAGGCAAATCAGACATTGAATTCTTTCACGATAACTTCCTCAGCATCTCCAGAATCGCACAGCCGGTGTCCCGATATGATTCGATCCTTGATGCGCTTTGTTGTTTTTTCACCCTTTCTCTTCGAGCTAACTGTAAAGGTAAAACGGCTTGATTCCGATTGCTTGCTGCAATTCGAAGAGTTAGTACAGTATTGGTTGCTCTCTTGGGTCTTCGGATCCCGCTTTTCGGAAAGGCGTACACATTCCAGTGAGGGCATCAGGTTTTCCCTGCTATGGCTATTAGCATGATTATGCTGTTTGTTACTGCTGAGGATGTCAAAGGCAGAAACATTGGCTTCGTTGAGTTTGCTGGTGTGTGTGCTTCTATCGTTGGTTCTTCTGCCGCTTTTAGAAAATGAATAGTTGCTCACTCTCTCGTCAAAACAGGGAGTGCCTTCATACGTTCTTTCACTCCCAGGACTCCTCTTCGTCTTGGAGTTGACCTTGAGGAAATACTCCTTGACTTCAAGTTGAGCACGCTTATACAGAGATTTCTTACTTTCGAGGGTCTTGTCGATGATGGCATCCACTTCCTTTGTGACTTCTTTCCGGAGTTTGCTCATCAGTTCCTCAAGGTTGGCCTCCGGAATATGAATTTGTTCAGCCAATCTTGAAATTGCCTTCTCCTTAACTGAGTTCATCTGATGCCGAATCTCCTTCTCGTCTTCTTCAGTTATGCTTTGAGCACTCTGTTTGAGTAACAGTTCTGAATCAGTGTCCATTTCGCTCTCCAGCCTCTCGAACTGCTCCTGTTTTGCATGCTTGGGCTATTGCTACTGGAGTCGATACTGTATCTCCTTTTGCTCAGGGAGATGCTTGCTTGAATTACTCTTTTCTCGGGTAGCTGATCTCTGCGAAATCTTGAACTCAATCTGTTCAAAGCTCACTGGAGGGTTCTGTTTGGAGTCTCGAATCTGTGAGAAGAGGTTACAATCAGATCGTTTGTAGCCACCTCTCACCACCAGCTGAGGCTGTTCGTTGGAGATCTCATCCTCAAACCGTACATGCTTCTTATCGGCATTCTTGCAAGTCAAGACGAGATTTTGGATCGAGTTTGTCCTCTCCAGACGCTGTGCATCTGCCAGCAGCAGAGGATTAAGCTTGCTTTTCTGCGATGTCATATCAAAGGAGGCGTCGGAGCCATCAAGAGTGATGTTATGGCGCTTCGAGCGTTGCTGATTGAGAGACATCTTCCGCGTTCCGAACGTGTTGGGATGTCCGCTAAGTTCTGCGAGTGTTTTCATATTGTGTTCGTTAGGCAGTTATCGATTATAATTAACTTTAGCATTTGGCGCTCCATTTGGAATGGTTGTGTGCCTCCCGAAGAACCGTCAAAGGGTTTCGAAGTAACCTATGCTTTGATTTGGAGTTTCGTACTTACAGATATTTTTATTATGGAGCGTAGCGGCTCGACTGGTGACGTCTATTCACACCAGCAATCGATGGTATGCTCGGAACACCCAACGAAGACATGTTCACTGATTGGCTACGACAAGGAGTGTAGGGCAAATTGCTTACTATGTGTGGAATGCATCAATGATGCCAATTACAAGGTTCACAAGAAGGAAGCCATCAACCACAAATCCATTAACCTTCAGAAGATTTAATCAGCATTTGAGGAGCTGCGTGCAAAGAACTCCAAGGAAATTGCTCGTAATCGTCACTGTATCGATAACTACTTCCAGCGCGTCGAGTAGGAATTCTTTAAGAAGCTACATCAGTCCAAGCAAAAGCTGTACGAACTGAGCGATATGATCATGCTCACAGAAATCACGCAAGATACTCCCAAGTTGAAAGTACTCGAAGATCTCTTCTTCTCACGGTTCGATAGGCTCAAGTGCGCCGATGTGCTGCTCATCGCAAAGGATCTTATCAATTTTAAACCAGGGCCCGTCTCGGTAGGCTACGAGGAGTTTAACACCTACATTTCAGAGCAACTACCCAAAGTAGAGCTAGAGATCGACATTTATAGTAAGCTACCGAAGTATGGGGAAGTCACTCTTCAGAGCTCAAAGGTAGATATTGATTACCCACTGTTCCACCGGTAAAGGCCGCCACCCCCTCCTCCACCAAAGAAAAAATCACCCCCACCGCCACCTCCCAAGATATAGTCGCCTCCTCCAAGAAAGTACG
>ERZ724508.138-NODE-138-length-51716-cov-5.310834_pt1 | contig 51716 bp, 46 predicted proteins | sample MGYA00376041_ERZ724508 | MGnify/ENA primary metagenome ERZ724508 (study PRJEB28724, sample SAMN07190887) | wastewater metagenome | isolation source: effluent of sewage treatment plant in Hong Hong | place: USA: Christiansburg, Virginia | collected 2016-03-01 ...
GAGGACGAGTAGTAACAACAGGAGGACGAGTAGTAACAACAGGAGGACGAGTAGTAACAACAGGAGGACGAGTAGTTGTCACAGGAGGTTGACAAATATTCGAAGCTGCTTGTTGGAACGAAGCAGTTAAACCTGAATAACTAGCTGAACGATAAACAGGGTTACCAGCACCAGCAATAGCCTGAAGATTAGCCATATTAACATTAGCTTCACTACCAACAGCTATAGGAATAACTTTAATACCAATACCACGTAAGAATTTTGCAGAATTAATAGCAGGATTAATATCTTGAGGCTGAGTTTCATCTAGAAGCTTAGAACCATTAGCAATAGCATTCTTAACATCAATTTGATTAGTAGTTGGGTTACCATCAGTAAAGATAACTAAATGAGTAGGAAATGGATCTTGTCTAGTAGAACCAACAAGGTTCAATGCACCTTCCCAGTTAGTAAGACCTTCATTACCAGCAGGAAGACCATCCCAATAAGCATTCTCTGAAGAAGAATCAGCACCTTGCTTGAATTTCAAGCCACCAATACCAAGTTTTTGCCAATTAGCAGCAGTCTGATCTTTAACATTAAACCAACCACCAGTATTAACTCTTTCAGCAACTGAAGCAAAAGTATAAACATCAGTATAAGAATCTTTACCAATAAGCGCATCAACAAAACTATTAGCACCTGACTTAATAGCATTAATATTAGCCACACTCTGAGCACGGCTACCAGAAAACCGATCAACACCAATAGATGAAGACCTATCTAACACTAGAGCAACTCTTGCCCCACAAATCTTGTTATCAGTAGCAGCAGTAGTTGTGCCCGCGTAAGACACAGCAAAAGTACCTACTACCATAATTGAAACCAGAAGCATAATATTTAACTTCCAAATTTTCGAGAACTTCGTAACTCTATTAATTAGTTCCGGGTGTTGCATTATTCCTCCATGGATACGTTATCTGCCCAAATAGGACATTTGGATATAATGAGTATACAACGAAGAACACACAAAACGCAAGAGACGAATAAGAAAAATCAAATATTACAGTAAAAATATAAAAAAATCCTTCGCCACCCCGACGAAGGATTTAAAAAGTCTAAGTTAATGAATAACTTCCGCCCCCGAAAGTACTCTCTTACACTTGTAACCTAAAAAATTAGGTTTGTCACCGCCCCCGGTGATAATTTCATAATATAATGACACTTTCGCGCAGTCAAGTGTTTTCTGCGAAATAAGTAACTTTATGTAGCTTTTTGCGAATAATGCGCAATCAGACAAGATTAAGCTATAAATTACATTAATTAGGTTTTAATTCCAAATAATACTTATACTGATAATATATATTATTTAATTCTAATGTATTCACATTTTTTTGCTTCTTAAGAATTATCCACCATTAGCAGACAAGGTATAGCCAAAATACCTATTTTAATAAATATTAAATAGATGTATAAAAATCACTAAAACAACACTAGAGGGTAATCTCTTTTAAGATCTGCCAAGATAATTCTGCTTTAATTTTTGACCGAGAATTCACTTCTTCTATCTGATCAGGTGTGAAAACAGCATTCAAAGAAGCAATAGCAACTTCACATTGAGCATCGCTAGGAGCACGAGTTGTAACCTTTTGTAAAGTTAATCCAGGCCATACAAGAGCTCTCGTAAATCTATTCCTCATTTTAAAAGAAGCAGCTTTTAAGACCTCGTAACTAATACCTGCAATTATAGGAATAGCGAATACACGTGACAAAACCAAAGTCAGGAAATTCATATTAGGTATTACTACTGATAGCCCAACATAGAAAAATGCTGACATGACCATAACTATTAACAAAAAATTTGTTCCACAACGTACATGCGCGGTTTTAAACTGTTGTGCTGCTTGAGGAGTTAATACAACATCGTTCTCATATGCTGCAATTGCTTTATGCTCTGCACCATGATATTGAAATACATTTTTAATATCTTTACTTAAAGATACTAAATATAGATAGCCAATAAAAATTACTAAGCGAAAAACTGATTCAATGGCAATCTGTGACCATTTAGTTAGGTGGAACATATTTTTCAATAAATTAGCAAACAAAAGTGGGCCAACTTTAAAAAACGCAACAAAAAATGCAATAGAAAAGAGTACAGAAACACCAACCACCCATTTACTCAAGGGCTTATCTTCTACTTTATCTTTAGCAAGTGTCGAAACTTCGCTTGTCGAAGAAAGTTGTGGATTTGAATCGGAATGAAACTCGACAGCTTCGCTGGAGGTGGAGTGAAGATTTGAATTTGCAACTTTCTTCTTTTCTTCAAGAGTAAGTTTCGCTTCTTCGTCCTTCATAGAAATATTCGCACTATGCATCAAAGCACGATACCCCAAACCCATAGCTTCGCCTAGTCCCATAATTCCACGAACAAAAAATACTTTTTGAAATTTCTTTGCAAATGTTGGAACATCGAAATCTTTAATATCTATCGAATCATCCATGCGACGAACAGCAACTGCATATTTTTCTTCTCCACGCATCATCACACCATTTATTACAGCTTGACCTCCCATAGCTCGTACGGAAGATAACAATAATAATTTTAATGATGAATTATGGTGTTTCATATAATATTTAATATCCTATGCTGGGTTTTTTGCTATCTCTGCTAAGAATTCGTCATTATTTTTAGTTTGCTTTAGCTTTTCTAATAATAATTCTAGGCCAGCACCAATACGTCCATTGTCTCCGCCTTCAAGTGCGTGCAATACTCTGCGAAGTTTCCACACAGCATTAAGTTGAGAACGATCAAAGAGCAATTCTTCATGACGAGTTGATGAAGTGTCAACATCGATCGCAGGGAATATGCGACGCTCAGCGACACGGCGATCCAGACGTAATTCCATATTTCCAGTACCTTTAAATTCCTCGAATATAACCTCATCCATTTTTGAACCAGTATCAACAAGAGCAGTTGCAATAATAGTTAACGAACCACCCTCTTCAATATTCCTTGCTGCACCAAAAAACTTCTTTGGAGGATACAGAGCTTGAGAATCAACACCACCAGAAAGAATACGACCGCTTACTGGTGCAGCCAAGTTATATGCGCGAGCCAATCTAGTAATACCATCAAGAATGACAACCACGTCTCTACCTTGCTCGACTAAACGCTTCGCACGTTCAATAGTAAGTTCAGCAACACGAGTATGTTCTTCTGGAGGACGATCGAAAGTGGAAGCAACAACTTCACCATTCGCGCAATGACGTTTCATATCGGTGACTTCTTCTGGTCGCTCATCAACTAACAAAACCATCAAATGAACTTCAGGATTATTAAATTCTATTGAAGAAACAATTTCCTTCATGATAGTAGTCTTACCAGCTTTAGGCGGAGAAACAATTAGACCACGTTGACCTTTACCTATTGGAGAAACTAAATCAATAATACGTCCAGTGATCGCACTTGGATCAGAATCAAGTTGCATTTTAAGAACTTCATCTGGAAATAAAGGAGTTAAGTCTTCAAACTTTCGACGATTTTTTGCTTCTTCAACCGGTTTAGAATTAACTAGTGAAATCTCTAGAAGTGGAGTTGGTTTTCTATCATCTTCACTAGCTGGACGCATGAGACCTACAATATGATCACCCTTACGCAAAAAATTGCGACGAATCATCTGGACGGAAACATAAGCATCTCCTTTGCTAGGCAAATATCCGCTACACCTTAAAAAACCATAACCATCTTCGCGAATTTCGATAAGACCTTCACATGGAATTGGTTCAGCATTTTCACGAGAAGAGTAACTTGAATCATTACCTTCTTTTGAACCTCGACGTCTTCTTCGTCTAGAAGAATTATCATCTTCATCGTTATCGTTCTTATTATTACTAGAAGATGAGTTTCCGCGTTGCGGTTTTGAAGAGTTCATCTTTGAGTCAGAGTGCAACTCTGTGGTCCCGATGGAGCTGGAGCGATGACTTGAAGATGAATTCTTCTCTCCCACTTCCTCGGATGCACTTCGACGTCGCATGGGACGTGGCGCATATTCCTCAGCTTCTTGGCTACCAGCAATTTTTTCTTGTTCTCCAACAAGTGCTTCAATTGAATCAGCTTGCACTGTTGACGCTCTTCTTGAACGAATACCACTTAGCACTTTGCTGCCAGCTTCTGTATTTGACTTATCAGGTTGAGCTTTAACGATTGCTTCTATCAATTCTGCTTTTTTCATCTTAGAAATTGATGTGATGCCGAGTGTCTTTGCAATTGTTGAGAGACTATCTTTATCTTTAGTTGCTAATGAGCTTAGATCCATTTTGATCCTTTAATTGGGTGAATTTTTATAGGTAATTTAAAAAAAAATTAAATTGACTTCTTTTCTTATTTTGTAAAAAAGCTAGATTAGAAAAAGAGAATTTTATTAAATCTAAAAGAAGACTCTTTTAATCTATCGCGTTCTGGAGCCTTTCGCAACAACTGCTGTAATTTTTTTCGTAAAAGTTCCAGGAAGACTTGAGCTCACAAATGCAAAAATCTTATTAACCAAGCCTGGTATAAGTACTGAACGTCCGTTTTCTACCGATTTTATAATCTTTTTTGCTACTGTTTCTGGTTTTTTCCAAAGCAGTTTAGGTAAATAACTTTCGGTGCTTGTTGCATCAAACCACATTGAACGACTAAAAAACTCACTTTTAGTTAAACCAGGGCAAACCAGCAAAACTTTAACACCATAAGAATTTAACTCTTGTGATATTGCATGAGTAAAACTTGTTACGAATGCTTTCGTAGCACCATATGTGGCATTGCCTACCATTGGTTGATAACTAGCTATAGAGGAAATATTAACTATAGTTCCATACTTTTTTTCAGCCATAATTTTTGCTGCGACGTGAGTGAGTTGAACAAGAGCTCGAACATTAAGGTCTATCTCATTCAACTCATTTTCTATATCTATTTCAACAAAAGGCCCACTGGAACCAAAGCCAGCATTATTTATTAAAACTTCGATACTATTGTTTTCAATATATTTAATGACTTTTTTTATCTCTTCTTCGATTGTTAGATCTGCAATTAAAACTTCTACTGATATATCATATGAAATTGAGAGTTCTGTTTTTATTTCTTCAAGTTTATCTTTACGTCTAGCAACTAATACCAGATCATTTTTATTCTTGGCTGCTTCATATGCTAAAGCTTTCCCAATGCCGCTAGAAGCACCAGTTATTAGATACTTCACTTATGAACTCATCTCCAAATATTTATTATCATCAATGTAACCTTGCTCAACTTCGTTACCCAATATGGCAATTACATTAGGCGATACACTAAACATATTGTCATGTTGAATAGTCCATCGCATTTTTGCCATATCATCCTCATCCGTTTTATCAATGAAATGTGCATCAACAATTTTTAAACCATGTCTTTCACAAGCTTTACCGAGAGAATGGGTAGATAGCCAAAAATCGCTTTTATTTAATATGTCAGCATGATTATCTAATTCAAAAATTGAACTTATATAAACATCATCAACGATAAGTGAACCGCCATCTTTTAGTATGAGCATCATTGCTTCGAGCACTTCGTTAATATCATGTGAATGCGACATTATGTTATTAGCAATTATCAAATCTGGTTTACGTCCTTTTGATATCGGATGAGATTCTGAAATGAAAGACCACGCTTGTTCAATACCAAATGGTTCACTGTTCGAGTCATCGATGCTCTTAGCTGTGACACAATCTATTTTTTTATCTTTGAAGAATTGTCGAAATACACTTTTGCTATTAACAAGTTCAAGAATGAAAGAATCTTCATTTAAATTCAAATGATCGACAATTTCATCGACAAATTTACTTCTTAAAACTATTTCTCTTTGCGGAATTTCAGAATCATCTAAAGTTACTTTATTCATCTTGTTCGTTTTTTTAATTTGAACTAAATAGCAATCATTACAATAAAATGCTATTGCTTTGGTGTCCTCCGATCCTAAAAATTGCGAAATATTAGAAGAGGCGCATGACTGACATTTATTTAACATATGTTTAGATTCTACTTGCTATATAAGAGTATCGATAACTTTCATTATCTCATCAATATTTGCATCCATAGGAGTTGGTATTTCAATATCTTTAGTAGCTGTACCTGGATCTTTTAGTCCATGTCCAGTCACAGTTGCAACGATTATTGAATCTTTTTTTATTTCTTTATTCTTGTGAGCTTTTAAAATACCAGCTATTGAAGCTGCTGAAGCAGGTTCAACAAATATTCCTTCATGTTGTGCGAGCAATTTATAAGCATATAATATTTCATCATCAGTCTCAGCAGTAATTGAACCACCTGAATCATCTCGCGCACTAACTGCTAAATCGTAACTAGCTGGTGCTCCTATAAGAATTGCTGTAGCAATAGTTTTAGGATTAGATACTGGATTACCATGTACGAAAGGTGCTGAACCATCAGCTTGAATACCTCTCATCTGAGGAAGGTTACTTGTTACTTTATCGTCAAAATATTCTTTGTAACCTAGCCAATATGCTGCAATATTCGCTGCATTACCCACAGGGATAAAATGTTGATCCGGAGCTTGACCTAGTGCGTCGCATATTTCAAAACTAGCTGTTTTTTGACCTTGTAATCTATATGGATTCACCGAATTCATAATTCCAACGGTCTCAATTTCACTAAGTTGTCGGACAACTTTTAAACCATCATCAAAATTTCCTTTTATTTGAATCACATGAGCACCACACATATATGCTTGTGCCAATTTACCAAGGGCTAGTTTCCCTTCTGGGATAACAATCACACTTGGAATATTTGCTCGAGTTGCGTATGCACTAAGTGCCGCAGAAGTATTTCCAGTGCTCGCACATATTAAAACTTTTTTGCCTTCTGCTTTTGCTTTAGTAACAGCCATGGTCATACCACGGTCTTTGAAGCTGCCAGTTGGGTTCAATCCCTCATATTTTATATAAACATTTGCTTGTACAAGTTTACTCAGATAAGGAGCAAGAATTAAAGGTGTATTACCTTCAAGAAGTGTAACAACTTCTTCATTTTCAGAGATTGGTAAACGATCTCGATAATATTCAATGACACCTGGCCAACTTGTAAACTTGTCCATTTGTTGATTCATTTTAAGCATATATATATATTCTCGCACAAAGCTGATGAGCATTAGCAACATCTGCGATTTACTCGTCTTGTAGGACATGTCCTTAAAAGACTATTATCGACTTGTTTTAATCCATTAAGGGATAAATTTGACCTATATTTTCTACACATGATAATTCCAATAAAGCTTTTATAGCTTTTTCTATATCACCACTAGTTGCGCTATGGGTTATAAAAATCATTTCGGCAAAAACACCTTTACCATCCTGCTGGACAGTTTCAAGAGATATATTGTTATTTCCGTACACTTGTGCAATTTGAGCCAAAACACCTGGCTCATCTTTTACAGTTGCACTCATGAAAAATTTAGATTTCCATTCATCGGGGTTGGCCACGCTTTTTTCAAATGTGACACCAACTACTGAACCTTTTCTTTTACGCGAAATATTTATACTTGCGTCAATCACATCACCGAGAACAGCAGATGCCGTTGGATCCCCGCCAGCACCTCGACCATAAAACATGATCTCACCTAAATGTTTTCCTACAACAAACACAGCATTAAAACCGTCATTTGTTGTAGAGAATGGATGACTATTAGGAACAAAAGTAGGTTCAACTCTTAAGAAAATTTCTTTTTCATTTTTTTCTTCAATAGTTGCAATCAGTTTTATAACATAACCCAATTCTTTTGCTTGAGCAATATCACTAGATGACACATTTGAAATACCAATCGTCTTAACATCATTTTGTGATGCCATAGTTCCTGTAGCGATCAAAGAAATAATAGCTATCTTTGCTGCAGCGTCATGACCTTGCACATCTGCAGTAGGATCAGCTTCTGCATAACCTAATTGTTGAGCTTCTTTTAGCGCATCATTATAACTAGTTCCATTTTTTGTCATTTGAGTTAAAATAAAATTTGTTGTCCCATTTAAAATTCCGCGAACAGAATTAATATGCTCAACCGCTAACGACTCTCTTAATGGACGTACAACAGGTACACCACCAGCAACAGCAGCTTCAAATAATAGATCGACACTATTCTCGTTTGCCAAAGAATATAGTTGCCCACCTTTCTCTGCAAGCAATGCTTTATTTGCAGTAACAACTGGCAAAGATTTTTTTAATGCAGAACTAATAATTTTGTATGCTGAATCAATACCACCAGCAACTTCAACAACTAGATCAATCTCTTTCGATTCAACTATGTCATTTAGAGAAGTAGTAAAAATGCCTTCTGAAGTTTTTTGAGTATCATCATCAGAATATAAAATTGATTTACTAGGAATATCGCGTTTAGTACTTAGATCACGAACAAGAATTTTATTTACACGAATATCAATATCAAATTCCATTTTTATACGATCATATTTTAAATCGAGCTGTGAAACAAGAGCTGATCCAACAACACCTGCACCTATTAAACCTATATTTATTCTTCGCATTCATATATTCTCGTCGATTCAACAAACGAACTCAAGTTCATTACTTATTATTTATGTCCTAAAAGCTTCAAAGCGGTTAAGATATATTTATGATCGAATACAGACCAGCGCTAAGTGATGATGTCGACGAGCTACGTGCTGTAGCAATAAAGACTTGGGTTGATACCTTCGGCGATCGATATTCCAAAAGTGTGGTTGACAATGTTATTAGTAATACTAGATCTGAAGAATATATAAGACAGTCAGTCGAGCGATTCATTACTCTGCTCGCAGTTGACATTCAAAGCAATCGCATTGTTGGCTATCTTCAAATAACAACACTAGATAAAATAATTCATGAACTTTTTGAGACTTTAGAAAGCGACCGCCAAATTGACCGATTGTACTTACTTAAGGAATTCCAAAAACAAAAAATAGGTTCAACATTGATGACGATGGCCCTAAATCATGAATATCTAAACGATTGCACAAATTTATATATCGAGGTTGATAAAACTAGCCCAAACGTGCAGAAACTTTATGAATCATTTGGATTTGTTAAAACTGGAAAAGAGAATCCATTTATTGAAAATGGAGTACAAGTCGGTGCTGACAATATACTTATCAAAAAATTATAAACCTTTAGTTGTAGCAAAAATATCATCTAGTGTCTCGTGGCGTCGTATTAATTTATGTGTACCGTCAGAATTTATTAATACTTCACCAGCTCTTAACCTGAAATTATAATTATGTGAATTCGCTCTCGAATGAGCACCTGCATCATGCACTACCATTAAATCACCTGACTGTAATGTTTTTGGAAGATCACGCCATTTAAACATCTTGTCTGTGTTGGCACACATCGATCCAGTGATATGCATCTTACGTCTCTCATCTTTTTCTCGACCTAATACATTAATATGATGAAAAGCAGCACTAACAGTTGCTAGACGAGCCATATTATTTATTGATGAATCAATTTGAACAAATGGTTCGTGGCTTTCAACAATTCCATGGGTAACACGTGTCAATAAAAATCCATTTGGGCCTGTTACATAACGTCCATTTTCAGTAACGATTTGTATTCCTAATTCATCTAACTGGTTTCTAACTGCTTGGCCGATACCCTTCACATCGACAGGGTTTTCACTTGCATGGTAGTTAACCCCCATTCCCCCACCAACATTGATAAAAGAAACATTGATATCATGTCGATTTTTTGCCTCAATAGATAATTCTTTTAGCAGTCTTGCAGTATCGCCAAAATATTCAGGATTTTTTTCGTTCGACGAGACCATAGCATGCAAACCAATTTCTAAAACTCCATTTTTTTGCATTTCATTTAAGGCTCTCAGAACATTCTCTTTGGTATCACCAAATTTTGATTCGAATGGATTTCCTATTATTGCATTCCCAGCTTTTTCTTTACCAGGATTAAAACGGATAGCCATTTTTTTAGGTAATTCGCCAAGTGCTTCTTTTACTTGATATAAATATTGAAATTTATCAATATTTATCGTTGCACCTATATTATTTGCACGAACATAATCCTCATCGGGAGTATTATTCGATGTATAAAAGATTCCATTAGTTAATAAATTTTCGTGTGAAACCATTTCGAGTTCACCTCGCGAGGAACAATCAAAGCCCATATTTTCGTCATGAATAATTCTAAGTATTGCTGGTGTGGGTGTTGCCTTGACTGCAAAATAATTCACATAGTTAGGGCTCCAAGAGAAAGCCTCATTTATCTGTTTTGCATTTTTTATTATTCCAGATTCATCGTAGACAAAAACAGGAGTACCATAAGTTGATGCAACTTCTTCTAATAATTCATCTGGAAATGGAAGAGGTTTTATAACTTCTGTGTCTGAAATATTCATTCATAAAATTTACTACACAACAATTTTCAACCTTTATAACTGATGATAAATAATTTTATAATCAATGTGCCAAGCTCTAATATTTATACTAGAATTAAACCCTTCTCGGGTCAAAAGAGTCCGAATAGGAATAAGTGTATTAATGGGGGCATTTACGCTGTAATTTTGGAAGGTAATATATAGTGAGTCGCCAAAGTGGCCTAGGCCGTGGGCTAGGAGCCCTACTCCCCCCTCAATCCCTTTACGAAACTCCGAAGATGGAAAAAATTCGTGAATCCAAAGATGATGAAGAAGCGAAAATGGAAACATCCAATTTAATTAATGATGAGATTGAATTAAATACAGTAAAAAACCAATCCACAACTGTACAAAATGCGACAAATAGTGCTATTGTAGATAGTGGAAAAGTTCCACAGTCATTTGACACAAACGAGCAGGAGGCTAGAGTGACAAATTTAGTATCACGACTTCTTTTTGATCTCACAAGTGACAAGCCTGGAATATCGGTAATATACAAAGCATTAAATGAACTAGTAAATGAGAATTCATTAAATGATGCGGTATTAGTTGTAGATGAGCCTGGAATAGGTCGTCAAATATTTACATTTGACCGAAGACCACTAGAAGGAAAAGATGAAGAGTATTTAAATTTAGATCCTGGACTTTATACCTCACCAAAAATTGAGATGAGTGCTGAAGATTCAACATCTATCTCACGACTCTGTACTGTTGGTTTGAGAATTGATTTATTAAAATATGATGCATGGCATGACCCTATGACTGGGCTTTATGATCGTAGAAGTTTCGATAGACTTTTAGAAATGGCAATAGCTAGATCAGTGCGTTACGAATGGCCTTTCACTTTAGTATTAATAGATTTAGACGGCTTCAAAGAATTAAATGACGAACAAGGCCACCAGGCTGGTGATCAAGTATTGAGAAATCTTGGTGATAAGTTCAGACAAATATTAAGATTTGGTGACAATGCCGCAAGAATTGGTGGAGATGAATTTGCATTGATATTGCCCGAAACTGATCCACAAGATGTTGCTCCACTATTAGAAAGGGCTGCAATGGCCACCGGTGATGAACCATCAATTGGTTTTAGTTACGGATTAGTTTTATGTCCTAATGAAGCAGACTCAGTTAAAAGCGCATTTAAACTTGCGGATGAAAGACTTTACGAAGCAAAAACTGCTCTCAAAGTCAACAGTTAAAGGATTAAATTAATGACACTCGCACAGATAGATACATTAGAACTAGAACTTCGAAAACTAGATGGTGTTAGAACAGTCGGATTTTCAACTGCACAAGAAGCAATTTATATACAATTATTTATTGACGCTAAATCTAAAACCGGACAACTTCCATTTGAAGCAACTCGTATAGCTAAACGTCACACTAACCAAAGTGTCGCTGTCGAGTTAGTTAGATCAAATTTTGTTGATGGTAATTCTGTCACACCAAATGATAGAAACAATCCAGCATATATACATAACGATGATGACGATAAAGATAATGTTGGAAATAAAGTTTCCCCTTTTAGTGCTGGAACAATCGGAATAACAAAACAAAAAGAACAACAGATGGAATCGTCAAAACAAAAAACAGCTACACACGCAGATTTTTTTAGACCAACTGGCAATGCCCATGAAACAAGTTTAGAAGTACCATCTAATAGTTTCAATGAAGATGAATTTGTTGATGACAATATTGAAATTAATTTAAACGAAGAAGAACAAAATCAACCTATTAGAGATGACAAAAAAGAAACAACACCAAAAGAGAATATCGAAAAGGTAAGCGACAGAATAGAATTATTGCTTGTAAGTACCTCTCCAGAAAATGACGAGATAGAAATACATTTGAGCTTAGGAGACACACGTACTATTGGTCGTGCTCCATCAAATAGAGGTTTACTAGGAGCAATAGATTCAACAGTAAATGCAATCAGCGAACTTTGTGGTATCAACGAATTTCACGGAGAATGGGCTAGATCGCTCGAGCCAGGTGCAGAACATGCAAGCCTAGTGGCCGTAGGGCTCATAAATGATCAAGGGAATGAAACTCGCCATGGTATCGCTGGAGGAAAATCTCCAATTGAAGCTGCTGCGCGAGCAACACTAAATGCGCTAAATAGAGTTGCGACTCTTACAAACTCTTAAGATCTCTTGACTGCGCTTAAGATGACAAGGAAATCGCTAGTACTGATTTTTAGCTATTAACATCCATCTCACCCCATGGGCAATTATATTCATTTAACAAATGTAAAAATGGTTCTGGATCAAAAAATTCTGGTCCTTGTACACCACTGCCTGACCATAGACCAGTCGCTAAAAGTTCCATTGCAATAACAGGGTTGATTGCAGTTTGAGTAACAACACATTGATGTCCCCAACGCTCCATTGAATCTTTATTATCTAAGACATGGTAAAAATATTTTTCTAATGCTTCACCTTCTTTATCTAGACCTTTAATCCAAGTACCAGCACAAGTTTTTCCACTCATCAAATGTCCAAGGTCGCCAGGATTCGGCAAAGTGGCTGCAATTACATCTCGAGGTGAGACCATATTGCCTTTAACATTTACTGGATCCTTAGAATCCAAACCAGTTTTGTGTAACACATTTAGAACTTCAATAAATTCATCCCCCAAACCATACTTAAAAGTTACACGTTCACAATCGATGTATCTAGGGATCAATAAAACTTCCTCATGCTCAACATTGACACATTCAACTTCCCCAATACCTTCTGGAAAGAAAAACGTTTCTGGTTCGCTAAATGGTTTTGTTGTGTAAAAACCTCGTTCTTTTTCCCAAATTACAGGCGGGTTCAGACACTCTTCGATAGTAGTCCAAATTGAAAAAGTAGGAGCGAAATCATAGCCTTCGATTACCAAATTCGCACCATCACGAACACCAATCTCTTGCACAGAAGAAAAATATTTCTCAGAGCCATATCTCGCAAATACATCTGACATTCCAGGCTCTACACCCATTCCAACCAAAGCCAAGATACCCGAATTTTCCCAATCATCTGCAACTTCAAATTGTGCATCACCAAGCTTTATGCCCACTTCTTCATATGGATTACTTTGGTGTGGCTCGCTTAGATGCATTGCCATGTCCATATAATTAATTTTGTATTCGTATGCTGCATCAAATATTTGCGGGTTAAATCTGGGGTCGCAAGCATTCATTACGATATCTATTTTTTTATCTTTAATTACTTTGACTATATCGGCTTTTGAAGATGCATCAACTCTCATGTGAGAAAAATGCTTTTCATCAAGATCTTTTATCGAAGCTTTTGCGCGACTTTCATCTATATCTCCCAATATTATTTGGTCATAGAAATCTCGTTCAGCTGCAATTACTGCAATCGACGTGCCTACGCCGCCTGAGCCTAAAACTAAAATATTCATAACTTCCTTAATCAATTATATGTTCAACTTTTAAAGAGGCTAGCCTATTATCATATGACAAAGAAACCATTCAAGCCTGAAATTGTAGATGACAAGCAAGAATCAGTAAATAACCCGATTGAACAAGTCTCTAGACCGACAAAATTGATACGCATAGCATCGATGATTCGTTCTATGTTAGAAGAACTTAGAAGGGCCCCGCTTGATGAAGAGGGCAGAAAACATTTAGCTGACATACATGAACGTTCGATGAAAGAGCTAAATGAGATTCTGTCACCTGAATTAAAAGAGGAATTAAATAGAGTTGTATTGCCACTGACCCAAAACAAAGCACCGAGCGAAAGTGAATTGAGAATAAGCCAAGCACAATTGGTTGGTTGGTTAGAAGGATTATTTCATGGAATACAAGCAACTTTGTTTACTCAGCAGATGAGTACGCAAGGCCAAATGGAAGAAGTAAAAAAACGAATGTTAGAATCTGGAGCCCTACATCCACAAGATGGATATTCAGGGAATGAAGGAAATGGAACTGGAGCTTACTTATAATGTCGAATTGGTCACCTGACTCTTGGAAAAATTTTATTGCTAAACAACAGCCAGAATTTGAGAAGAAAGAACTTGAAAAAGCATTAAAAGAATTAAGTAGTGTTCCACCTTTAGTTTTCGCTGGAGAAATTCGAAGTTTGCGTAAATCGCTCTCTGATGTTGAAAAAGGAAAAGGTTTTGTATTACAAGCTGGTGATTGCGCAGAGAGCTTCGATGCATTTAATGCTCCTTCGATTAGAGAAAAACTTAGAATTATTTTACAAATGGCAGTTGTTCTGACTTATTCAAGTGGTGTTCCTTGTGTAAAAATCGGCCGTATAGCTGGACAATTTGCAAAGCCACGTTCTGCAAATGAAGAGACTCGTGAAGGTAAATCTTTGCCAAGCTATCGCGGTGACATTATTAATGATATTGAATTCACAGAACAAGCCCGAGTACACGATGCTTCACGACTACTTCGAGGATATAACCAGAGTGCGTCAACATTGAATTTATTGCGAGCCTTTACCAAAGGTGGATTCGCAGATTTAGCAAGAGTAAATGCTTGGAACAAAGAATTCGTAGCTTCAACTGCAGAAGGCCATCGTTATAATATCATTGCAGACGAAATAACACGTGCACTTGCTTTCATGAACGCATGTGGAATTGACTTAGAGAGAGAACATCAACTCCATCAGGTTGAATTCTATACTTCACACGAAGCTTTAGTACTTCCCTATGAAGAAGCATTGACAAGAGTAGATTCGACCACTGGAGACTATTACGATTGCTCAGCTCACTTTGTTTGGGTTGGCGAAAGAACAAGAGACATAGATGGTGCACATGTTGAATATATGCGAGGTATCAATAATCCCGTTGGTATAAAACTTGGACCTAGCGCGACTGGCGATGACGCTTTAAAGTTGATAGAGAAGATTAATCCTAATAATGAAGAAGGAAAAATTGTTCTTATATTAAGAGCTGGAGCTGATGCAATAGTAGATATGGCTACACCTCTTATGCAAAAAGTTTCACAATCAGGTAAAAATGTTACATGGATGAGTGATCCAATGCATGGTAATACATTCACACATTCAAGTGGATATAAAACTAGAGCATTTAACGATGTTATGAAGGAAATAAAAGGTTTCTTTGAAAGCTGTTCCGCCGCAAATGTTTGGCCAGGTGGTGTACATTTAGAACTTACAGGTGATGATGTCACTGAATGTATTGGAGGAGTTGACGAGATTGACGAGATTGAATCGAAATACGAAACAAGTTGTGACCCTCGACTTAATGCACGTCAAGGTTTAGATTTGGCTTTTGCTATTAGTGAATTACTTACTGTCCGAAGATAACCACATTTTAAGCTAATTTATTTACAGTTAACATGAACAAATTCTAATATATAGTTATTAATATCAATCATCAATATATTAAATGATTGACATTACCAACTATTGTGTTACCCTAGAAGTATGAACATCGAAAAAACTGAGGACCAAGAACATTATCCAAATGATGCAATGCCCATAGCTAGTGCTTTTCAGAAAATGGCAATGGTATTTCGCAGCGAGATGAAAGAGCAGATTTCAAACGAGAAATGGTTCCCAAAAGACTTTCGTCTAGCGTGCGTTGGAGTCTTAAAGGTACTTGGATACACAAGCAATGCTTCCCAAAAAGAAATAAGCATTATTCTAGGAATAGACCCAAGTGAAACTGTTGCCCTAATTGACCAATTAGAAAATGCTGGTTTTGTAATAAGAACTCGTGATAAAAATGATCGTAGAAAACATATTTTAAGTCTAACTAGAAAAGGCGAAATAGCTAAAAATAAGATAACAGTAATAAGTGATGAAGTAGCAAAAGAGATTTTAACCCCTCTTAATAAAAAGGAAATTGAAACGTTTAGAAAATTATTAGAGTGTGTTGTTCAATATAACCACATGAAAATCGAATGAGCAATATATGACTACAGATAAAAATAAAGAAATCGAATATGTAATTGATGTTAAAGACGTTGATTTTTATTACGGCAAGACACAAGCTTTATCCCGCGTGAATCTTCAAGCAGAAAAAGGCAAAGTGCTCGCGTTACTAGGACCAAATGGTTCAGGCAAAACAACACTCGTTCGTATATTAGCAACACTATTACATGCATCTTCTGGAACTGCAACTATTGCAGGATTTGATGTGAAAAAAGAACCAGGGAAAGTAAGATCGGTCATTGGAATGACTGGACAGTTTGTGTCAGTAGACGATTTACTAACAGGACGCGAAAATCTCATTATGGTCGGTGAGCTATATCATCTTTCGTATAAAGAAGCTGCCAGGAGAGCAGATGCACTACTTGAACAATTTTCGTTAGCTGATGCAAAAACGCGAAGAGTTAAAACCTTTTCTGGCGGAATGAGGCGACGTTTAGATCTAGCTGCAAGCTTAATTGTAAACCCTCCTATTGTTATTCTTGATGAACCAACCACTGGGTTAGATCCAAGAACAAGAATTGAAGTGTGGGAAGCAATTGAGCGATTAGTAACTCAGGGAGTTACAGTACTTTTGACTACTCAATATCTCGAAGAAGCAGACCGACTAGCACACAAAATTATGGTAATCGATAAAGGAAAGATGATTGCTACTGGTACATCTGATGAGCTTAAAGATAAAGTTGGTGGAGACGTAGTTGAACTAACAGTTGAAAACGATGACTTTGAAACAGCTTTAGATGTTTTAAAAGAGCTTACTAAAACTGAGCCGATCAAAGACAAAACACGAGGTCGTATTTCTATCCCTGCCCCAGAAGGCGTAACTACATTGATGAATGTTCTTAGAGTAATGGATGGTACAAAAATCAAATTGCATGATATTGGTTTGCGCAGACCATCTCTAGATGACGTATTCCTAAACTTAACTGGACATACTCCAGAAGAAGCTGAAACTATTGAGATAAAAAGATAATCATGATCGAAAAGGAAATAGACATGAATACAATTGATGCAACTCCAGTAATAAGAACCAGCACGCCAGAAAAACTGTCGATCTTGGGCGCTATTCATGATACTCGTATTCTTATGAAAAGGAATTTAAGACGAGTAATACGTACTCCTCGTTTATTAATTTTTTCTAGCATACAACCGATTATGTTTTTTGTATTATTTCGATATGTTTTTGGAGGTCCTTTAAAATCAACAGGTGCATATGTCGATTTTTTATTACCAGGTATATTTGTTCAAGCTTCACTTTTTGGTGGCACAACAGCAATTGCTCTTTCAACAGATTTAGCAAGCGGGATGATAGATCGGTTTAAATCACTTCCAATTGCCAGAGTCTCAGTACTAGCTGGTCGAACATTGGCAGATGCAATTCGTAATATCGCAACTCTAGGAATATTAACTATTGCAGGTTTTATTATGGGCTTTAGATTCCATAATGGATTCTTTCCTATATTTGGAGCTTACGGACTAATGTTGCTTTTCACATTTGCATTCTCATGGATGCAAGCATACATAGGTATAATTTCGAAGGATCCAGAAACGGCACAGATAGCAAGTTTTATTCCATTATTTCCTTTTATCTTTGCAAGTACAATTTTCCAACCTGTTGCAAACTTTCCTTCTTGGTTGCAAGGCTTTGCTGCATATCAACCTGTGGGAGTTTTAGCAACCACTATGAGATCGTTGACACAGGGTGGTCCAGTCTGGGATAGCGCCTGGAAAGCCCTTATGTGGACTGCTATATTTTTAATTATATTTATTCCACTATCAGTATGGAAATATAGAAAAATCTAAATCAATCTTAACTGGCTTGGTTTCGGGGTCGATACTGGCTAAGCGTTAAGATAATAGCGCAATATAGCGATATTGTGCTATTAACAATCAAAGCTTTAACCAGGATAAATACATATGTCAGATCTAATAAACAATTCAGCCTCAATAGCTAACCCAAATGCTTCTTATCATAATTCAGACTTTGAAGCTTTTGGACCAAATTCTGGTCTAGTAGAAGAGATGTACCAACAATATTTACAGAACCCTTCTTCTGTTGGAGAGGGCTGGATTGAATTTTTCGCTGATTATAAACCTTTAGCAAACCGAGATTCTCGATCTGACCTTACAACTACTGATAATACCCATATTAATGATCAAAAAATAGTTGCACCATCACCGTCTAAAAAAACATCTCCGGTTTCCGTAGAGGAGAACTCAACTCCTTCACCAATTAGAGGAGTTGGTGCAAAAATCGTAGAAAATATGGAAGCATCATTAGAAGTACCTACTGCTACTTCTGTACGTTCTATACCTGCAAAACTAATGGAAGTTAATCGTACGATTATTAATAACTCATTAGCAAGACATGGTGGTGGAAAAATTTCGTTCACCCACCTTATAGCTTTTGCTATAGCTCGAGCTGTAGAAAGATTTCCAGGCATGAATGTTGGTTATGGAGTGGACGAAAAAAACACACCAACATTAATAACCCATAAGAATTTGAACCTTGGTCTAGCTGTAGACATTCAAAAGCCAGACGGGTCAAGGACTCTTATGGTTCCAAATATCCGTAATGCAAACCATATGACTTTCCAACAATTTTATGCAGCCTACGAAATACTAATTCGTAAAGTTAGGTCTAATAAATTTACTGCTGATGATTTTGCTTTGACAACTGCAACGATAACAAACCCAGGAATGATTGGCACGGTACATAGTGTTCCACGTTTAATGCCTGGACAAGGTTTTATTTTAGGTGCTGGTTCTATTGATTATCCTGCAGAATTTGGTGGTGCTGATCCTGATACAATTGCCAATCTAGGTATCTCAAAGGTCCTAACCTTAACGTCAACATATGACCACCGTGTTATTCAAGGAGCATTATCTGGTGAATTCCTAAAAACAATTCACGAAATGTTAACCGGCCAACATAATTTTTATGAAGAGATATTTGAATCATTACAAATTCCATATGAAGCAGCTTCATGGAAAAAAGATATTAGACCACAAGAATCTTCAATAGAGATGTACGAAAAGATACTTAACGTGTATCAACTTATAAATCAATACCGTGTTCGCGGACATCTGATTGCAGATTTAGATCCGCTAAGAAGACTGCCTGTATCTACTTATGAAGAATTAGATATTTTACATTATGGCCTATCGATTTGGGATTTAGATCGTGAATTCCCAACAGGCGGCATTAATGGCAAATCGCGCATGGATCTGAAAAGTATTTTAGGCACATTACGTGATGCTTATTCGAGGACTATAGGTATTGAATATATGCATATTCAAAATCCTGAAAATAAAAAATGGATTCAAGATAACGTTGAAGGCATAAAATATGAAACTTCATTAGAAGAGAAGAAAAGAATATTAGAACGTCTAAATGCTGCAGAATCCTTCGAACGTTTCTTACATACTAAGTTTATGGGACACAAACGTTTCTCAGTGGAAGGCGCAGAAGTAATAATCCCAATACTTGATACATTATTGACAAAAGCTGTAGATAATTCTATTTCTGAAGCAGTAATTGGAATGAGCCACAGAGGCCGACTTAACGTTTTGGCAAACACCATGGGCAAAAGTTATGGTCAGATATTCAAAGAGTTCGATGGCCAACTCGATTCTGGAAGTTTTTTAGGTAGTGGTGATGTGAAATACCACTTAGGTGCTACTGGTACTCATATAACTCCAGATGGCAAGCCACTAGAAATTACACTTGCATCTAATCCTTCGCATTTAGAAGCGGTCGATGGTGTTGTCGATGGTATGGTGAGAGCAAAATTAGATGCTTTAGGTGACAAAGAGCATAAAACAGTTCTGCCAATTCTCATACATGGTGATGCTGCATTTGCGGGTCAAGGTGTGGTTGCTGAAACTTTTAATCTCTCCAATGTTGATGGGTACAGCGTAGGTGGAACTATACATATAGTGGTTAATAACCAGCTAGGATTTACTACATCTCCAGTCTCTGGTCGAAGTGGAACTTATGCAACAGACGTTGCAAAAATGGTTCAAGCTCCAATATTTCATGTTAATGGTGATGACCCAGAAGCGTGTCTTCGTGTAATTAAACTAGCTTTAGAATATCGTCAAACATTTTCTAAGGATGTAGTTGTCGATGTTATTTGCTATAGACGCTACGGCCATAATGAGTCTGACGAACCAGCCTACACACAGCCAATAATGTATGCATTAATCGCCGAAAAAAGATCGATTAGAAAACTATACACTGAAACTCTAATCAATCGCGGAGATATAACTGTAGAAGAAGCTGAAGCATCGCTAAATGATTTCCAATCTCGTCTAGAAGTTGCTTTTGAAGACACACGCGGCTCTGCAGAACCAGTACTTCCAGCAGAAAGACGTAAGAGCGAAACTGCTTATCTTATTCCCACGGGTGTTGAAAAAACTATATTGGAAAATATTTCTAATCATCTATCTTCATGGCCTGATACTTTTACAGTACATCCTAAGTTGGTTAAGATTATCAAAAAACATGAAACTGATTTTGAAGCGGGATCCGTCGAATGGGCTACCGCTGAGCAGCTTGCATTTGGTTCATTGTTATTAGAGGGTATTCCAATTCGTTTAGCTGGGCAAGATACCCGCCGAGGAACTTTTTCTCAGAGACATAGTGTTTTAATCGACAATGTTAATGAAGATACTTATATGCCTCTTGCACATCTTGATCCAAAACAGGCTCCTGTACAAATATATGATTCAGTATTAAGTGAATTTGCAGCATTAGGCTTTGAATACGGCTATAGCGTTTGTGCTCCAAATGCATTCACTCTCTGGGAAGCCCAATTTGGAGATTTTGCAAATGGTGCGCAAACTATAATTGATCAATTCATTTCTGTCGCTGACGATAAGTGGGGACAACGTTCTCCAATAACACTTCTTCTGCCACATGGTTATGAAGGTCAAGGACCCGAACATTCTTCTGCTCGTATTGAAAGATTCTTGAGTCTTTGTGCCGATCATAATATGCGAGTAGTTTACCCGACTACAGCAGCACAATATTTTCACGTGTTAAGAAGACAAATGACTGAAAAAAGAATTCAGCCACTTGTTATTTTTACACCTAAAAAATATTTGCGTATGCCGGTTGTAAAATCAAGCGTCGAATCATTAACAAAAGGCAGTTTCATGCCAGTACTTGGAGATGATTCTTTAATTGATAAATCAACAGTGACTAGAGTTATTTTTTGTTCAGGTAAATTTGGTCATGAACTCCGTGAGCGTCGTGATTCAGAAAAGCTTCCTATAGCAATAATTAGAATCGAAGAGCTATTCCCATTCCCTTCTGATTTGATATCAATAAATTTGAATCTATATCCAAATTCAAAAGAAGTAATTTGGGTTCAAGAAGAACCTAAAAATATGGGTGCTGCATCATATATGCTACCAAAGCTAGAAGCATTAGCAGATCGAAGATTCAGACTGGTAGCTCGTGAAGAAAGCGCTTCTCCTGCAACTGGATCTGCAACTGTTCATGAAATTGAACAAGAGACATTATTAAAAGATGCGTTGAATTGATTAATTATACTTGTGGCTCAGTTTGCAGCGATTAGCCCTGTAAGTAAGCCATTAAGTATAAAAGTTCAAATGAGACTTACTATATTAAAATATATAATAAATTATCTTTCGCTTGCTAGCTCTGCCATGGAAACAAATAAGTTAAAAGCCTATCAAAAAGTCTCTCCTATAACATATAAACTGTTGTATCATAATATCTAAGAGAATCATTAGGAGCAATAAAGTTGAGAAACAGTATAAAAGGTGTTCTGTTTCGTTCACGTCTTACATCTAGATTAGCACCACTATTAACTATCAGTGCAGCAATAGTATTAATAACAATTCAAATTACACAACTTCATATTATAAGTGTGATTGGCACAACGTTAGTTTCTCTGCTTGCAAGTATTCTTTCTTATTCATGCGCTCGATATTCAACGCAGAGATTTATTAGAGGAGCTGTTAGAGCACGTCTAGCAGTTAAAGAAAACCAATACATAAATAAAATGTCACGACAATTAAAAGGAACGCAAGTACAACCTTATATCCCAGCCTCTACCCATCCCTCAAAAGAAATAAAATCAGCTCTTAACACAGCAGAAGGATTACTTGGCTTAAAGCAAGGTGTCTCTATGGCGCTGGTAATACCTTTAGATGAATTTACAGGGATAGACAGTAGTTGCCCAAGTGCTGCATCGTTACTATATTCAGGAAGACACCCCGTAGTAGTAGTAGATAATAACTTACAACATATTTTAGATGATCCAAAAGATCGCGAAAAGGCACAGTCGCAAGTGGTCGCTGTTTTATGCCATGAGTTAGCTCATCTTATGGGATTTAATACTCGTTATTCGAGTATCACGGGAATATTCGAGCAATTTGTAATTACTTCGTCTATGGCAATGCTAGTTTCATATGGCCTTGAATATCACTTTTCTTATGGCTTTATTGGCGCAATTATATTGACTGCTTATATGATTTTTGAACCATTTAATGTTCCTGCGAATCCTGATCAAGATCATTCGTCTATTTCTAGTATTATTTCGCGTGTCACATTAGTGTCATGGTACACATATGTGATTTCTGGATTGTTCATAAGTATATGGCCGGTAATACTACCAGCATGCGCTTTAGGGTTCCCACTATGTTTGACTATTCTAATAAATGCAATACGTAGAACCCATGAGTATTATGCTGACAAAATGGCAGTTCTCGCAATGGGTAGTATACGGCCATTAGTTGACTTTTTTAAAAATATTACAACTTTTGAACATAAACATTTTGAGCGATTTTTTGCAACACATCCATCAACGCGTGATCGTATTACAAAACTACATAAAATTAAGTTTTAATATTATAATTTATTTAAAATATTTAAATACTGATTAATTGATTCTTTTGAAGCTGTCATAAGTGGAAGTCGAACGAAATCAGAAGCAATTTCGCCTGTACTTGCCAATGCACCCTTAAATACCGATGGGTTAGGTTCACCAAAACCAGCTTTTACTAGTGGTAGCAACTTATTATGTATTTCTAAAGTACTTGCTAAGTTTGAAGATAGTGCTGCATCAACCATTTCTACCCACATATTTGTAGCTAAGTGAGCACTTGCTGCAACTGCACCTTTACCACCTAGTAATGTAATTGGAGCCGCTAAATAATCATCACCAGCTAAAATTGAAAAATCATCTCTGTTTTTAGATATTAGTAAAAGAGTCTCATCATCTAAAGATCCAACAGCTTGTTTGACACCTACTATGCGACTATGTTTTGAACATTCTAAGAGTCCATCTGTTGATACACATCTTCCTGTACGTATTGGAATATTATAAAGCAAAACATCACTACCAATTTCGTCTGCTTTTTGTGCAGCGATTAAAAAATGTTCAATTATACCTTGTTCACTAGGACGGACATAATATGGTGTAACGATCAAGAAAGCATTTGGAGAAAATTCTGCAAACTCATCCATTCGCTCAATTGTTGTTGTAGTTGAGTTGGTACCAGCACCCACTACTAGTTCAACATCTGTTCCAGCTATAGCTTTGGCACACGTAGCTACGACTTCATGTCTCTCTGTAGTGCTTAAAGAGCTAGCCTCACCAGTTGTTCCTAAAGGTATTATCCCTGATACACCTTGTTCTATAAACCGTTCACACAATTTAGATAACGAACCCAAATCAATACTACCGTCAGCAAAAAACGGTGTAATCACGGGAACATAAATACCTTTATACATATCTACTCACAATCTCTTTTAACCATTCTATTTGTTTAATACTGCCACGCAAAGTTCTTAGAATAAAAATATGTATAATATAGGTATATTATGAAAGAAGTATTAAATATAACACTTATTGTCAATACAACAGCTTCTAGTTTTTCGCCCCGTAAGTTAAAGGTGATAGAAACTGCATTAAATAATTTTGGAAACTTACGAATTGAAAATACCAAAAAACGGGGACATGCTATTGAAATTGCTAAGAAATGCGCAGAAAACAATGAAGATATTGTTTTTGTACTAGCTGGTGATGGAACTCTAAATGAGGCCGCACAAGGCTTGATTAATACTGATACAGTGCTCGCTCCAATTCCTGGAGGTTCTACCAATGTTTTCGCTAGAGCAATAGGATATTCAAATGATCCAATTGAAGCCTTAGGAGAATTAATTGTATCTATTGAAAATAAATCATATAAGAAAATTGGTGTAGGAAAAATTAACGATAGGATATTTCTATTTAATGCTGGATTTGGTTTAGATGCTGAAGTGATAGCTCGCGTTGAACGTAATGCTAAAATTAAAAAAATTGCAGCCCACCCATATACTTTTTACAATGCACTTATCACATATGCAACAGATTATGATAAAAAAAATCAAACTCTAAAAGTTATATTGGATGAAAAAGTCAATCCAGAAATACGAATGCTATCAAGTGATCCAGAAGTTTTTAAAGATGCCAACATGGTAATTGTTTCAAATCTATCTCCATGGACATACTTTGGTAAAAAAGAAGTCATTATTGCTCCTATGGCGTCAATCAATCATGCGCTCACAATCACTTCCATACGCGCATTATCAATCTTTAAGCTTTTAAGAATTGCTGCTAGTGCAATTGGTCGACATCACACTGTTATGCATCACAAAGATATTGCACATTGTGAAGGCGTTTCACATTGCATTATTCAAGCAAATAAAAATGCTATTCCATATCAAGTTGATGGAGATTATCTCGGTTCAACTATGAAAGTAGAAGTCAATTTTCTTCCAAAATCACTAAAAATAGCAATACCTTTTAAATCTTAGACATTTTACCAGGTCAAACCCCTTGTAAAATTTTAATAATTTCTCTAGAATGGTTGTTTAGTACTTAAAGAGTGATTTATCACATTTAGAATTTGAAAAGAGAAAAGATGACGCTTACATGGATACGTGATACAGATTGGGACGACCAAAATTGGAGAAATCAGGCTATTTGCCGCAGTTCAAATGCAGAGTTATTTTTTCCAGTCGGCACGACAGGTAGAGCGTTAGAGATACTTGAAGCTGCAAAAGAAGTCTGTAACCAATGCGATGTAAAGATGCAATGTCTACAGTTTTCTTTTGATACTAACCAAGAATCTGGCATATGGGGTGGTTACAGCGAAGATGAACGAAGAGTTATGAAAAAAACTAAAGAGATAATTTATGCATAATTTATGCTTTTATTTACCTAGCTTTTAAATATTTATACGCTATTCAGTATCCTGCGCACCTGAACGTTTTGCAGTTAGGGGTATCTTAATCCTTGAAATCGTACCACTAGTATTTCCATTATTCATAGTAATAGTTCCACATAATTCAGTAATAACCAATGCCTTCATAATCGCAGTACCTAAACCTGTAGATGATTCCAAATCAAAGTTTTCACTCAAACCTATACCATTATCAGCCACTATTATTGAAAGACCAGAATCATCTCTACTAAGAAGAATATCAACTTTTGCTCCTTCATGATTCTTTTTCATTTTATCAAAATCAAAAGCGTGGTCAACTGCGTTTTGCATTAATTCATTTAATATAATTGCCAATGGAGAAGCTATTTCACCTGGCAATATTCCAGCATCACCTTTAACATTAAATTCTATTTTTACATCCTCGGACGTTGTTGCTTCTTGAATTACATCAACTAGTGGAACAATAACCTCACTAAATTTAACGAAATCAGTAGCTTCTCTTGCCAATATCTCATGCACAATGGCAATTGAACGAATTCTTCTTTCGGATTCAGCTAAAGCTAATTTAGCTTCAGGTGTTTCAAGACGACGTGCCTGTAATCGCAATAGTGCTGCAATGGTCTGAAGATTATTTTTAACTCTGTGATGAACTTCTCGGATAGTGGCTTCTTTTGAGAGCAACAACCTGTCGCGACGACGGACCTCAGTAACATCGCGCATCATCATTAAAATACCGTCTGATCGCCCCATGTTTAATATTGGAAATATCCTAATCAAAACAGAAACATCATCTCGTTCTATCTCTTCAGTTACAGCATTGCTCGTTCGTGATGCCATCTGTATTGACGTTTCATCCCATCCAAGTTGATTTAATTTTGCACCAATAGCTGCTGTATGGATTCCTAGTCGATGTAAATTAGATATCGCATTTGGAGAAGCAAATTGAATTACAGAATCATTATTTATAACCAATACACCATCACCAATTCGAGGGGCATCATCAGGTTCAACCATTTCTGTACTATAAGGAAAAGTTCCATCACTTATCATATGTGCAAGACGTTCGAAAGCATTAATATATGCTCTTTCTAATGAAGAATTAACACGAACATAATTTTGAGAATACTCTCTACGAAGTACAGCTATTAGATCACCTTTATAAACTACAGGTATTACTTCTACTCTAATTTCTTGTCCCCTACCTATTGTCGTAGATGCACCTTCAACTATTTCACCTTTAGACCATGACTTTTCCAAGAGTGGTCTGTCATCTCTATGTAAGACAACTCCTGTTAAATCGCTTTGGTACAGAGTCGTTCCGGTAGTGGGTCTTATGTTTGAAGCTACGATGAATCTTCTTTGTGTTTCATCACCTTTGACAGGTACCGCTAAAATTAAGTCAGCAAATGAAAGATCCGCCAAAATATTCCATACACGGATCAGTTTTGTTATGTGCGAGATCTGTTCATCATTCAGATCTGTGTGTTGTCGAACAATCTCATTAAAAGATGCCATTAATATTTACCTATATTCCTAATCTTTATTTGCTGACATAGATTCTAAAACAAGATCTACTAAGTATGTGAGACGCATAGATAAATCAATTTCATATGATTTTGGAACTAAGAATACCTCTAGTTGGTCATCGTTTATAGAATTATCTGAATTTGTAAAACCAGTAGATCCCATATTTAATCTATTCTGGACTTCTTGAACTATCTCTAGTTCTTTTTCAAGGTATTCGCTCATGGCTTTATTTAATAATTCATTTTTTGACGATTCAATATAATCTTTTACTAGGGTTGCATCACTATCACTAAATGGAAGCATGTTTATCACCATGTTCGATATTTTCAATGAACGACTTGATAGCTTTGACAATACAATTTCGTAATCTTTTTCTATATATTGTAATGGGTTCATTATATATGTGCATCCGAGTGAATCAGATTTTAAAAACTCATTAATATCGTTCGCGCGTTGCACTAATGGACTGTATATTTTTTTGAAAAGATAGAAAAATTCACCGATATCATTTAAAAATGTTTCTCCCAAAACCTTATTTGCAATGGTAAAAAATGGTTTACTTGCTATATCAAATATTTTTGCTCTTTTTGACGTTTGGCTAAGACGATACGGAGATGTAACAAGTCCAATAATTTTACCACCGAAAAATTCTGAAATAATTTTTGGGGCATCAAAAAAATCTAGTGCTTGGCTCATTGGTGGAGTGTCAAGAATTATATAGTCATATTCACCTCTATAGTAATATTCATATAGTTGATCCATTGCTATAAAGTCATGACTGTGTGTAAAACGAGTTGTTAAATTCTGATACATAGTGTTTTGCAATATTTTTGTTGCATCTTCTTTAGAGTCAGCAAAGCGATTTATAAGTTCATCCCAACCTTTAGACATATCAACAGTTACACCGTACAACTCACCTTTTACATCGATCTTATTATCAAAAAATTTAGAATGATCAATTTTCTTTGGTTCATGACCTAGATTTTGCTCAGAGAGTACTGTACCCAATCTTTTTGCCGGATCTATTGTTATTACTAAAACTTTTGCGTTTTTCGAATGTGCAAGTGCAATAGCCATTGAACATGAAACTGTTGTTTTGCCAACCCCCCCTGTGCCAGTTGTAACCACAACACGATTCTGAGATAATGATTCAATTAATCTCATTCTGAATCAACTCTAAAATATTTAGAATTTTTTATAATATTCCGTAATGGATTTGCAAGATTATTTATATAAGGAAAAGACATATTCTCCTTCGTCTTCAACGAGAATAGAATTTTTCTGTTTTGGATATTCTCATTTATTATATATTTAATTTGCTTTGCTAGGACTTGTGGCATTGTTTCTTCATGTAGGTTCAAAATGTTTTCGTCAATTGGTTGAGCATCTTTATTAATCAAAACACCAATAACATCACTATGTGTTTCATTTTCAACTTTTTCAACTAACTCTTTAGTTTCACTAAGAACAACTTCATCACTAGAAGTTACTACAAGAACGCCACAAGAATTTTTATCTTCAAGGATTTCTCGCATCCACTTTGTTTGTTTCGAAACCAATCCAGTAGAAATAAAGTTCTGTAATGACCAAGGGGCATCTAAAAGCGATAATATATGTCCTGTTGAAGGTGAATCTACAATTATGTAGTCATATTCACTCTTATTTTCCAACATTTGTTTAAATTCAAAACATATTTTTCCAACTACTAAAATCTCTTTAACCCCTGGAGCACCATAGGCAACTATATCTATGAGTTTTGAAAGTGGACCAAATTTAGCCCAAGAAGGAATTTTTGCATATAGTTTCAAGTATTCGCTAAGTGCATCTAGTGTGTTAATTTGGCAAAGAAATATGTTGGAAAATATTTCTACAGGTTCATATCCTACGGGTGTATGTTCAAAATATTTTGCTAATGAACCCGTCGGTTCTGATTCTATAAGTAAAACTTTTTTATTTTTTAGCGATGATAAATTATGTGCAAGCATGGAACAGATAAATGATTTACCTACCCCGCCCTTACCTGTAACAAATATTAATTTCTGCTCAATATCCACAATTTAAAACCAATACCTAAATCCTAAGATCCGAATCCCATTTTGTTAGAAGACTCTTCTACATTTCTGATTTCTACAAATGCTATTTTAGCTGCAGGAATCCCTACTTGATTCTCTTTTTTAGAAGTTAACCATATTAACGGTTCTTCTGCATCGACAGCAGATTTAATTGTCGCCATAAGTTCTTTTGCTGTTATATCCATTTCCAATTCAACTTCATGTGGGTGTTGGATTATACCTATTTTTACTTCAATACTCATTAATTCATTCTCCTTAAATTTTTTTACTTTATAAATCTCGGTTATACCATTACATTGTTTTCAATAATTGATTTTGCAATGTTTTCTATAGCTTTTGCGGATTCACTATCTGGATCACTAATAACAATAGGAATCCCTTGATCTCCACCAATACGTAGTTGAGATTCAAGTGGAACTTCTCCCAAAAATGGAATACTTAACTTATCAGCAAGAAGTTTTCCTCCTCCTTGTCCAAAAATATGATATTTAACTCCATCGTCACCAGTAAAGTAGCTCATATTTTCGATAACGCCAATTAGATGTATATCAACAGTTTCCGCCATAAATGCTGCACGTTGTGCAACACTCTGCGCTGCCTTTTGTGGTGTTGTTACAACAATCATTTCACTCTTGGGTAGGAACTGCGCAATGGAGAGAGAAACATCACCAGTTCCCGGTGGCATATCAATTATCAGATAATCAAGTTCTCCCCATTCGACATCTGTTAAAAACTGTTCAAGTGCTTTATGTAGCATAGGACCTCGCCACATGACAGGTTGGTCTTCTCTAGCAAAATACCCCATTGAAATGAGCTTTACACCATGTTGTTCCGGTGGAATGATTTTCTCTCCAACAACTTCTGGTGGTGAATCTATACCCAACATTCTTGGCATCGAAAAGCCCCATACATCAGCGTCTAATGCTCCAACTTTTTTACCTGCAGCTGCTAAAGCTATAGCTAAATTTGTAGTTAATGATGATTTTCCTACACCACCTTTTCCAGATGCTACTGCTATGACTCTAGTTTTTGAGTTCTTGAAAGGGTTGGGACCTGATTGAGGTGCTTGACCTTTTTGTGGAGCTGCTTTTTGAGCGGTTTCACCTTTTTTAGTCAATTTAATCTCTTGTTCTTGTCCTGAAGTTACATTTTTATCTTGAGAGTTATCCATAACATCAATGTTAACTAAGATGGAAGCCTAATGACTTATCGCACGCACCTAGATTATGCTTCAAGTGCCCCTATTAGGGATAATGTACGAAAAAAAATGCTCGATGAGCTTGCTTCGAGGAATGATTTTTATGATCCAAGGAGACTTTATGATGATGCTATCAAGATTCGCTACGAAATTGAAGAATCACGCCAATATGTAGCTAATCATTTTGGATGTAGCCCATCAGAAGTAATTTTCACATCATCAAGTACTGAATCGCTTGCTAGTTTTGCTTATGGAATCAATTTTGAAAATTCGAAGAAAATACTTACATCTAAATTTGAATCAAAAATAATTTATGAAATAATAAAATGTGATGATGACCAAATAATTGATATTGAAAATATAGAAAATGAAATTGACGAAAATACAAAAGCAATATTTATTTCCTATGCTCATCCCGATACCGGTGATATTTTTGATCTAAAAGAAATAATTGATAATATCAAAACTAAATCAGAAGATTGTCTAATACATTTAGATGCTCGCAATGCTAGCGGTTATGTCAAAATTGATTTTTCTGAGCTTAATGTCGATGCAATGAGTATTGAATCATCAACATGGGGTGGTCCTATAGGAATTAGTGCATTAATATTGAAGCATGGTTTACATATTGAACCTCTTATAAAAGGAGCCACCCAGGAACGTGCCAGAAGAAGTGGTAACGAAAATACACTAGCAATTGCAGGGTTCGGCGAGTTATGCAAACTAAGTTACGAAGAATTAGAAAATGAAATCAATATTTTCCGAAAATACAAAGAGCAAATTATAAACATATTTAGAGAAAATTGTTGTGAGATGATTTCTAAAAATAAAAATTCGCTACCAAATATGGTTTCTGGAATGATTAAAGGTATTGCAGCAAGTGCTGTAGTTAGCGAATTTAATCGTCATCAGATTAATATTCATGCTGGTTCTGCTTGTGGATCTGAAGAATTTGAAATTTCACCAGCATTAATAAATTTAGGATTAAACGCAATTGAAGCAGAATCTGTTTTTCGCATTTCGTGGGGTTACGCAACAACGCCACAAGATATAGAAACTTTTGCCACTGCATTAAACGAGATAACTAAATCTTTTAATGTAAATTAATGTCGATTGAATTTCACTTCGAACATTTGCAGTTGCGATTTGAATAATTGGCGATTGACTTGAAATTATGATCTAGGTATGAACAAAACTTGACGTGAGAAGCAAGGAAGTGAAGTGTGTGCCTAGATCCCATTAAGAGTTAAGGGTATTCAATGCACTACCTGCCTTAAACCACTCTATATGTTCTTCACTCATGGTATGGTTGGTCATTATCTCGTCGCTAGTTCCATCGCTATGATTTAACATAACTTTTATTTGTTTACCAGGTTTTAACACAGCTAATCCGAAAACATCTATAGCATCATCAAAGCGAACAAGATTATAATCCTCTGGGTCTGAAAAAGTTAGTGGCAACATGCCCTGTTTCTTTAAGTTTGCTTCATGTATTCGAGCAAAAGATCGAACAAGTATCACTAAACCATTCATGTATCTAGGTTCCATTGCTGCATGTTCACGAGAAGAACCTTCACCGAAGTTTTGATCGCCAACTGCAACCCAAGCAATACCTGCCTCTTTATATTTCTTTGCTAATACGGGGAGTGTATTTTGTACTCCATCACGCACATCAATTCCCATACCGACTTCGCCAGGAGTAAAAGCATTATTAGCTCCTAAGAATAAGTTTCCTGAAATATTTTCTAAATGACCACGATATTTAAGCCATCTACCCGCCTCAGAAATATGATCTGTTGTACATTTTCCTTCAGCTTTCATTAAGACACGAAGACCTTTATAGTCTTTCTTATCCCATGCTTTGAACGGTTCTAGCAGCTGTATGCGGTCGCTATTAGGTGAAACAGTAATAGTTATTTTATTACCGTCTTCGTGAGGTGCAACATAACCGAAAGGATCATTTGGATCATTAACAAAACCACTAGTTGGAAGTTCATCACCAGTTGGCGGTTCTAGAATAAACTCTTCACCGTCTTTTCCAATCAATGATTCTTTTGTAAAATCTGAAGTCAGTTTGCCAAATAATGCATACCCAACTACCGTTTCTGGAGATCCTATAAAATTCAAAGTTGCAGCTGATCCATCATTTCTTTTAGGGAAATTACGGTTATATGAACTTACTATTGAGTTCGGCGTGCCTTCGATTATATCGTCACGTTTCCACTGACCAATACAGGGGCCGCATGCGTTTGCCAGAACTGTCGCGCCTATTGCTTCTAAATCAGCTAAAAGCCCATCGCGTTCTATTGTCGCTCTAACTTGTTCTGAACCGGGCGTAACCATTAAAGGTACTTTAACTTTTAACCCGTGTTTAGATGCTTGTCTTGCAACATTTGCGGCTCTACCGATATCTTCATATGATGAATTCGTGCACGAACCTACAAGTGTTGCAGAAATATCATTAGGATATCCTTCTAGTTCCACTGCCTTTGCTACCTCACTTATTGGTCGATCTAAATCTGGAGTAGATGGACCAACAAGGTGGGGTTCTAGTTCATCAAGATTAATTTCTATTACAGAATTAAAATAATTATTTGGATTTAAATGCACATCATTATCAGCGGTTAAATTGTGTTTATTTTCAAGTGCTATATTAGCAAGTTCAACACGTTCTGTTGCGCGTAAATATCTATCCATTGTTTGATCATATGGAAATACAGAACAAGTCGCCCCGATCTCTGCACCCATATTACAGATCGTCGCTTTTCCTGTAGCGGATATAGTTTCACAACCATCTCCAAAATATTCAATGATTGCTCCTGTGCCACCTTTAACAGTTAAAATTCCTGCAAGTTTCAATATGACATCTTTTGCGCTTGCCCATTTTGAAAGTTTGCCTGAAAGCTTAACGCCTATTAATTTTGGTACTTTTGTATTAAAAGGCCAATTTGCCATAACGTCAACAGCATCTGCTCCACCAACACCTATAGCTATGGTTCCAAGACCACCTGCATTCGGTGTATGGCTATCAGTTCCAATCATCATCATTCCTGGAAATGCATAGTTTTCTAATACAACTTGGTGGATAATTCCAGAACCCGGCTTCCAAAATCCAATCCCATATTTTTGACTAACGGTAGAAAGGAAATCATATACTTCTACATTTGAATCAATAGCTACACCTAAGTCTATTTTTGCTCCAACACGGGCTTGAATAAGATGGTCACAATGAATAGTAGTTGGAACTGCAACATTGGGTAAATTTGCAGTCATGAATTGTAGCAATGCCATTTGAGCTGTGGCATCTTGCATGGCAATACGGTCAGGTAAATAATCGACATAATCTTCACCACGATTCAAGCCAATAGTACTGACATCATTAGCGTGTGCAGCGAGTACTTTTTCTGCATAAGTTAAATTTTGACGTCCTAATCTATCTCGCATAATCTTTAATGCTTCATCATATTTTAAATATGTGTTATTTGCGAGCTCAATATTGGTCAATTTATAATTTGTAGTCATACATTAATTCTAACTATAAATTTGTGACTAAAACCTAATTTTTAGATGAAATTTATATATCTATAGTTTCGAGTACATATTTGTCTCTACCATGGTAAAAACTCACAAATCCAACCACAGATAGAGTTATAATTACACCAATAATCTGGTGAATATTAAGTGTTCGACCAAGAATGATATATGCAAATATTGCTGTAGAAACAGTGTGTATATTAGATACTAAAATACTCAATATGTATGAAGTATGCACTTGTGCGTAGTTATACAAGATATGTCCACCTGCACCAGTAATTGTCAAAATGGCAATTAATACTATTTCATGTGTGCCAATAAGAATATTTTTTGGAAAAAATGGATAAGTAAAACTTAATAATATTGCTACCCAAAGATACATGTACATTGCTGATTTCTTTACCGGAACTTTAACTTGAGTTTTCCTAACTAGATATGGTCCAGTCGAAGCAAGTGGTAAAATCATTAAAGCGAGTATTGCCCCTCGTGAAAAAGTGAAGTTATCTAAATTTTTTAACGAAATAAACAAAACACCTACAATACCAAACATTGCTAAAGTTAAGACTCTGGGAGTTATTTTTTCGTGAAAGAACCTTGAAAAAACAAGTATTGAGATCACTGACGAAAATGAAGCAATTGTTATTGCTATTGTTGGATTATCCTCTTGAAAAGCTATAAACAATGCCGCCCAGACTATTGACCTCTGAATACCAAGATAAAAAGTATTTAAAAATTCTTTAAATACGAATTTTTGTTTTTGTATCACCATAATGGTAAATAAGAATATTGCTCCAGTTACTCCGTGCACCCAAACAGTGAACTCACCCAAACTTAATTGAGCTATAATCGTGTCGGTTATGCCCCATCCAACGTTTGCGACACCAACAGTTGCAACTCCAGCAACAGTTGAAGGAGTTGCTTTATTCATATTGATAAAAAAGTGTCGCTTATTAAGCGCGTTCTTTTTCTTCAACGACAACTGACGTCATAGTATCGCCAACTTCTGTCTCTAGTGCAATTTCAATACCATTAGTAACATAACCAAAAAGACTGTAATCTTTTGTCAGTTTACGAGTACAGTCATCAATACAAATAAAGAATTGACTTCCATTTGTATTCGGGCCCGAGTTAGCCATCGCTAGAGCTCCTAGTGTGTACTCGCCAGTTACAGGTTCATCTTCAAATTTATATCCCGGCCCACCAGTTCCAGTACCAGATGGACAGCCACCTTGTATAACAAAACCAGGTACAACTCTATGAAAAGTTAAGGAGTCGTAATAACCTTCTCTTGCTAAATTAACGAAGTTGTTAACTGTCTTAGGAGCTAGCTTTGGATCTAAATCCATTTCTATTGTTCCACGGTTTGTTTTTATGGTTACACCATAAATCTTTGATTCATCTATATTCATTTCAGGTTTTTGCATATATAAATTCTATTAGAAATGTACACATAACATCGAATTGATTTATTGTTTATATAATTGCAACAAAGCACTTTATAAAGCTTGAAATACTAGTTTCGTATTTCATTGATTTGACTAGAAAATTCACCATTCGGGTCTAGTTGGAGCACTAAGTCAAAATTCTTATTCGATTTGTCGATATTTTCCTGTTTTTCAGCATCTGAAAGGACTGGGGATTCACGCAATATTAATCCTTGAAAGAATAATGCAGGTACATTATTATGGTCTGCATCAATCGCGCTTTGTGCTCTAGTTTTTGCGCTTTCATATTGCTGAGCTCTTAGTACTATATAACTCGCATAAGCGCGAGAAGCTGCATCTTTGGGATCTAGCGATGCAGCCATATCTAGATTCCTGAGTGAATCTAGATAGTTTTCGCGTGCAAATTGGAATAGCCCTAAAGCACGATATGTAAGCGCGTTAGGGTTTGTTCTCACATCATTTATCAACGTTTTTTCTAATTCTTCAGGTATTGTAGTTGTAGTTGTTAGTGTTTTTGTAGTATTTAATACTTTGTTATCGCTATTTGAAATATCTATTTTATATATAACACCCAATGTACAAATGGTCAAAATGATGAAAACCCATAAAATTAAGTGTGAATTTAATTTTAACTTGCTCCCAATATTTATCTGTTTTGATTTACGAGTATATACAAAAACCGCTAACAACAAAATCAATATGGCTGATACTGGAAATACATACACGGCCCAGTTTCCATCATTACTCGTTGGGTTCAATCGAATGAATTCGCCGTAGGTGCTCACGTAATAAGATACGATTTTTGAATCTGATTCACCTTTTTTAACTTTTTTTTCTACATCGTTTTTTATTGCACTTGAAAGTGTTGTATCTGAATCATATACTGATAAACCTTCGCATTCTAAACATCTCAATTGTTTGGTGATTGAATCAATTCTTGTTTTATCCGAACTTGAAGAATTAGTGTTTTTTATTGCTGAAAATAATATCGCAAAGAGTACTAGTAATATAGTTGCAGACCATAAAATAATTGTTTTTTTATCTTTAGTAATATTCATAACTTAGCTCGATGCTGATAACATTTCATTTAACGATTTCTGTGATGCACGCGCTAATAAAGTGGAACTGACTATACCATCCTTACCTATAGCAAAGGTCTCAGGTTGACCTGTCACTCCGAACGCTAAAGAAATTTCGCCGTCATCAAAAACAACATCTTGTGTGGGATTTTTTTCTGAAATCCATTTATTAATATTATCTTTTGAGTCTTGTCTCGCAATCGATATAAATATAAAATCAGGATTATCTTTATTTGCTGCAATAAAATCCTCCAATACTGGTTCCTCTTCTTTACAAGGGATACACAAAGTATTAAAAAAATTAACAAAAATAGTTTTACCTTTTAAAGCATCAATAGAATAAGTCTTTTTATCAATCATCGAAGTGAGTTGAATACTTGGAGCAGGCTTTCCAGCAATTTTTCCTCCTTGATATTGGGTTGGGGTTTTCAAATTACCAAACAAGAAGAAAATAATTCCGCCAAAAACTGACAAAAAAATAATAATTAAACCAATACGAATATTTTTTGTATTCTTTACCGTCACATCTATATTATCCATTATTTCAATACCTTTTGTTTTTTAATAATCTCAGCTTTTCGTTTAGTTGGCAATAAAGAAATACCAGCTCCTAATGCAATCAAAATACCAGATAGCCAAATATATAAGACCATAGGATTTTCTGTAATTTTTATTCTTACGCTTCTAGTATCATCTTCATCTTGCGGTGTTGAAAGTATAGTCAAATATGAATCACGTACTAAAGATGTATGGACACTTGGCGTTCCTACACTCATTGATCGAGCAGGATACTCTTTAACTTTAGGAGCATAAACTCCAAAATTCTCGCCGCTTCTGGAAATATTAATACCAACAGATGTAGATATTACATCAGCGTTAGCTATTACCTTTTCTGATACAAAAGTTAGTGAATAATTTCCAACTTTTTTAGGTACATTTTTTATTAAAGATACTTCATGGGAATACGTATGCGAACTTAAAACAATGCATAAACCTATAAGTGCAATACCAATGTGAGACACCATAGCACCGACCTTTTTCGGTCTTTCTAAGAGCAATCTTTTAAATCCACTTTGTTTACCAGCACGTATAAGTATTTGAATACAACCCACAACAACAAATGTGCTCATTCCTATCGCAAAACTAGTTAATAGGCTCTGATCAAGGATAATACTTATTGCCATAATTAATGCAGCAAAAAACACTGGCATTCTTAGTCTCTGGACAAGTTTCACATTTGTTTCACCAAAAGCCATCATTGGCGCAATACCCATTAATAGCAATATTGAAAGACCTAAAGGTATTACAAACTTTTCAAAATATGGTGTACCAATAGATATCTGTTCACCTCTGATTTCATCGGCGATTAAAGGATATGTAGTGCCTATTAAAACAACAAGTGTAAATATACAGAAAACTATATTATTTAATAGAAAAAGTGTATCTTTAAGACCTGCTCCTTTTAAAGGTTTTTCACTTTTAACATAGTCATATCTCCATATTAGAAGTGATACACCGCCGATTACTATGAGTGCAAAAAGCGATAGCAACCATGCCCCTATGTTGCTTTGTGAAAAAGCATGAACAGAATTAACAATTCCTGATCGTGTCAGAAATGTTCCAAGTATTGTTAATGCAAAAGTAGCTACTACAACTGTATAGTTCCAGCCTCTTAACATATTTCTTTTTGACTGCATAATAGTAGAATGCAGAAATGCCGTTGCTGTTAACCATGGCAATAGTGAAGCATTTTCTACTGGATCCCATGCCCAGTATCCTCCCCATCCGAGTACTTCATAGCTCCAAAAAGCACCAAGTAAAATACCGCATGTCAAGAATATCCAAGCAATGATCGACGTTCTTCTTACTCTTGCAGTATATAGTTTTGAAAAATCTTTACGAATTAATGAAGCAATTGCGTAAGCAAAAGGAACAACAAATCCTACATACCCAATATATAATAAAGGTGGGTGCATTGCCATTGCGAAATGTTCTTGAAGTAGTGGGTTTGGACCCAAGCCATTTTTATAATTGACACTCGTTTTTGCAAACGGTGATGATGATATAGAAATTAGTAGAGAGAAGAAAAATACCAAAGAAGCGATAATTAACTGCGCTAAAACTGAAGTGCCGTCGAGTGACAGATTCTTTTCTTTCTTTTTTCTAGTCGCCATTAAAGTAGCCACAGAAAATACACAAAGTATTAGAGCCCATAGCAGCAATGACCCTTCCAAGCCTGCCCAGACACCAGTAAAAGTGAATAGCTTAGACGTTGAATTAGCTGTGTGTTCATATACATATTGAATTGAATAATCTCTTTGGAATAATCCGACTTCTAATACTATGAATGCTGCCAAAATAGAAAATGCTGACAAATAATTTAATATTCTTGCATTCCTATTATAAAAATTCGAACGATTTTTTGAAATCAAACTTAGAAAAAATCCAATAACACTAAATAAAGAACAAATTACAGCACTTGCTAAAGTAAATGTTCCGATCAAGCTAACCATATCAATTATTGCTCCACTGCAGGTGGCTTATATTCATTACCATGTTTTATTAATATACGATCAGATTCAAATATTTTACCTTCGGACCCTTTTTTCCAACTACCTTCGCATACAACAGGTGCCGAATCTTTAAATAGTTGTGGCGGGTCTCCTCGATGTATGACTTTTACGTTTGTTCCACCATCAGTAACAATAAATTCAACGGTATTATTTTTTTTGCTAACACTACCAATTCGTACTGCGCCAGCTATCCTGAATCTATCTGTACCTTGCGCTTTCGATTTAGTGACTGCTTCTGTAACATCATAATAATAAATAACATTACCTTTAAGACCTAAAAATACTAATGCAGAAATAGAAAATAATAAAATAACTATAAGTGCAATAGTACGATTTCTTTTAGATTTCATGATTAACTATTTTTCTATTTTTTTTGGCTTTGAATAATAAAACCAGCAAGCTATAGTGATATAAGTTGATATCCAGCCTATAGAAACATATCCCCAGTTGCTCATTTCATTGCCTCTTCTTTTCTTAGCTTAATTGCATCATCAAGACCTTTGTCTAATATATCTTCATTCTGCAAATCTTTAATAAATTGTCTATCGAGCATATATATAAACAATAGTGTGAATGCTACAACACCCACTAGTAACGCTGCCGCCATCGAGCCTTCAATATTTGCTTGTTTTGCTTCACTAAAAACTGTACCCTCTTGGTGCAATGTACGCCACCAGCTAACAGAAAAATGAACAACGGGAACGTCGACAAATGCAAAAAGAGCAACATAAGCATTTCGTTTTCTAGATTTTTCGTCACGAGCCAATGTTCGAATTGCAACATATCCTATATATAAAAATAACAGTATTGTCGTTGAAGTTATCCTGGCATCCCATGCCCAAAAAACTCCCCAAATTGGTTTACCCCATAGAGCTCCAAGTATCAGTGTTAGTGAACAAAAAATTATACCCGCTTTTGCACTTGCCCCAGCTAGAATATCGTACACGTTAGAACGTGTTTTAGGTATCAAGTAAAGCACTGAACAAAGGGTGGTAACAGCAAAAGATACATAAGCTAGCCAAGCAGCAGGTACATGTAGGTATAAGAGTCGTACGGCATCACCTTGAATCTCATCTTTTGGAGAATATATTAAAGATAAGTATGCGTGAGCACCGAGACTTATAACGACTAGGGCTGTTAGAACTGGACGAATTTTATTTGGGAGTAAGCTTTTCATTTCTATATTCAATGCTATTGCAATAGGTCAATTTTTTAAGAATTCAACCCCATTAAATGATGCTGGGGATTAGCCTTTTAAAACAAGTTATCCACAATCGGTTTATCCACATTTTCTTGTATCTCATAGTGTAGACATAAATCCATAAGCTGTACCTTAATCATATATCGAGGAAGCAGCCAATGCGCCAGCCGATAAATATAAAGCTGAGAAGATGGTAGTTAGGCCAATCCACGGCCACACATTGCCTAAACTTATGCTAAATATTATTTCTGTTGCTTTAATTGCACTTATAAATACTGGTATTAATACTGGTATAACTAGTAGGGATAGGAGCTGTCCTGAATCTTTTGCTCGTGCCACTAAAGGTGTATAAATAGCACCAACTGAACTTAGTGCAATAGTTGTTGATGTTATCACCAGCAATAATAATCCTATATTCGCAATTGGCGGAGAATATAAAATGATAGTGATAATCCCGCTAAATATCGCTAAAACAAATATTACGACAATATTTATCATTATTCTGGCAAAAAATATTGTCACAGGATCAATCCCGTAAGATGAGAAAAATTTTGATTCACTTTTATTTTCCATTTGAGAAGTGAATACAAAGGTCGAACCGAAAAGTATGCTCAACCAAAATAATCCTGGTGAAACTTTTTCAATCAAACCCGAATCAGGATCAAAAGCGAATGCAAAAATGAATAAAATAAGTACGACAAATGGGAATGTCCTAAATGCTAATGATTTATTACGTATTTGAGATTTTAATACAGAAAGTACAATCGTTATCATATGTCCTGCACATTCTTAACGTGATTTACAACACCATTTTTTATCTCTAAAAAATCTGTTGCTAAATGCAAGATCCTTTTAGCATCATGTGTAGCAATGATCAATGAGCGACCTGATATGAATTGTTGTCCAAATAATTCATCGAATACATCCTTTGAATTCGCATCTAAACCAGCATGTGGCTCATCTATTAAGACCAGATCTGTAGAACGCATAAAGGCACATGCAAGCTGTAAACGTCTTTGTTGCCCTACACTCAAATCTTCAATGAACAGGTTTTTTCTTTTTGATAGTCGACAAAAATCTAATGCTTCCGATATGGATAATATTTTAAAGCCTTCTATTTCTTTCACATTAGTTCTAGAATGCAAATCAAGTTTTTGGTTGAGCTCTAAATGTTCTAGTACTTTGAACTGGTTAAGATAATTAAATTCATGACCTATGTAAGTAGCGGTCCTCTTTAGGTCAATAACATTTTTCTTAACATCAGTATCATTAACAGTCATTTTCCCTCGAGTAATAGGGTTAATGCCTGCTATTGATTTTAGCAATGTTGTTTTTCCTGACCCATTTTCTCCTGTTACGACAATAAAACAAGCGCCCGGTCCTTCAATATGGAAAGTTGCATCACATATTGCTGGGAATTCCCCTTTTGTAACTACAATACTTTCACAAATTATTTGACTCACATAATTATTCTATGCGAATTAGGATCTTTCCTAGCAATGCAATACAAGTTATAGAATAAGATGTCTATTTTTTATCAATATTAGGGCTAGTATGTACCAGTATTTATATAAGGAACTATATGTTGGCAGATAGATTAAGAGAAGTTATTTCATTAATAGGTCGCGCGATGATAGCCCTTGGCTTAATTCTTCTTCTTTTTGTTGCATATCAACTTTGGGGTACAAATTTCTTTGAGGCTAGAAGCCAAAATAGGTTAGAAAATGAATTTCAGCTTGCACTAAAAGCAAAAGATAAGGCCAATATAACTACTACTATTCCTGGAGCCACAACCGTTCCTGGTGCAACTACCGTACCTCCTGTTATAGACATTCCTATTGCAGGCTCAGCTATTGCATCTATTCGCATTGATAAAATTGGCGTTAGCAATATTATTGTTGCTGGTACAAATAAAAATGATTTACAAAAAGGCCCTGGACATTACTCAAATACCCCACTCCCTGGGCAATTTGGGAATGCAGCAATCGCTGGACATAGAACCACATATGGAGCTCCATTTAATAGGCTCGATGAACTAGATGTGGGTGACAAGATTGTTATAAAAACGCTTACTGATACTTTTACATATTCAGTATCTAGAAAACCATTTACAGTAAAACCAAGCGATGTAAGTGTTATTGAACCTACTAAAGATTCACAAGGAAATAATTTAGCAACGCTAACTCTGACTACATGTCACCCTAAATTTTCTGCTGCACAACGTTTGATTGTTAAAGCTGACTTAGTTGAAAATGACTTAAGTAAAGTTTCTGAACCAACACAATTGATTGATAAGAAAACAGGAAAACTCCCTACAAATATTCAGGTTAATACTGATGAAGATTCTGCTATATCTTCTTCGCATGAAAATATTCTAGTATTTATGTTGCTTGCATCTCTATCATCACTACCACTGTTTTGGTGGTTTGGGCTCATGTTTGCAGTTGGAATGTTATGGTGGGCGGGCTTTGTTAAATTCCACAATTGGAAGATGTGGCTAACAGGTTTTATTGTTTTCATCCCTACTTTATTAATGTATTTCGTTTATCTAGAAAGAGCTCTGCCAAGCAACATTTAGGTTTTTCAGATTCACAATTATCGTAAAATGCTCATATGGTGCTAAATATTTTATTAATCTTCGAATATCCACCGAAATTATAGTAAATAGGTATATCCTTTCTTATGAGTATTGAGCTTCTTTTTATAGCAGTTGCCCTAGTAGTGGTACCTCTAACTGGTGGTAGTTATAAAAAATTATTTACAACAAAATTTAAAAGTAAATGGACTTTAATATTTGTTTTACTTGGTTTTGCTTTTGTTGAATTTGTTCCTCTTGCAAAGTCTCGATTTGACGATGTAGGCATTGCAATATTGTTGGCAAGTTATATATTGCTTATAGGATTTATATTAGCAAATATTTCTAAAAAGAGTATGTGGCTTAGTCTGGTTGGTATATGTTCGAATGCAATTGTTATTGCCTTAAATGTTGGTATGCCTGTAAAATCTACAGCTAAATTTATGATTATTGAATCTATAAAACACCAAGCTTCAACTTCGAAAGATTTGCTTAAGCCATTGAGTGATATCTTTATTTTAGAACGATTTAAAATCGCTATTTCTGTTGGCGATATCATTTTTGGTTTTGGATTAATTCTAATTGCTATTGCACTTTCAAGAAAAGATAAAAAACCTGTTATTGTTTATGCGCAAGATTTCGAAATCGAGGAAATAGTTGATGATAATTTCGCAGAGCGGGAAGAATTAATTCCACAAATAGAATCACATCAACCTGTTTTGTTCAGAATTGAATCTGAGTTAATGCCTGCTACCAATATGGATAACGACATAGAATTTATTGAACAAGTTCAGGTTTTGCAAAGCCAGTTATCTAAAGTTGGAAATGCAAAAGAAGCAAACGATCCCGATTATATTATTGTTAGTCCTCCAGAAGTTAATATTAGTATTCCCAATTTGGAACAAGCCGATGAGATTATTGATTTAAATATCGACAAAGAATTGGTAGATGTTCAAAATAAAAGAAAATATCGTGGTTCATCTCATAGAAGATCTTCGAGGAAAAAGACTGGTATTATGGCTTTGCCAACCAAAGAAGAGCTTGGCTATAGTGACGAATCGATGGAAATAGTAAAAGCCGCCCAATAAAACTTACATTAGTCCAGCAAAATATTTCTGTAATTCCTCTGGAGTATCCACAGTCATTTCTGCACCAGCATTAAGTAGTTGTGACTCGCCATGAGACCCCCAGGTAACACCAATAGTAAAAGCCCCTATGCTATTTGCCATTTCCATATCCCACATAGTGTCACCTATTAAAATCAACTCTTGTGGTTTGCATTCAAATTTTTCCGAAAGCTTTAATAGTGTTTCTGGATTCGGTTTAGGATTTATAACTTGATCACCTGAAACCATATTTCTGAAATATTGATCTAAATCATTTTTTTCTAGTAAATATTTTAATGACGTTGCACGCCGTGAAGTTGAAATACCAATACGATCACCATTCGCTATGCATTCTTCCAATACTTCTTTTATTCCTATAAATGCATTTACTAGTTCATATTTAAATGTTTCACGATAGCTCCGAGTTATACCAGCAACTTGTTCATCAGTCAAAACTTCATCTGTCGCGTTACGAATACATGCTTCTAGATCTAGACCAATCATTTTCGTGAATTCTGTATCACCAACATATTGTGCTCCGTTACGTATACATGCACGTTCCATAGCTTCACAGATTGCAAAATTAGAATCCACGATTGTTCCATCAAAATCAAAAGCTAAATATCTCATTATCTACTCCCAAAGAAATAATGTTATAACAAACAACATCACCATACTACTTAACAGTAGTTAGATATGTTGTGATATTAATTAGCAGTAATTTTTAGCATTAAACTGGGAGTTTTATACGCAATACAGTAATAGGAGCTGCTTCGGTTCTTGTTAACAATATAGAAGTATGATTAGAGTTTAACCATTTATATGTAGTTGGTGACGTCGGCATATTCCTAAAATATTGAGTATCAGGATTTATAGTTGCTGTTGCTGTTACTGTTACCCCAATATTTGTTTGACTTAAAGCACCCATACCAGGTGAAGTTACAACAAAATTCTTACATGCTGTAGTAACCAAAGATGCTAGAGTTCCAGAAGTACAAGAACCATTAACAGTTCCAACACCTGTTAGCGTTACATTACCTGTATTCTTAACACTTACAGTGATTAGTGATGTACCCGAGCCTTCCTCATATATAGAAGGTGGTGACGGATTAGACAATGTTGCATCTATATTTGGATCAATCGCAGTTCTTGGATCTTTATATCTATAGTCACATCGCACTGATTCACCAGCAGCAATATTTGAAGCAGAAGTTGTAGTACCAGACAAGCTACCTATTAGTGGTGAACTACTAGACCATGCACCTTGCCTACAAATAACCTCATCAATAACATATCTAGTAACAGTAGAACCAGGAACAAATGGGACGGAACTTGCAACTGGAGAAATATTAAAACCCCATTTTGCAGTTGCTGCTGTTGTCGCTGTTTTATATTTAAAGGCACTAGCTGTATCAACGCTAAATTGCCCCGCAGCAAAAGGAGCTGGAGTATTATGATTAAATTTAATAGGCAACATTTCATTAGTTGCTGCAACCCTTGCATAGACTCCTAAAGTATCAGTTTTAGTAGCTGGTTTAGTTGTAGTAGTTGTAGTCGTAGTAGTCGTAGTAGTACATTTTGTTATGCCTGTTGAACCTACGGCTGAATTTAAAAGTGTAAGAAAGCTTCCATAGCCCGCACCATAGTATGAACTTCCACCACCCAGAGCATCCAATTTCGGTTTATCAACAGCACCAATACCAATAGGTATAACTGTCGTACCTTTAGTGCGTAATGCTGACGCCACAAAAACAGCCCTATCAAGGTCTACTTTATCATAGGTATTATTTAAAGGGTTATAAGCATTATTAATTGTTGGGTTACCATCAGTAAACATGATCACATAGTCAGGATACCCGATTATTGCTGCTTGATTATAAACTTGTTGTAGTGCTGCTTCCCAGTTAGTAGTTCCACCATCTGACCAAGGAATATCATTAATGACTAATTTCTGGAAATTGGCAGCAGTTTGATTTGGCAGTGCAAACCAACCGCCCGAATTTAAGCGTTGAACATTTGTTGAAAAAGTGATTAAATCAGTAGCAGCATTTTTACCCACTAGATTATCAATGGTAGCTTTCAAGCCAAAATCAACAGATGTAACATAATTCCAACTTCCACCAAATGCAGGATCCACCACGGATGAAGAATGATCGGCAATAAGAGTTATTTTGGTTGGTGTAGCAGAACAATATGCCCCAGCTTTAATAATTTGAGGTGAGGCAATTTTATCTTTCGAACCTAATTTAGATATATCGAAATTTGCAAAACCAGTAGTAACACTTGCCATCAATAAAATCATTATTGCTAAACCTAAAAATCTAGATTTATTTCTTGGACTATCTGATAGATCGACAAATTTTTCTTGATCAATTTTACAATCAATATGTTTCATGAGTTCTCCCAAATCACTAAGCTACTTCCAAGCACAGAATTACCAATGCTTTATTATCGTCCAATAATCAACAAATATTATGGGTAATTTTTGTAATTTATTCGCTATAACTATCATTCGCATATAACTCAAGAAATCAACCAAGAAACATATAGGTAGAGTGTTCATTTAAACTGCTTGTTCTTTTAATTTATGACAAGTCCAGTATCTATTTTACGGCATCATCTATAGTATATTTTAAATATTTTTCATTATAAATTTTAGTTACATCAGTAACTTGTTGAAAAGCCAATACCTGGTTTGCATTATTGCAAACATATGCATCTAAATATAGAACTATTCTTTTAGCATTAAACTGGGAGTTTTATACGCAATACAGTAATAGGAGCTGCTTCGGTTCTTGTTAACAATATAGAAGTATGATTAGAGTTTAACCATTTATATGTAGTTGGTGACGTCGGCATATTCCTAAAATATTGAGTATCAGGATTTATAGTTGCTGTTGCTGTTACTGTTACCCCAATATTTGTTTGACTTAAAGCACCCATACCAGGTGAAGTTACAACAAAATTCTTACATGCTGTAGTAACCAAAGATGCTAGAGTTCCAGAAGTACAAGAACCATTAACAGTTCCAACACCTGTTAGCGTTACATTACCTGTATTCTTAACACTTACAGTGATTAGTGATGTACCCGAGCCTTCCTCATATATAGAAGGTGGTGACGGATTAGACAATGTTGCATCTATATTTGGATCAATCGCAGTTCTTGGATCTTTATATCTATAGTCACATCGCACTGATTCACCAGCAGCAATATTTGAAGCAGAAGTTGTAGTACCAGACAAGCTACCTATTAGTGGTGAACTACTAGACCATGCACCTTGCCTACAAATAACCTCATCAATAACATATCTAGTAACAGTAGAACCAGGAACAAATGGGACGGAACTTGCAACTGGAGAAATATTAAAACCCCATTTTGCAGTTGCTGCTGTTGTCGCTGTTTTATATTTAAAGGCACTAGCTGTATCAACGCTAAATTGCCCCGCAGCAAAAGGAGCTGGAGTATTATGATTAAATTTAATAGGCAACATTTCATTAGTTGCTGCAACCCTTGCATAGACTCCTAAAGTATCAGTTTTAGTAGCTGGTTTAGTTGTAGTAGTTGTAGTCGTAGTAGTCGTAGTAGTACATTTTGTTATGCCTGTTGAACCTACGGCTGAATTTAAAAGTGTAAGAAAGCTTCCATAGCCCGCACCATAGTATGAACTTCCACCACCCAGAGCATCCAATTTCGGTTTATCAACAGCACCAATACCAATAGGTATAACTGTCGTACCTTTAGTGCGTAGGTAATCAGCTGCTGCTACACCATACAAATAGTCTTTAACATCATAGGTGTTATTTATTGGATAAGGATCAGAAACATTAGTTGTAGGGTTGCCGTCAGTAAATATAATTACATATTTAGGATACCCGATTATTTCTCCTTCATTTTTAACCTGTTGCATGGCCGCTTCCCAGTTAGTGGTTCCACCAGTTGACCATGGAATATTATTAAGCAACAGCTTCTGCCAATTTACAGCATCTTGATCAGGTAGTGGGAACCAACCACCAGTGTTAATACGTTGAACACCTGTCGAGAAAGTAATCAAATCAGTTTCAACATTTTTTCCAGACATACCATTGAGAGTAGATTGTAAACCAAAAAGAATAGAGTCAATATTCGCTTGGCTACCACCAAAGGCTGGATTAACTACAGAAGAAGAGTGATCAACTATAAAAGTTATTCTGGTCGGGGTAGCAGAACAATTAGCTGCTGCGTTAATAACCTCCGGTGAAGCAACTTTATCTTTATTAGATATATTGAAATTTGCAAAACCAGTAGTAACACTTGCCATCAATACAATCATAATTGCTAAACCTAAAAATCTAGATTTATTTTTAGGACTATCTGATAGATCGACAAATCCTTCTTGATCAATATTGCTATCAACGCGTTTCATAAGTTCTCCGAACTTCATTTATATAATCCTTAGGTTCTTGTATGTCTATTTTGCCAGAGAAACGCACAATAGTCAACCATTATTGAGGGTAGTTTTCATAACGTATTCGCGTTATAGCTTATATTCGTATATGACTGAAGAATTTTCAAGAAAACAACTAAAGAAGTCCACATTGTAGTGAATAGATTTAAACGTCTATACTTGATTTATGCAAAACCCTATCGCAAAAATACCATTATACTTAACCTTCGACGACGTATTATTGCTTCCACAACACAGCGAGTTTTTACCTAGTGCAGTATCAACTAAAACACAATTTACAAAAAACTTAACATTAAATTTACCTTTCATATCTGCTGCGATGGATACAGTTACAGAAAGTAAAATGGCAATTGCTATGGCAAAGTCAGGAGGCATCGGCGTTTTACATAGAAGTCTTTCACCAGAAACACAAGCTGACGAAGTCAGAAAAGTAAAAAGGGCGTCGAGCATAATAATAAGAGAACCAATCACAGTAGATCTCAATATTCCATTATCTAATGCAAAAGAACTAATGCTAAAAAATAAAATTAGTGGCTTGCCAGTAATTGATAAACATAATAAATTAGTTGGCATATTAACATCGAGAGATATAAAAAGTGCAACGACAAAGACTTCTACAATACAAGAAGTTATGACTACATCATTAATAACAGCACAAGAGCCAGTTAACGTTACTGCTGCAAAAGAATTAATGCTAAAAAATAAAATCGAAAAACTGCCTTTAATTGATAAAGGAAAACTAGTTGGACTAATGACTTTGAGAGATATTTCCCAAGTTGACAAATATCCATTAGTAAATGTTGACGATAGTGGCCATCTAAAGGTCGCAGCTGCTGTAGGTACAGATGAATCGACAGAGAAAAGAATCGCATTTTTGGTTCAAGCGGGTGTTGATGCTATTATCATCGATACAGCACATGGTCATAGTCAAAAAGTTATAGATACTTTCAAAATGGTCAGAGCACAATATAGCGATTTAGAAATAGTTGTCGGAAATATTGCAACACAGCAAGCAGCAAAAGAACTAATTGAATTAGGTGTCGATGCGCTAAAAGTTGGTATAGGGCCTGGTTCAATTTGCACAACTCGTATTATTGCAGGAGTTGGCGCTCCACAGTTAAGCGCAATACAAGACGTATATAGTGTTGCAAAAAATAGTGATATCCCAATAATTGCAGATGGTGGAATTAAAAATAGTGGCGATATCGTAAAAGCACTAGCAGCTGGTGCTTCATCAGTAATGCTAGGGACAATGGTTGCTGGATGTCTAGAATCCCCAGGTGAACAAATAATACGTGATGGCCACCTATATAAAAGTTTTAGGGGTATGGGTTCGTTAGGTGCAATGAAACGGGGCTCACGTGACCGATACTTTCAAGATCATCATGATGTAGATGAAGAACTTGAAGCAAAACTAGTACCAGAAGGTGTAGAAGGGATGGTCCCATTCAAAGGTGATGTAAATACTGTTTTATATCAAATGGCTGGTGGCTTGCGAGCAGGTATGGGATATATCGGCGCTTCAACAATTCCAAAAATGCCCGACCACGCCAATTTTGTACAAGTGACACAGGCATCATTGCGCGAAAACCATCCACACGATGTGATTATAACCGCTGAGGCACCAAATTATTCTGGTTCTTAGTATTTAATATTTTTAAACTATTTAATTAGATATTTTTGTTTATTTCCAACGTTACAAATACTATTTAAATTAACACTATCTAAAATCTATATGTTTTAATAAAATATATAGATAGTATGAAAATAGTATGAAATAAGTATAAAGCGAGCATATGAACATTACATCTGATCCGCGAAGACGACAACAAACAGTTGTTAATAGGCATTTACCAAATAAATTTATTATTGATTTCAGAAGAGTTCGCCATCATACATTGACTGAATTAGCCAAACAAAATAGAGAATATAAAAACTATGTATATTTTCCGCTTCAGTTATTGGAATTAATACACGAAATGAAATCAGATGATATAGAAGCAGTTGAACGTGCTTCAAATATTTTCCAATACGAAATAGACAACTTGGATGATGAAGAAATTAAAGCATTCGAATATGTAATAAAAAAGATTAGTGACGAAAATCCTTTTATATTTGATCATCTAGATCAAAATTATTATTTTGCTCCATATCAATTTTTTAAGGAGATGCTGCCAGAGATGGCCCAAGATAGAATTAGCACTATACAAGCAACTAAATTTAAGTCTGAGACAGTTGTCCCATTTTACCTTAGTAGACTTCGCGAATTTATAGATGTAGGTTTTCAACTCGACCCTAAACATCTAAAAAAGTGTGAAAGAATATTAATGACATGCGATGTTGAAGTTGATCTGCATAACAATGGCAGAAGAATTGGTGGATACAGAGCAAACTCAACAAATATAACATTAGTTGACTTAGAAGAACCAGAAAAAGATAAAATTGGTCCTTTAGCATATGTAATAATTCATGAAATGAGCCATCTACTTTCAGGACATTCAAATGCAAACGAGCTGAATCAATTTAGTATTGGTTTACGCAGATTACCTAATACAGGTAACGAGAAAGATGATTATAACATTGAAAATTTTTTACGTGGCCTAAACGAGGCATTTACTGAATCACTAACTTCATGGATAAATTCAGAGAAAACTCCTGATTTTAATGATATGTCTGTGAGAGAATTTTTCTTGGGTTCAAATAATTTAAATGGTTTGTATCCCCACGAAAGAACATTTTTTATTGAAATGATGGGTGAGACGAAAATAGACACTATGACAAAAGCATATTTCGAAGATTCTGAACTCACCGCAGATTTAACAATAAACACACCTGTTTTTCAACAACTACTCATTGAAATGGAAAGTGAGTCTCTACTAACTACCAGAAATGCGGCCAAAACTGATATATCTGCATTGGCAAATATCTTTACAATATGGATGAATACTACACAAAAAGAAAAAACTGTGGACACAGAAGTTCTTAATATGCCTGCTCAACTAACTTTTAAAAGATATCTTAGCGAATCTGGTCTAGGTCTTGTCAGCTAGCTGATTTACAAACCCACAGCTGCGCGTACCTTGAGCATCAATTCGCTCGCTTGTTGTTGAGCTTTTTCCGCACCTTCTTTTAGAACCTTGTCAACATAGCTAGGATCTTTATCAAATTCAAAATATTTAGCACGAGCATCAACAAAACGATGTTTTATTTGTTCAAAAAGTAGTTCTTTCATCGAGCCCCATGAATAATCACCATTTTTAAGGTCTGACTTTAATTTTGTTGAAACATCTTTTGTTGAAATAGTTTCTATAAGTTTAAATAGTGGAACATCGTCTGCATTTTTTGGTTCACCAACAGGACTAGAGTCTGTTT
>ERZ724508.139-NODE-139-length-51613-cov-5.681039_pt1 | contig 51613 bp, 72 predicted proteins | sample MGYA00376041_ERZ724508 | MGnify/ENA primary metagenome ERZ724508 (study PRJEB28724, sample SAMN07190887) | wastewater metagenome | isolation source: effluent of sewage treatment plant in Hong Hong | place: USA: Christiansburg, Virginia | collected 2016-03-01 ...
CTCTTTGAGGTGTCATTCATGGCTTTTAGTCTCTGGTTATCCAGCTCTTCGCGAAGCTGCTTATCAATTGCTTTGAGTTTGTCAGCATCGTTCTCGCTGTGGAATACTGCCAGTGGCAACGGATAGTGCACACGCTGATCATTTGCCATGTGCGTCAAGATTATGTAGCGCTTGTTTGATTTTGGTTTGGTTGCAGTTGAGGGAGTGTTCTCCTTTCGTTAACCTTTCTTTGCCCTCAAGTTTTCTAGATCTGTGGAGGTCAGTATATCCACATAGCAGAAGTCCTCTTTCTTCTCGAATGCTGCTACTAACAGCTAGATAAACCGCCCAAACGGAAGTGGATGCCCCGTCTTCCGACTGATCTCCGTTTCGATGTATTGAGAATCGAAGGTAGCTGACCAGTTGTCAACGGACAGCTTCTCATCAAGTTGGATCTTGAGGCTATTGCTGCTGCAATCCAACTTCACAATGTACTCCGTCTTGCCGGTGCTGTGTGTGAATGTACGCTAACTGTTCATGTTCTGCAACTGTTAAACAGAATTAGGAATTATCGATAGGACGAGGTTACCTTAAACGATCAAAGTTGCGAGTTATGAACATTTTTATCTTCGTACAGTCAGTGAATAGTCAGCTATCCTGCCGCTTGACGATTGTCTTACGTTCTGGAAGCTTGAAGTCGCTTATCTCGTCAAGAAATGCCGAACCGAACACTGTCTTCATTGGTCTGCTGTTGCTCGGTTCTTCCTTGCTCAGTTGTCTTGACTTGTCCTTACCAGCAGATTCACTTTCGGGGTTCACCACTTTTCCTTTTGATTGTGAGCGACTTCGCACTCTCTCCAGGATCTTCTGCTTTTGTTGCTCAATGTCTTTTTCCACTCGAGCTGCTTGTTTTTCAATCTCCACGTTGTAGTACTTGATGATGGCCTTGGCTTGCTCCTTCGCGCTGCGTTCAGCGTGGGTTCGACCCTCCACTATGGGCCTATCCCTCGAACTATTATCCGCGGCCTTACCGTTTATCACCTCATTAACGTTGCCCTTTTTCAGAAGGGTGTGGATGCGCTGCTAAAAGATCTTGTACTTGGGATCGTTGTGTTCCTCATAGAACTCCATGGCTTCCTGACAATTAGCATTGAGTTTACTGAATAGAGTGCCAGCAGCTCCAGCACTTGCTCTTTAGTTACGGTCGCTGACTGCAGCTCCAGCTCGAGGTCAAGGATGCGAGTGGCTAGTGCATTTGGTAGGAGCACGTTGCTGGAAGGTTCCTTCCTCTCCAGCACTGAATTCGATTTGGGCTTCATCAATAACTAATTTATTGCTGGGACGCTGCGTTGTGGAACTTGTCGGCAGTACGATGTCTTATATATAATTGGAAGTTGTGTGTATGGAGGGCAGGGACACACCAAATAACCTGCTGAGCTTCGCAGAGGATGGTAGTTCGGTGCATGGGGAGCACAGCCGGGCTAGTTCGCAACACCGACCACAACCAAGGTTACCCCACAGTTTACTCAGGTTGCCATCGGCAAGTTCCAAGGGTCGCAACGTTCCCAGCGTTCGAAACTTCTACGATACTAACAGCAACCGCCTCAAATCGTCAATAGTAACATTGAAGTATGCCATTCGGTGATGTAGGGACATCAAGAAGGCCAGACTGGAAGAACGTGAGGACAATCTACCCACCCTCTAGTTCGATCAGGTCAAGTGGATCCCAATCATCAAGGCATACGATCCCACACGCCTGAAAAACATAACTGTCAAGAAGAAATCCTTCGAGGAGTTCTTTGGAAGGCATAATCCTAACCAAGACCCGCTGGGCCAACTCTACATCCAATCCGTGATAGACCACTTCAAACAGTGGCAAGCCAAGCTCAACCGACGCTACGGGCGCATTCTCGATCAATTTCTTGGAAGCAGCTAAACTCTAAATTGTTAGTAAATCGAAGCTGAACTGGACAGTATCGAAAAGAATACTCGAGATCTGAAGGATACATTGAACACGATCCTCGGCAAGTACGAGAACCATCGGATTCGCAAGCTCATCGAAGGCTTCCATCGATCACTGGAAAAGGCTTCGGAAATTATGGCGATCATCAAAATCATCTACGAATCCAAGCAGAAGATGGAGAAGGTGCTGGAGAAGTTGGAAGGTAAGAAACAGCTCAGAAGGATACTCAAGAATCTGAGAGATAAGGAGATTGAGCAGACCCGGGAGGTATTTCGAAATCATCCGCCAAATCGGTTTGAAGATGAAATTGTTTAACGAGTGTCCCAAGCCATTACTGCCATGGCAGACATGACGGTCGAAGCAGTGGACCAGTTGTAAAGCATGAAGCATATCGTCGAGCGCATCCAGCGTATTCTACAGAACAGGGAAGAAACCTTGGGACTAAAAGGTCTCGACCAAATCAACCAAGTATTCGAATCAGTGCTGGACGAGGCCAGAGTCTTCGAGGAGTCGAGCAGCCGAATTCACTAGAATAACTTCTTCAACGATGAGTTCAAGAAGAAGGTTACCTACTACGAGAAGGAGATGCGAAACAAGAAGACGCTGATCGTGGAATACATCTTCAGCATGGTGGATTCCATATTGGCAGGCATGGTGGAGACATTCCAGCAGTACCAGTCTCTCGTCGAGCCTCTGCAGCGTCAGCCAGAGAATTTCAGCGGATTGAAAACTGGTCTTCGAAATATCGCCAAGAACTTGATGAAGGAACAGTTACCCCAAGGTAAGCAACTGCTGCAGTTCATTGAGAGTATCGGCCGGAATTTTGAAATGCTCAAGACCAACTCGCAGGAACTCCAGGAACTGAAGCATACATGCCACGGCAATCACTTCGATGACTACAGTGATCTGCTCAAGAGGTTAAGCAGCTTTAGCAACGGCTACAAACGAAATGTGAAGGAGCTCATCAACAAGTTCCTCGAAATGCGGGCAGAGCTGCATAATCGAGAGGGCTCGCGTCTGGGTCGATTTAATTCATAACCCAAAGAGGAAGGTGGACCTGATATCTAATCGTAGTACATCGATAAGCTGCTCAAGCTGTGCTTATTCTTCGACAAGAACCGGCTTGAGGAACTGCAAGTGTTTGCCAAGGCACCGCTGGATATCTTCAAGCCAAACGATATCACAACTGCCTCAGAAGAAACTAGTGAAGCAGAGAGAGCTTTCCAGCGCATGCATAACCGCTACGTCGAGCTGAAAGATATGCTTCGAAACAATGAAATTCGAGAAATCACTGGGGATATGCCCATTCGTTCCAAGCTACTAGCGAGCTTCGAGCTTCTCGAGGCTCTTTTTAAAGAGGCTAAGCTTGTTCGGCAGGATAACTTCAAGGAAAAAATACCATCTTGCCGGCAACTCGCTCTTCAACTTATCAGCAACCAAGCACCAGTTCAACCAGCCTACAACAAACTGTTACTCGTGAGGCTGTACGGTATGCTATCCCCACAGAATCTACCAGCAGCAGTCACGAGCCTGCAGAAAAGCATTGAGGATGGCAGGGACTGCATTGAGCAGGTTAAACTCTATGAACAGGAAGAAACCTTTGTGAAGGATGTTCGAGGGTGTCTTACACCGCCTTAGGACAGTTTCTTGATTGGTCAGATCGACCGTATTTCTTTGGAATATGCACACTTGGTGTCAATCCATCGAACGAAAACTCGACTCGATAGGAAGGATAACCTGCTTTTTCCAAACAGCGAGTTTATAGCTGCTATTGTCAAGGAACAGTTCAGCTGGTTATTTGTTCTGAGGAGCCATCCGCTCGATAAGCTCAACCAGTTTATGGGAAAGCAACTTCGTATTCTCAAGAGTCAAAATGAGTTGCTCCAGTAGATCAGTACAACTCGGACGTACCGCGAAGTGCACGTCATCAGGAGGCAGGTTGATGCATTGTTAGAGAAGTCGCTTACGTTTATGGAAGAGGTAAGGCACATCACCGGGAGGATAGATAAAGGAAATCGCAAAGAAGTGTTGGGAAGCTACCCGACTTTTATCAACTCCTGTCTAACCTACCTCACTGCTACGAAGCAACTATTCTTTTGCTTGTTAACTCGCAAAAGCGAACCACTTTATCTCAGCCTAAGAGAGGATAGCGATTGTTTCGAAGTCATCTCGAATTTTCTAACCTGCATTGGGCTACCGGGTGACAAGCAGTGGTTGGGACGGCTGAAGAGTGATTGGAAGGAATAGTCCTACAACATCCCTGCCAAATCCGACGCAAAGTAAAAACCTGTTGAGAAGAAGAAGTCCAATCCAAACTCCAATGTAACCCCAAGACGAAAAGCCTCAGATGAGCCAGGGGAGCTGATTGAAGTGGAGCCAGGAGATGAGATAATCGACGATTTTGATCTTGACTAAAGGATGGAATAGGTGATTGAAGACGAAGCTATCGGTTAGGACAACATAGAGGAAGAAGTTGGGGAGGAACTTAACGGAGATGCTGCATAAGAGGATTTACCAGTTGACGAAGAGGACATCCCTGTTGACGATGTTGCAGAGGAGCCAATGTAATAAGATTTCGTTGAGGAACAGGTCAATGGCAGGGGAAAGAAGACTACAACTCCAACTCGCATGTCTCGCCCAGAGAGTGCCTCCCCTAAACGCCACGAGCGTGAGAAATCTGAGCCGTTTGAGAAAGTACTAAAACAAAAATAGGAGCTTCGTCGGCATTTAAAACCCCTATTTATCAAGATGTCGAAGATCGAATCGATTGAGGCTCTGCTTGAATCATTAGCAGATTACGATGGATTTCACGAGTTCTATCAGAATCTTGTGCAGCCTATCTCTTATCAGCAATTGCTTAACCAACTGTTCGTGGAGATAGTCGTTCAAAGGAACAAGAAATTCAATGCAGCAGCACTCCTGCAACCATGCCGAGAAAACTGTAAGGCTATAAACAAAGGTGTTCAAGATCGTCTTAAGTCAAACCTCCTTAAGGACTTTATCTGTACAGAGTCACGCTATAAGCGACTTTCTAATATTCTGAGGGAAGTCCAGGAGAAGTTGGTGGGAGACACCCCGACGGAATAAACGGTGTATAAACTCGGTAGCCTGCTTCCCGAGTTGCTCTCAGCTCTGCTACTGAAATTTCACGTAATTCAAAACTCTGCAAACCAAGTGGTCTACCTCGATCAGCAGCCCACGATCGGTAAGCTGTTCATCGCTGGCTGCCTTTAGCGTTTTTAGGTCAAGTTCACAGAGGATGAGCAATCGAACATATAAAAACTTCACTTAGAAGAAAGATAAACCGATTCACTCGCCATATCGGTATACTCACTCAGCAAGATGGATAAGCTGAATGCGACTGAAAACAACCGTGTGTATCGCGAGCTATGTGAACTGTTTGAGTTTGATGGGTACTCCAAACTTTATGAGCTACCCGATGTGCACAAAGTATTCGAAGGGATGTGGTTGGGTTCCAATAATGAACATGACACATTCATAGTTGATGAGGTGAGAAAAAAGAACGCTGCCAAGATACAACCATTTGTCAACCAATATGAGGACAGTCTCAACCGTTTTAGCGGGAAGCTTCAGCAAAAGGTTCACACTTTTCAACTGAAAATTGAAGATGCTGAAAAAGCACTGACAATAGGCGCCTCCCCACGAGATCGCATCCAAAGCATACTCGACAACTATCTGATGAAAGGTCGTACCTTTAAACTGTGCAGTGATGGATAATCTAGCGATTATTTCATGCTGTCGGAAGCCTAGCCGGAACAAATTGTCAGGTATTTAGTTGCACGAGCCTGCAACATTCCCAAAAGTAAGTTCCTGAGGCACGTAAAACCGAATGACAAGAAAGGTAATATTTATCAATACAGTCTACCAAACATCCTTAAGGTAATCACTGAGGAACTGGAGGCAGAGGAGAAGGCTGAACAGCTGAAATGGGAAGACTTCTACAGCACCATTAATGCACAATTGTTAAATGGCAAGAAAGACCAACCAACTGGGATACGGATCCACCTCAACGCTTAGCTTGCTGATCTCGAACAGCTCCTATGTCTCGAGATACTTGGTTCAAGCCGTTTGGATGAATTTCTGGCTACGATCCGCAGCAAGCTGGATCAGAAGAAGCGGTCTCTACAGTTTTTGAATGACTTGCCCATAACGGACAGTTGGGAATAATACAACCGGCTGGCCAACAAGTTGCTTGACAAAAAGCTTGTGCTAGGTTGCCCAGCGAGCCTGACCTACTGCGATGGTGTTCTCTATAGAATTTACGCCAGAGCCGACCTGTAAGAAGTTCAAAGGCAGTTAGGCATACTGCTCTACGATGATCCTCACGCAAAGCTCAAACTGTTGGAAGAACGACGAAGCAACGGTGTGGTAATCGTCAACCTTCCAGCGCATACAGCCAAATTCTATTGTAGGGAGACTATGGAAAGGGTCAAGAGGTACATCGGTGAAGACCTTACTATCAAAATCCTTTGTCAGGAAAAAATTGTTTACGAAGGGTCTCTGAATGAAACTGTCGAGATCAATTACTTTTTTCCCGAAATGCGTAATGTCTTAGTTACTCTTTACCAGTCCGGAAGGTAGCTGTGCCAAGAAACAATAACAAGTCTACGTCCATATGATCGGTTGATTTCGAATCAACTCAATGACAAGCTGAAGTTTTTAATCGAAAGGAAGATTCGGGAGGAAGAGGAAGAGCGAATCCGACTCGAAGAGTAGCGCAAAGAGAGAGAACGACGTGAATTCGAAGAACGTTAACGCATTCGCCTGCAAAAGGAACTTGAGGAAAGACTAAAGCGGGAAGAAGAGTAACGCCTCAGACGGTAGGAGTAAGAACGAATCAGAAAGGCAGAAGAATAGCGCATTCGCAAAGAAAAAGAAGAGCTTGAGCGGAAGTAAAGGGAGGAGCAGATGAGACGAGAAGAGTAATAGCGAAGGAAAAAGGAAGAACTCGAAGCAAAAAAGAGGGCTGAGCTGCAAAAGCTGAGAGCTGACCAATAGCAGGAGCGTCTAAATAAGCAAACTTTGCTTGCCAAGCCCATAGCCGAACGAAAGTCCTTAGTAGAGAAAAGTCGAGAAGTTGCTATGCTGAACCCACAGTTCGTTGCGCAATCCAAGTAGCTGCTAAGTAAAGATATTATGCTCAAGACCCCTGAAGAGGTCATCGACGAACGCAGCTAATAAAACCCATCAGAACTGGGTGGTGAAGAGGAGTGCGAGTAAAGCCTAACCCCTTCAGTTGGATTCTAGCGAGAGAATATCAAGTAACCTAATCTGGTCAAGATCAACTTCGAGGAGATATTTAAACAAAAGGGTGCCGAGCAGAAATACAATAATCTGGTAAGCCACCCGCAGAAACCCGAATGACCAGTTCTTTTACGTTTCAGTATCTACATTGCATAATCATTGCAGCGTTATCTGGTGGTTGAGGAAGGGGTGCTATAGAGCACGTTCGGGAGAAAGCCGGTGTTTGGGATTTAGCGTCAAACATTGTTCAAGGAAGTCACGGAAAAGCACAAGCTTTTTGTGCTAAACAGCAACAGGTGCTTTCGTTTTGAGTAGATGCAACAGCTACCGTTCGGGAGCAATCGTAATGTTCGATACTTTCATTGTAGTTGCGAAGGTCTTTGGATCCACATGCCTTTCCAGGAAGTTGTAGTTGTGGTCGAAGTGTTTTTCTGTGAATACTCCTTTCTTGAGCATCTTTATGCTGAATTTGCCCTTTGTCTGCATGATCAGCTTCAGCATTTCATTGTGGTCCCGCCCTGGAAAGAGGAAGTCGTTGGTGAATAGCTCGTAGAGAGTACAGCCAACACTCCAAGTATCTATTGCGTAGTCGATATGGCAGCCCAAGATGATCTCAGGTGCTCGGTAGTAACGGGCGACAAGGTATTCTATCACTGTCACCTCATCGATTGGGAAGGCTGTGCCAAAGTCACAGAATTTCACCTTTTTGCCATCTTGGCTGAGAAGAAAGTTGTCAGGTTTGATATCTGCATGCACCAACTTGGCTTTTCGGAGAGCATGCAGTCCAATAAACATTTGTATAGCATACTCCTTGACGGTTTCGAGGTCGAAGGGTTTGGTGTGACGCAATTTACTTGCCGCCCTGAGATCCATTCCTAAAAGTTCGAACACAAGGCACAAGTGACCGCGATGCACAAACATCTCATAGCATCGCACGACGTAGTCACTGTTCAATTTGGAAAGTAATTGATGCTCACGTTCACCACTTTTGGCTAGAATTTAATTGTTGCGGATAATCTTGATAGCAAACTACTTCCCGTCTGCCGTTGTAGCCCTCACAACCACACCGAACACTCCCTTCCCACATTTTTATATTACTGTATAGCGGTTGTGTAAGAGCTCACCGCTGACCACCCGATAGTATGCCTCGGAGTCTGTAGCATTACTGAAGGCTTCACGCTGCTGCGTATAATTAGTCTCGTCAAACATGTCGAAATCATCGTCAAGGGCATTTGGCGATGGTGCATCTGCTGTCAACTTTGGTTGTTCGAAGGGCAGCTGTGGCAGTTACTTTGATAGGCGAATAACTGGCTTTACTGTTGGTCTATTATCTTCTGATTAGGACTCTGAACTCCCTTCATGCAAATTTTACTTATCGTCCTTGGTAATGTCGGTCATGATTCGCTGTCGAAGCTACCTGCGTCTTTCTATCTCTGCTTTCTCGCCGAACGGGTCCTACTCTTCTGACTAGTCTTTATCAGTATCCCGATTGAACTTCTTTCCGTCACGAGATCTGCTGCGACTTCTCTTTCTCATTTAAACACTTTGTAATTAACATTTTGTCCTAAAATCCGTATATATCAGATTTTCTTGGTGGAGAGGACGCTGTTGCTTGTCAAAGGCTTGCTGGTACTGTTGGTTTTGAACTGGAACACTCCACTGCTGTTGCTGCTGCTGCTGGAGAGGTTGCTGGTCGCAGTAACCCCGTACCGTCCACTGTCGTTATTCACGCTGCCCAGGACTCGTCCTGTATTAGCTACTGTTGTACCTTGATTCTCAAAGGCAACATTGCTACCGAACCTCGCACTTGGGGTAATTGACTTATTTTCGAGAAGGCCATTGATAGAATTGCGGGTATTTTCAGAAGGACGGCCACTGTAATTGCTGGTATTGAAGCTGTAACTAGAACTGTTCAGGCCAGAGGTGTTGTTGTTGGGCTGGACGGTCGATTGGAAACGCTGCCTCTCAGAAGTCTCTCGAGTGGCACGTTCAGACTCCTTAATAGCCACCTCAAAGTCAGTAATCTTCTTCTCATATGTCTGAAGCTGCTGCTTGAGACCGTACAACTGGCTTTCATAAGTGTTGCGGGCCCTTTCGGAATCTGCGCGGGCTTGCTTCAGCTCCTGCTCGAGACCGTACAGACGGCTGTTATCTTGTTGTTGAGGTTGTACGCTTTGCAGTCTTCTCACTTCTTGGTTGAGTCGTTCGTTTTCGCTTCTGAGGTTATTAATAGTCCTTTGTTGGTCATCCGAATAGCCTGAACTGGTTGTAGTGATCTTGCTACTTCCCTTCTTTTCGGCTTCGACGAATCGACTACGCCAAAGCTCGACAGAAGCAGTAGCCTCTCTGAGCTTGCTTTCCAGAATACTGATATGCTCATTATTGTTGGGTCGATCACCAGCAACCCTAGTTGGCTCTTCGGCGTAGGTATACAACTCAGCATCCCTTGACCATAACTGGTTGATATCTTGTAGTTGCCCTCGGACTCGGTCACGAGCCTCAGCGATGCTCCTATCTTGAGGCAGCCTATTCAGAAGTTATTGAGAACTTCTTTCCAATCCAACATATTTGTCGTGGAAGTTGCTATTAGCAAGCTTGAACCTTCTGAGTGCCTCCAATCTTCTGTCGGCAAGGTTCTTTGCTCTATCAATTTCTTCGTTGGCGCTCTTGACAAGAGCTCCCAAGACAAACCGTTCCTGCAGAATAGTATTCAGCATGAGCTCGTGGGCACTGTTCCAGTTGCTACCTAGCTGTCCAAGCCGCTGACCAATCGAGTCAGTGTACCTACGCAGTTCACCCTGGAGGGAAGGTGATACGCTGCCGTACCCAGCGACTTCAGAGAAGAACATCAAGCTGATGTCCTGGTCGAGGTTGAAGCGCAGACCGGGTTGTTCCTGCTTGAGCCGTTTCAGTTCGAGGATGAGCTTTTCAACAAGCAGCGATAGGGCCAGCTCGTTCCTCAATGAGGAAGAGTCCTGGGTGGGAACTAACACAGGTTGTCCCACAATCTTTTCAACGATCTTTTCGGCGGGAACTGTAAGAATGCGTTGACTGGATGTGAGCCTACCCAACTCCAGAAGATAGCTTTCAATGATTGAGATGGCACTGTTGAGTTGAGGTTGGGCATTACGAAGTTTGCGTAGCTCGGCCAGCAATTTTTCACCATCGCTGGTAACTTTCCCGGAGAGTTCGCGAAGGCGACCCTCTAAGGCAGCTTGCTCAGCTGGAAGCACAGCAAGAACAGCTCCGTGCTCTGCAATTTCGTGCACATACTTAAGGACCTCAACAACCTGTGGAAGCATGATGATACGCTCCACAACCTTCTCTTGCATGGAAGGTACCTCAATGATCTTCTCAATTGTGGAGTAGACTGGTAGCTCGCGTTGTTCATACCTATCAACAACTTGTAGTTCCTTGGTGATGTAGTTGTTGGTGTTGCTGACTTCCTTCATCTGCTGCACCTGCACAATTTTGTCTCTGAAGACCTCAATCTGGTGCACCTCGGGGACCTGGCTGTTCACAGCGATGATCTTCTCAACATTAACGTTGACCTCCTTGATGACTTCCTGAATAACTGGCACAGCAACAGTCTTGGAAGTGGTATTTTCGTAGACCTGGTTGACCCTCACCAGCTGCGGCACGCTGAGTCGCAGCTCGATGATCTTGGGTACTTCAACAATCTTCTCGACAATCTTCTCCACCTCAATGTACTTGATGACCTCCACGATCTTCTCAACGATCTTCTCGACAATCTGGGGTACTTGTACGATTTGGGTGACCACTTCCTTAACGGGGACGAGCCTCTCAACGAATACCTGTACTTCCTTGATGTTCTCTTGCACGACAATTTCGGTGGTTGGAACAGCCTTTGGGTTATTTACCTGCACAACCTTTTCAACGATGCGCTCCACCTCCTCAACGATAGTGTTCTGCACTTGAACTGCGATGATCTTGTCGATCATTTGAGGCACCTGCACGACTTTCTCGATAAGACGCTCAACAGGTACCAACTTTTGGACAATCCGCTCCACTTCAACAGGTACTTCCACCTTGACGGTATGGGAACGTTCTACCTCGATAATCTTCTCCACCTCGTGAATCTTGGGCACAATACGCTCCACTTCAATAGTCTTGGGTACTTCATTGGTGACCGCAACAATCTTTTCAACTTCAGTGTTAACGTGTAGCACCTTCTCGACGATTCGCTCGACTGGGACAGCTTTCTCAACGATCCTATCCACAAGCTTCTCCTGGTTAACCACAACGGTCTTAATGACTTCAACCTCAACGATCTTTTCGATCGCCACTGGTACTTCAACAGTGCGTACCACCTCCACAAGCTTCTCGATTTCGACAATACGTTCGACGATGCGATCCACGAGTTGTGGCACCTCGACAATCTTCTCGATGATGCGAGGCACCACCACAAGTTTTTCTACGATCCTTTCGACCTCGACGACCTTAGGTACTTCCACCATCTTCTCGATAATCTTTTCCACATTAACCCGTACTTCTTTGATCTTCTCAACAGTTCGTGGAACTTCAACAATGCGTTCCTCCTTGAGATGTACAATCTTGGGAACATTGACATACTTCACGACTGGAACCTCAATGGTCATGATTTCGGTCTTGGTGATGTACTTCTCCACAATAACTTCCACCTCGATGATTCGTGGCACAATTTCATGTTCGATGACTACTTTGGTGGTAATTTGAGGCACCTGAACAATGCGTTCCTGATAGAAGGGTACCTCCACCTTCCTCTCAACAATCTTTTCGACTTCCTTAATTAGGGGCACCACCTGGTTGACAATTCGTTCAACTTCACGGATCTCCACGACTGGCACCAGCTTCTCTCTGATGACTTCAATCTCCTTCAGGATGGTTTCAGTGCTATTAACAACAACTACCTTCTCGATAATCTGTGGCACCTCCAGAATGCGTTCAACTGTATTCTCGACAACGATTATCTTCTCGACAATTCGTTCGATTTCCTTGTAGACAGTGTTGAATTCAGCACCGTTCTCCCGGACAACCTTCAGTTCTGGTACCTTGACGATCTTCTAGACGATCTTCTCTACTTCGACGATCTGAGGCACGTGAACCACCTTCTCAATGACTCGGTCAACATAGTATGGCACCTCGACAATCTTTTCGATGATCCTCTCCATAGGAACGATCTTCTCGACTTCCACACGCACCTCTTTGATTTAGGTGACGACCTTGGTGACGATTTTCTCGACCTCCACAATTTCGGTTTGTGGGATGTGTTGGATGATAACCTTCTCCACTTCAACGATCTTGGGTACTTCAATGACCCTCTCCACAATGCGCTCCACCACCTACGGAACCTTGACCATTCTTTCGACGATACGCTCCACCTCGACAACTTTTTCTACTTCCCTGTCAACAATCTTGATGACTTCTACGGGGACGTGCACAATCTTCTCGACTTCCTGGTAGCGAACTACCTCCACGATCTTCTCGACGATGCGTTCGACTGGTACAACCTGAGGAACTTCAACTACTCGTTCGACAATTTTCTCTACGATTTTCTCGACCTCGACGATCTTTGGTACGACTGTGAAGGCATGCAGCACCTCCTCAACATCCACCACTCCTGCAATTTCCTGGTTGATCATCGCTAGCAGGCTTTCCTGAATTTCCAAGGGAAGTCCCGTCTTCTTAGCAAGCTTTTCCAGTTCAATCAAGAGTGCCTTGACCAACACTCTCAGATGATACTCAATGCGCTTGTTCTTGTCACTTGAATAGCTATACACGTTCTCAACTCGAACCACCTCAGGTACGTACTTGACAATCTGAACCAATCGGTCTAGCTCGTCGACCTCCACGAGATCTAGCAGTTCCTGCTGTAGGTACTCCAAAAGTCGGCTGTCCATATCGTCCCTGAGTTGAGGGTACTTTGCTGTGAGTCGCTTGAGATCCGATGCCAGCCTATTAATCAGGCTCTTTGTCCGGACATCCTGTACGGGGACCTCAATGACGCGGTCGACGACATTCTCAACCTGGAGCACTCGGTCAATCACCGATAGGTTGACATTGCGATGCACCAACTGAGCTGTGATGCCAGCATCCAACTCGAAGTGTTCATTGGGGTAACGACGTCGCAGCTGATTCAACTGGCTGGTCCACAGTGAAGCGGCACTGTTCAGCTTCCTCTCCCACCCAGCAATCTCTTCCTTGAGGCGCTGGTAATCTGGTGAACGGTCGACTCCCAGTTTGCTGGATAACTGGTTTTCAAGTTCGGCCTAGCGAGCTGTAGACTTCTGCAGCCGCTGCTCGAGGTTGGCGATCTTACGTTCGAGCTCGATGATCTGGTTCTCCTTCTCGTTCAGGAGACCAGTGTAGTCCAGAGATCGTGTTCCACTTTTCTGGTCCTTTAGAGAAAAGGTGATCTTGCGGCGGAGCAAGCCATCGACATGCTGCTCAAGCAGCTGGAACCTGCGCAGAAGATCCTCCTTATTGTTTGCCTGGCCTTGTGGGAAAAGCTCCTGGCGCAGTTGTAGCAGAGCATTCTTAAGTCCAACCAATTGGGCTTGGTCGGAGGCACCCGACTGCACAAAGCCCGATTGCACAGGCGACCAATTGAGGTAGCCAAGGGAATCTCCCTCTCCGTCAAAAGTTGTTTGTTGGGACTGCATATCTTATCACTGAATTTATTGAATTCAATAAATATCGCGGACCAGGCCCACTCTTATAGTGTCAGTCTAGTGCCTTCGGTCAGGCTGGCACTGATAACCAATGTACTTTCGAAATATCATTCCAGAAGCCCGACGAAATGAGCTAATCACGAAATAAAATTTAGGTTGGTCATCGGAGCCGTGCTTGCTTCCGTCTAATTAGTGGATTGGTGAGGAGAGTCAACCCCTGTACGACGGGGACTTCCTCCGCAACCGATTCCTTTAAATCTGCGAGTGACTTCCTTCTGCGATATGGTTGCAATGCCTAATACTTTCGGGTGATCGTTGCAGCTTGCAGTTGTCTTGCCTGCTCCTTCAACTTCCGTAATCCTTCAAGTTGGTCACTAGGCTTGATCTTTTGCTTACTGATTTTTATCTACGACCATAATAGGCTGCTGTTACGAGCCTTCTCGAAAAGCACACTCTTCGTTGTAATTATCTTCTCCCTATTTGACTACAACTCCTGTTGTTAACGGTCCCTACGCAATTCCTTCTCGCCAGATAGGTAAAGTCTTACATCCGCATGGCTGCCTGCTGCCTATGATAATCCAGTGAGTATGCTGTTTTTTGCTGAAGAAGTCGTCAGTTGACTGCTGTCGTGAAATAGTCGTCTCTTATTCATTTTTTCTAGGGAAGCTGGTAACGAGGACTTAAAAGTTAGTCTCACTTGCTCATCCGTATCGATCGGAAGTGCGGGTGTTCGTGGGTGTTGCTAAGGTTTTAAATGGCATGGTCGACCAGCGTTCAGCCAATCCACCAGGCTACGGAGGTTCCGCTTCCCTACCTCGCTGGTCTGAAACATTACTGTCATTAACGAGTTATACATGAATAGGTGGGTTTGGTAGTGACGACGCCATCCACCCTCCATCATGCCTCGCTATGCCTACCTATTCCATTCACTCAGCATCCGAACAACCAGCTGAAAGTTTTCGTCACTGGCGTAGGGATTAGCACGACGCAACTTGTCCAGCTGAAACTGAGGAGGGAAGCGACGTTCGAACAACATCGCAGTGCCACCCCTAGGCGTCGGAGACTGTGGCTTCTCCAGCAGTTCGGCAAGGTCGAAGTCTTCTACGATTATGCTCATAGAATAATACACAGTGGCAGCAAATTCTTCATCAAGGTTCTTCTGCGAACCGTTCCCTTAACTTCTCCTTTTCATAGAGCTGGTTATTGAACCTGCCGAAGGCCTATTCGAGTTATTTCAGGTGCTTCTTACTGATGACTTCTCTCAAGAAAGAACCTCGAAAGTCATAGCCAGTCAAGTCACCCCTGGATTTCTCTTTGTCCTGCTACATCAACTCACGGACTAGTTCCATTCGCATCCGTTCGTATTTAAGGGAACGAAGTAGTTCGTTTCCAACTTCCTGCTGTCTTTCTTACCGGAGATGGGAGCCGCTTGTCTCAACGATCCGCTGCCATAGCCCCCGGCAAAACTATCTTAGCTAACTTTCAGTGATGGTTGTGCAGCCCTTCTCTTTCAACAGTTGCGATACCATTTCAGTAAAGCGACTGAATCGGGTAGGTTCTTTGCGAAAGCCGAAGTTTATTGTTTCGGTAGTGGTTGAAGGTTAGTTATAGGGGAGAGGTTGCTCATCGGCGTGGATTCTTAACAGGTATAGTACCTCTTCGGTCTAAGCATTGCGCAGATAGCTGCGATCTTCTGCGATGTAGCGCTGAAAGTTGGGATCGTACATGAAGGACAGCGCAAACATCCTGCATCTACACTCGTACGTGTCGAGAAGGTCGTAGGCTTTCCTCAGGAGGGCATAGCTGCTACCCTTCTCAAGCCAATCACTGCGGCGCCATTGGTGATAGTCCAGACTTAGCTAGAAACGCAGAACGAGCTCCCTTAGTTGCTTATATTGCTGTCTTTCTGGCCCATTTAACAGTTCGATTGCCGTCCACCTCTCCACTTTCATGTTATTGCACAGCAAACAAAAAATATAAGCACTATCATTCGATGTCACTCTCAGTCTGATTGAGTTGTCTTTCAGAAATGTCGTAGGGCTTCATAGGCTTCTCTTTGAGTCGTTTTTTGCAGGATTCGGAGCTCGCAGCTGCGTCGGCACCATTCGACTGCTACTTCACCGGGAGTTCTGATTTTCCTTTTGGTTGGGTTCTAGCAACTAAGATCTATCGGATGTGGCGGGTCTTTTCAATGACTTGCAAGTTATGTCTTGCTGCCAATCCCACGATAATAACGAGTGCCGCAACAACCGCGAGGTTGTAGACAAGGCACACGTAGGTGTAGGGCAGTGTACTGATGGTATACTCCTTCCATTCATCTGTAGAGTTTGTGATCAGCTCCCGAAAGATGACGTAGAAGGGCGTCGCTAGCAATCCTGTTGCCTTTCCAACCTCCGCAATATCTTCCTTGAGAAAATGATTGAGGGTGCTAAAGTAGAAGCTCAATCCCTCTGCAAAGGGACTGGCGATAAAATTGCCATCAAGGTAACCCGTACAGATTAATTTAGGTAGCCAAGCCTTCAATTCCTCACATGAATTATCGTAGAAGACGTGGTTGATGAAGTCGCTGAATTCAGAACTGTAGGGGAGGGTAAGTCGGTTTACTTCGATTATCAGGAGCGACTGCTTGACTGTTTTGAGAAGATCCTCGCTGAGCCTTCCTAAGTTAGCCTGCACCACTAACTACAACAATCCGGTGTAAGCTGTGCTCAGAGCAGTATTGACATCGAGCATCAGAGTTAGCTGTTTGGTCCTGGAACTCGACTCAGAAAGCAGGTACGAGAAGATTCCAGCAGTGATGGCCATGAGCAAGCAATGCAGAATGGTTAGTGTGGAACATGACCAAACTTTGTAAACGACTCTCTTGGGTGACTCCCTGCGAGGATACATTGTGTTATCCTAGAGAACCCCAAAGACCTCGTTATCCTCATTCTTCTAGCAGAGCTGCAGAATGTGCGAGAAGCGTTGAAGTCGTTCCATAACCATGGAGATTTAGAAGTCGGTCATAAATTGAAATTCCCGAAGGAGTTCCTTCTTATGCTCAGATTGGCTGTAGCCTAGCAGGAGTAGAAGCACCAGCATACCTATCATCAGGACAATAACCCCGCCTAATAGATAGACATCGAGGGTATATTGCTTCTCTATGTCGCTGTTGAGCTGCAAATACCGCCGAGTCTTCTCCGCTAAGATATTACTCAGCATGGTGGTTCCTGCCAGCTGCTGGAGTTCATCGATTCCCACCATGGAACCACTTCCGGCAGTCTTGTACAGTGCAGCGAGCAGAAGGTTGCACAGTTCATCCAGATCAGCGATGTACTGCTCCCCGTTGAACTGGAAGGTGATATTAAGTGGGGAGAAATACTGCTGGGTTTGGAGCTGCTGTACTTCATTGAAGGTGTCAAGAAGTTGCTGATTCCACGTCGGAGCATTCGGGTAGGCAAGGTTCTGTGAAGCATCCCTGATGATACCGATGAGCCGAAACATGCGCATTTCAAACAGACTGATGTTGCTTTACCGTTGATAGTTCTTACAAAGAGTATTCCTGATAGCAAGCTACTCTCCAAACTGAGCGACAGTTGCAGTAAAGCACAGCAGGCAGATTCCCACCATGAAGCTGTAGATAGTTCGGAGGATCATTCGACGTCGATTTTCAAGGTGTCTGCGCCGTGGCAGACTTTTGGATTGTTGCTCACCTTCTAAAAGCGCTGCCTCTTCCAACTCGATATTGTAGATGCGATCGTCGACCAGTCGGTAGAGTTTAATGTTTCTGCCATATTGCTTGACCTGCTTCTCAAGGACAGTATCTGAGGCTTCGAAGGGCTTGATGGCCCAGAGACTCCGATGCTATCGCGGTTCCATCTCTGCCTTGAATGTTGGTTTGCCACTTTCAGGCGATAGTCTGAACTCCAGTGGATTGATCGGCGCTGTCTTCAACTTGCTGATTTACGCACTATCCTCGAATCTCACAATGAGCACGAAATGGTTAGTTTTGAGTGTGAGACTACATCCTATTTGCATGATTTCCTTATCGTAGGGGATTTCAAAGTGCCTATCCAGGCAATTGTTGAGCTATCCAAGCTGCCTTCGCACATGTTCTTAGTAGAGTTCGTCGACCTTTACCATACATTTTTTGGACTTCGAGTAAATTTCGTGGCGTGAACTCACCAGAATATTATTGCTCTCGTCCAGCAGTAATACAAACCCCCGGTGGATGTTTGTAAAGGGGGCTAGTTCAATGCAGCAACTCTTCTTGGCTGACTGCTGCTTTGTGACGATGTGAAGCTGCACTGCCACCATTCCACCGTGGCTGCTCCTGATGAAACAGCTCCGGCTTTCCTCTCTCATAGCTTTGAATGCTTCGTCGTAACCAGCCAGTTCTATCTTCGGTTCCACAAAGGAGAAAAAGTCCTTCTCAAGAATTTCAATTTTGTGGAGACCGAATAGCTTTAATGCTTCAGCATTCACATTAATGAGCTTCCCTCCTGCCCTTCTGTTGATCTCCAAGGTTGGTTAGGCCGATTAATTAACAGAACAGAGTTGATCGCCGGCACGTTCCTTTCGTTTTATCCTCATTATCACCTCTTCGCAGTGCTTTTGGTCTCGAAGAACGTTCCAGCAAATTTAGAGATAGACCTCCACAATCTTGTAATCCACCCTCCTTCGAATCAGCACCTCAAATAGCCTTTTCATTTCTTGAATCATTGCATAGCTCTCGCTACCGGTGGATTCCAACACGGTCATTCTGGCTTCCTTCTCCTTCAGCTACTCCAGAAACTTACCTATCTGTGCAACAGTGTTGCGGACATGCCGAAAAAAAGACAGTCGAGAATCGTTGAAGTTATCTTCCGTAATTTGGTACTCATTATTGACCTCCTGGTTGACGATAAGATTAAGAATGAAAGTGCGGCAGAACTGGAAATCCCTACGGCGAATATTCCTACACAGTGAAGTCACTTCGGAGATCTTCTTTTGCTCGTACAGCAGCACAGTCAAAAGTATCGCATAGAACTCATTATGAGGAGAAAAGCGCCTCAGAAAGTTGACAACAAACCTGTCGATCTGGAGCATTAGTACCTTACTTTGATCCCAACTGGACGCCTTCGAGTCTTCCTCGTCATGGTCGCAGGCATGAATCAGAGGGCAGCCTTACATTTTACAGTGTTGAGAGTGGGTGTCAAGGAAGACCCTCAGCAGCTGCTGACAATGTTACTTCGATTTTAGTCGCTGAACCTTTTCAGTAAACTAGAGAAACTACTCCTCGGTGACAGACCGGCAGCATCGAAAGAAGTTAATGCTTGTCGATACGTACGCCTTAATTGTAAAGTAGACTGAAATGCTGAGGAGCCCAACAAGCAATACTGCCCAGGTGTAGAATGTGCTGTTTAGTGGCATCATAAAATACTGGAGAAGTACAACTGCCGAAGTGACAGCTACTGCCCTCTCCGACAACGGGCAGATCGACTTGACGAGACTATTAGTGCACCCTTTGCAACTAATGACAAAGGGCCCGACAAACCCAAGTAACAGCACCCACACACTTACTCCACTGAAACACACAACCGCCGTACGAATGGCCTTGAGGAGATAGCTGTAGAGTTGGTAGTCACTGCCGTACCTATAGTATGAATTGTTCTCTCTTAACGGGTTGAAATAGAACTTAGCGTAGAGAAACTGCACGGATACTTGAAGTAGGTAGATTACCGGTCCGACTGCTCGAAACATCGGCTGGCTGTTGGTGCAATTTTCTGTACACTTCCACCCAAAAAACAGCACTTGCCCTAACGGCACTGTCAACAATTTCGTAATGCGAGCCATCTGCAGAACTGTTATCATCAGGGCTTTCTTCTTAGCGATACCGCTGAGGGTGATTCCCCAAAGCACAGCCTGAACCAGCAGTAATCCAGCTACAGCTAGAAATAGTACTGTGCCTAACGAAGCTGTCATGTATGTTGTTGGATTGATCATAGCAGTGAGGTTGAAGAAGCCTGCGACAGCATTGCAGTTCCAGTACTGTTGAAGCTCGGGTTGGAAGATCAGCGAAACATCTAACAAGGCAGTCGCTAGCGTTTAAGCAATAAACACTGGAAATGAAGGTCGGCAGTCCTCGTGAGTCAGTTCCACCAAACTTGCAAACATCCGGTCGAGGTGTTGGTTCAGATCAGACCACCCAAACCAATGTTTTTTCTATTAGAACATGCTTGCTTAATTAATTGACAATTGCACTTAGATGGGCCAACCAATCAGCGAACTATGATGACTCTGCAACGAACACTGACGGCTCGGGTGGCTCAAACGAGGATGCATGAGGTATTTTCCACGATGTTCGGTGGCATGACCTATAACAGTATAATCCTGCGCACTATCCGTTATCCGATGAAGAACATAAGCTACAGCCAGTACAAAAGGGAGATGCACGAGTCGGTTGGTGAGGAAGGTGAGACTTCGCTCATCGATAGTGTTGAAGTACCCATACAAAACAGTGGGCTTGTGAGGGAAGTTGAGCTACTCAACCACGAACTACACAGCTTTCGCATTCGGTAGCGTTTGCTTCGGTCCACTAACGATAGCCTCACCAAAGCACTTGATGGGCTCAAACAGTCAGACCCCACATGCAGGCAACTGTTGACGTAATGCCGGGAGGAATTGCGTCGCATTCGAGAGGGTTTACTCACTAATAGCCCTGATGAACCCACCCGTGACTACTACGAACAGCTGATCGAACAGCTGAAGCAACGCAACGAGAGATAGCGTGAACAGCTATGCGATCACTACTAACAACAGCTCATGCAAGCAACATCTCAGGCCCGCCACGAACTGTAGCTTGACCTCCGAGCACAAGGCTAACTGCTGGAAAAGAAGCTAAAGCAACAGCAAACCAACAGTCAATTCCTAAAGGTACGCAACGGCAAGATCAATATGTCGATGATATCGCCCAAGCAGCTGAACTTCGATAGTGTGACTCGGCCATCATCCAGTAGACTCTAACCGCTGAATAACCTGGCGTCGCCTTCCGAATCAATATCGAGCCACCGAAACGACAACATGCCCAGACAGGTGAAGGAACTCCGCAGTCCGAACGGCAGATAGTTGGTCGGATCGGGTCGGCTTTCCAACCACAACGAACCAAAGTAGGTGAAAGCCAAGCACACAAGACGCAACAGCGCAATCGAAATGTCGTTCGCCGGTCCCAAAAATATTGCTACTGATCTACTTTGCGATATCTGCGGGGTGAGCTACTCGCCGATAGAATTTTTCACGCACGTTGACAAGTGCAAACAGTAACCACCTTACCAACTCAGCAATCATGAAAGCAAGAAATCCATGAAGCGTATCGTTGAGCACCAGCAGGACTAGGATAGTGAGGATGAGGAGAGCCTGAATGCCCTCCAATAACTCCTCCGTAAGAAAGAATAGATGGAGTATAGAATAGAGATGCTCCAATGCAGTAAAGACGACCATCGTCAGGAGCGCTAGCGGCTGGAGACAGACCTGGACCAGATCGTCTACATCATCAAGAATAAAAGCAATCTCAAGGTACAGATGTGATGAATGTAGCGCGACCTGAAGAAGCTCGTAACTGGGGACAAGTAAAACCGGAACATAAGCATCTACAAGGTCAACATGGAGGATGGTCGTAGTTCCAGTCGCCTTCCGAACACAGCCTTCCGTAAAGCCACAACCCGCAAGGACTTTAAACAGTCTCGCGCTCGCAAGTGACATTACTTGGTTCGTGCATCATCATTGATAGGTCTGTAGGGTGTCAGCAGCATCACTCTATATGATTTTAAACTGTAAATGTCGCAGGACTACAATATTCGTGTGGTGTGCCGACTACGCCCACTTAACAAGATCGAGATGGCACATGGTGGTGAGTGCTGCGTACGATTCAGCGACGGCAGCATACAGATAGCAGTACTGGCGGGTGGTTAGCCTAGGTCGGTGGCGACGATAATAAGTACGAGTTCGGGTTCGACAGGGTGTTTGCTCCCGATACCCGTCAAGTGCTCATCTACGAGGATGTTGCCAGGCCCATTCTCAACGGTACCAGCTCTTGAGCTATGCAGCTGTCGTTTCAGGCTTCAACGGCACAGTATTCGCTTATGGACAGACCGGTGGTGGAAAGACCTGGACTATGGAGGTACATCAGCTTAGCATTTAGGGTCCCAGCCACGATGATGAAGAGCTGAAGGGGCTCATTCCGAGAATGATGGAGGGACTCTTCGAAAAGATCTCCACGTTCGATGAGAGTCAGTAGTTTACCGTGAAGTGCTCATACATTGAGATCTACAACGAAAGAATCGTGGATCTCCTTGACCCAAGCAAGAACAAACTGTAGGTAAAGGAAGATAAGCAACGCGGAATCTTTATTCAGGACTGTACCGAGATCTATGTTGCTTCGGTGACGGAAATGCGCAACACTATGAAGAGTGGTTCACTGAATAGGAGAGTCGCATTCACCGGTATGAACGAAAGGTCGAGTCGCAGCCATTCAATCTTCATTGTGCAGGTGGGACAGAAGGATACCAAGAAAGGTAGTAGTAAGAATGCCAAGCTCTATTTCGTTGATTTAGCTGGCTCAGAGAAAGTTGGTAAGACTGGTGTTAGCGGTCAGCAACTGTAGGAAGCGAAGAACATTAACAAATCTCTGTCGTGTTTAGGAAACGTCATTAATGCACTGACATCATAGAAGAAGGAGCATGTACCTTATCGCGATTCTAAGCTCACGCGTATCCTACAGGAGTCACTGGGAGGTAATAGTCGAACTACCCTTATCATCAACTGCTCTATGTGCAGCTACAATGATAAAGAGACTCTCAGTACTCTGCGGTTTGGATATCGTGCAAAGAGCATTAAGAATAAACCATTGGTCAACGAGGAGAAGAGTGCCAAGGAGCTTCAGATCCTACTAGATCATGCAAAGAAGACGATTCAGCAACTCACCGACCAATTAAAAGCCAGTGGAAAATTAGTTACTCCGCAGGCAGGAACAGTGCTGACCAATGACGAGCGTGAACGATACGAAGCTAAGATCCAAGAACTAAAGGATGAACTGATGAACCGCAGTGACCCAGTAAACACTAGCATTGGCACTAACAGCGAGATGGAGCTGCGCATCAAGCAACTATTGCTGGAGAATAACAGCCTCAGTCACAAGTTAAATACAGACGTGGAGAGGCTGGAGCAGGAGAATCGCAAGCACATCGAGACCATTGAGAGTCTATTCACAAAGGAAGCGACACTCTAGAAGTTGTTAGGGAGACTGGCGACTGACCTCAATTTCTTGAAGTTGAATCTAAAATATACGGAAAACACGGAAGAAGCATAGTCACAGAACAAATCTCTGCAGTCAATTGACTGCATCCTCAAGGACATTAGCTAGTTCGCTGAGTTTCTGACAATCACGAATGATCGATTGGCCAAGGAGGAGGAGCTGAAGAAACAGCAGGATAGCTCCAGCATGGAGCTGAAGAAGCTAAAGTATGAGACCAGCCTATCAGAGCCCAACCTCCATCAGGACACCCGCGTGGTCAGAAACTTTGAGGAAATTTCATGCATCATTAAGGAAAAGCTGAATGAAGATAGCCTTTCCGACCAGGGAAATAAGGAGTAGGAGGAGAACTCCACCGAAATTGAAACTCTCATCAACGAGTTCTCAAAAGAATCGGATGAGAAGAACAGGCTGGCACTGATCGAATTAACTCGTGAAAACGGCAGTCTCCAGAAGCTCGTAAAAAGTCGTTAATTCAGCTTGACGAAATGAAGCAGCGATACGATGAAGAGCAAGCAGAGCTAAAACTCAAAGAGCAGAAAGCGCAGGAATTCTACGATGATGTTCTCAAACGGGCCAACTGTAAAATTGAAGAGCTGACTGCCGCTTTGGTAGCTACTGGGGTTAATTAGAAATCTCAATCGGAAGAGATGAAAAGGCTACAAGAATCGGTCACAGTGGCAACCAAGGACTGTAACGACTAGAAGACTCTCAGTCAGAAGCTCCTAAAGTACTTCGCTTAGAGATGTAGAATCATCGAGGGGAACCACGATATGAATTAAAGGCATAAGATAGAGCAGAAAGCCAGGTAGTATGCCAGTGAGCGCCAAAAGCTCTTCAACTAGGTCTACCAGCTGAGAGAGCAGCTGGACGACGCCGAGATAAGTCTCAAAGAGAAAGACGAACTTATAGAATCTCTGAAGAACATAATGAAGACCAGCTTAGACTCCAGAACATAACAGCCCGTCGTCTACCGTCCACCTCCTAGCCCAGAGGTGATCCGCAGGTAGTACAACGAGGTGGTTCTTGGCGTCTAATCCAAGAACATCGTCAAAACAATCAAGGGCGGTTCGAAGCCTGCCCCACCAATAAGCTTGGTGGAGTAGATCAAGAAGTCATCGTTGAGAAGTAAGTTGGCACCACCACCAAAGAAGACCGGTCTGGTGGAATCCTTCAAGAACCTCTTCTCGTGACTGCTGCCCAACTACGAGATATTATATATAGACGGTTAATTGAGGGTGATGCAGCAGCCACGCAGAACTTAAGTCGAAGAGTTCATCGGTAGGCACTTCCCATAAAGGCAAAGTGTGCCCTTTGTGGAGTTTTTGCAGTACGTGCACAGTGACTACCAAGAGCTCTGGACATAGTCAGATGATGGGTTGTTCAGGGAACTCGCAAATCGGCTGCACTCGACGCTGGAGGTTAACGGAAGACAACAGTTAGAACTCAAAGTACTCAGGAGCAAATGCCGGTCGATTGGGATCCTCGGAATGATCCTCCAAGCTATGAAGGAATTGAACAACCAAAGCAGCTGTCATAACAGTACTTTTGGGCAGACCAGCGAGATATTGCCTGCGAGCTACTCCTAGTCGATGTCGAAACAGAGTTTGCTGAGCGACAAATTCTTGCGGACTGGGTTAGAACCCGTGAAAAATTTCATCGTAGAGTTCGCAGGCGGTTTGTAAGCGGAAACAACGGCGAAAATGGAGAATAGGTTCCGTGAGATCAACAATACGTTAGTTAGGAACATCCACCACTATGAGAAAGTGTTGAAAGCGATAACATAAAGGCAGAATCAAGCACGCTAAAAACGGAAACTCGAATAGACAGTACTCGATATGCAGACTTACATCAACAGATTGGAGAAGGAACTGATAGCCGAACGAACGAAGCGTCGTACGACCCTCGACACCAGAATATTCAACCAGCCAGCCGAACCAATACTGGCCCAGCATCCCAGCCGCAAGCAACTCAACTGCACCTTTAAGGAGAACTGTACCTTCAAGGAGAATGGCAATCGCCATAACTTTCGTTTCTGATCGTTTTCTAATTGCGACTTTGTGGAATATGGAAAAACTAGTAGAGGAACCCGTAGAGGGAGGGGCACCCGAATGCAAGGTACTGGCCTACTTCACGGATGGTAATGTGCATCCACACCTGGAGATTAGCGAGAGGCGTATCCGGTATTACCACACACCAGGAGATATTGGCTTCAGGGAGTTCCAGCTACACGGAGTTTACTTCGCAGCCCGCACTGAGCTGGTACAACGATGGTTACGCAGAATACACTCTACGAAAGGTAGTTTGGACAGCTACTCGAGGATGTACGTGAAGGTCGCGATCACACAATTTTGCTCTACGGAGCCGATGACGAGGACAAACAAAAAATGTAGACATCAGTATCAACCTTAGGCTGTTCGGGTAGGTCTATGAGCTTGGCCTCATGCATATACACCTAAAATAGCTGCTGGCTGAACTGATACTCGAGGAGCGATTGGAGCGTGTGGAGGTGTCTTTTGTTTGCTACATACAAGGATTATTCTATGATCTGCTCAACCACTGTGCCAAATTAGAATGGCTTCCAGGTTCCGGCTCATTCCACCTGCTGCAGGCACGTGCCAACCTCACAACCTTCAAGGACTACATAAAACTAGTGAGGTAGTGTTCCCCAATCAATTCAGGATGTATCGTCAGAACATGCAGCAATTGCTTCGAAAGGTGCAACGGAACAAGGTTAACAACGAATGTAACCACACACTACTCATTGAAGTGACAGCTTGGTGGTCGGGAGTTCGTCAGCGAACTTTGTTCGTTCGCTTTGGGCACGAATCCAACATTAAGAACAGTACAACTGAAAATCATGTAGATTACAAAAAGATCGAGAACTGGAGCATCAGGCTCAACAACCTGCTCAGGGATGAGAGGTACGAACGGTCACTGGAAGCAGATGACGCATTCCTACGAATGATGGCTGAGCTGGTATATCGATCGGGATCGAGGTTTACGGTGTTGCTAGCGCTAAATGGGCGTTATGGAAGGGCCAGTGAGTACCTGAACTGTCTGCACTTCGGCTCGTACTTCCATCGAATCAACCCGCTCGCCAAGACAACTAATCGCAGTGTAGAGGCTTTGCTGAGTTATGTGGATTCACTGAAAGATTAGACCTTGGAGATTGATGTTCCTGCAGTAACGAAGGACCTCAGCCAAATTGCAGCTTGGCTTACGGAGTTGAGAATGGCGGTTGATGAGCACTTTCTCCGCAACTTTCAAGCCTACGAGAAACTTATCCTGAGGGATTGTCAGTCCGAGCTCTTCTAGGGGAAGTTTCTGCAGCAGTAAGAACCGGCTGCTCTCGTCGTTCGGCTCAGCAAACGAGTTCGAAGCTTTTTACTCGATAAAGATAGGAACTGGTTGGATGCTTATGATGGGTCTGGCCATGCTATCATTAAATGGTGGTTGGAACTTGCAATGTCATACTGCACCGAGCCCAAATTACGAGCGATAATCCAGATCGTCTCCCACCTACAGTACAGTTATACCTTTCCAAAAGGCATATTGACCGATAGTCCTGACCATACTCCAACACAAATATCTATCACTCAGCCAACCCCAAAGGCTTCTTCGCACGCTTCCCTTCTTCCAAGGCAACCCACCTGCAAGGCTCACCGCTCAACGGCTCCAACACTTCCCTGCCTCGACGACCTAATATCACTGAGTTTCTCAAACAGCTCGATGATCAATATGAACCGATTGGGGTCTCCAAGGGCTCGCCGTAGCAAGTGACTGACTGCTTGGTTGCGCTTTCCGCTGCTCGCACGTAACGTTTTTAAATATATCGGACAACTGAGATGTTTGTTGTTATCTATTAGCGATATCACCCACAAATCCAAATTATCGTTCCGTGGCTATTGGCCAAGGGAAAAGTAGGATGGCCAGGAGGGGCTCCGTAGAACTTAAGCCAACATATCCTTCTCAGATGGGAAAGAAATTACGAAAGGCAGCTTCAATAGTGCTTGCGGGATAGACTGGAAATGTTTTAGCAGAGGCAGCCAGACCAACAAGAAGGATAGCTCATTAGGATAGGATGTCCTGGAGGGCTTGTGGAGTTTCAGAGGAAGCAAATTGTATTGGACAAGACGAAGGCATTAGATTATGTGAAAGGTGGATGGCTAAGTAAGCATACGAAACTTCAAAGGAGAGATTCAACCCTTTACTACACCTTTTTTCCACACTCTGAACATCTTCGGAAAAGAAGGTTTCTGTGGTCGTATTACAGGAGAGATTGTAAATTGGCAGTAGAACTCGCAGAAAGGCATCCATCGATCCCATAAGATACCCTTTTCCTAGTGGTCTTCAAACCGGTAACTTCTACCGATGAAGATCGACACTACATTCGAGGTAAAATCAAAATGGAAGCACCTTATGAACTGGTAGTGAAGCATGTCAATAGTCTGTGACATCCCTCGACCCACTGTTCCTTTTGACTGACTGGTCATTCATGAAGTATGGTTTGCGGGGATAGGAAAGTTTCGTCATACGGCTGAACCAATAGGAAAATACGCGAGAATCGGTTACTTTTTACAACAATGGCATTAAGGAGGCCTATTGGGGGACAATTCAGCTACAAATTTTTAACCTTCCTGCAAAAAAATATCGAATCTTTTCAAGAGGTAGGTCATAGGGTAAATGGGTAACAGATTCAAAGATCCACTACTAAAGAAGCTCGGAAACATATCGCCCAACCCATTTGCAGCTGAACAGATGAGAGAACTTAAACTCACCACCCAAAGAAACTTGGCGAACTATTAGTACGGTTCTTGCCTCTTTCAGTTTGGACACTGGCTACAATGCCTCCCCTAACCCCTCTGTCTCCCTAACTGCGCCCTACTCGTGTCGAGAAATTGAATTATTTATGTAAATCATAAGAAATTCAACCCCCAGACCAATGTGAAAATGAGGTGTCGTCTGAATTTCGCGCAACAGCGCAACAATATAATATAATGAAAAAATCTTACGAGAGCTCGGAGGTGGGCTATCAGCTGCCGACAGACACAGGAAGCAACACGTGCTGTACCGAACAGCCGCCACGCCAGGTCAGCCCTCCCAAGCCACTTCTATTCGAGAGGTGCACCGCCGAGCCCTCTGCGTTGTTGTGCAATCTGCGAACGATGACCCTCGAAAGTGGTAGAGAGACTCTACGCATCTTCGACTCGGAGGCTTCACAATAGAGTGTCTGCTAGCAGTTCGAGCCTGAAATATTTACGTGCCGTTCGACCGGCTACTTTGTTGATGGATACTTCCTCAGGGGCACTCCAATAAACGAACTCATGCGTGCCGTAAGTTGTTTGTTATCGGGTAGTGCCTTAATGACTGGCTGATGGGTTCGGCTCAGGAGCACTACTTCACGCGATAAACGTACGCCCTCGCCAGCTACTACATCGATGCCTACCTACGCAAGAAGGCTACAGTAGGCAAGCACGACTTGCAGCTCATCGGCTACACTGCATTGTTCCTCGCTTCCAAGATGGAGGAAAGTTACACACTCAAAGCCCTCCCTCACCACATCACAAAGGAGGCTGTATACCTTGCCGAGTTGGATCTATGCGCAAAGCTTGATTATCGGCTGGCCATGGATACCTACGTCTATTGGCTGTCAGTTATGGCAGTGAGGTGGGATGAATTGGCGCAAGGCACCATTGTCTACCATCACACGACGTATCTACAGCCAAGCAGCCAAAGCTACCATCGCTATAGTACTCTGTTCCAACTGGCAGACTGCATTAATCTCGGTAGACCCGTACACTAAGCTTAGACTACCACAGCTGCATGTTCGAGCGTAAATTGCTTATGTTCAATCTCTTTTGTGTTGTGACGCTGGCTAACATTCGCTTATGGAAGAGCTTTCCGACCACTAAACAAGTACAGCCTCAATGAACTTAGAATCTCGTTAGTCAGTTACTCAACAGCCCCAAAGAACTCTCCTAGCTTACTGAGTGCATGCACCCACTCTGCCCCTCCCTTCGGTTGGATTGCCAAATGGTTTAGTACCTGCATGACTTCTTGCGGTTGGAGATCAGCTTGGTCGAGCCGAACTGCACGAGTGACGTACCGCCCTTTCTCACTTAGATGTACTCACAGTTTCTCAGCCTTCAAACACACAACGCCAAGATGTTTCCGTTGGTGAAGCAGCTCGTGGCAGCGAGAAAGTTTAAATGATTATTGGGAGGGATTATTTAATAGCTAGGTCGGGCGCTGGCTTGCTTGTGCTTTGCGGTAGCATCCAAGCAATCAGTTTAGGGAGGTCGTACCTCAGGAAGGATGCAGCTTGATGTTGGAAGGGCTGGCTGTTCCTTGAAGACGTTTGGCGTATAATAAAATTTATTTTAGATGTGGAATACACTACACGGCAATCTCTTTGCTACCGGTTCGTGATTAGCTTGGAACTCGCGGAACTCGTTTTGGAAAGGTCAAGTTATGAGCCTTCCTTACTTCATATCCCAAGCTTCGGCTCCAGTTCTGAGAGCCTCATATTGTCAACGATGTCTCCATCCTTGTTCCTTAATTGGAGCAGAGGATGTTGAATTTTTTACATCAGATACTCCCTCCAGGCCGAAATCTGTTGTGAGTTGGGTGGTTTAGTCGGAACTTCTCAAGTGAATTTCAAAACTTTATTGCTTGCTATCGATCAGGAAGATGCACGAAAGGCAGGGCAGCATGGGCAGTCTCCACCGTCCCACGAATAGCCAAGGCAGATAACAAAACATCCGCTAAGCGACTACGAACAAACGCTCCCTCGAAGAGCCCACGTTCGGTCCATTCCGCAATATGAGTTATACTCCTCAGTATCAAGGGCGTAGCGGGCATCCACCCTAGCTGTTTAGAGCTCAACCCTAGAAAGCTTTGCGTGAGATTCTTTCGGTTGGAAGTCGCAGTCGACAGCCCATCATACTTCCCAAGCAGAAGATCAGTTTGGAGGAAGATTCAGCGTTAGACTTCGAAGACAATAGAGTGAGCGATCATACTGCTCGCAAAGAGCACAGTTATGCCAACCAATCGACCCGGCAGCTCTCGCGTCAGTATGGCTCAAAGCCTACAGCTACGGAAGAACGTCTGTCCCGCTAAAACTAGCAACTAAGGCGTTAAAACGAAGCCTTAAAAAGCGACTTACAAGCAGCCCGACGTGAACTTGCACATCGCTAGATGACCCACCTATCTTCCTCAAGAACTGCCTATGAACAACTTCGACAAGAAAAGTAGGAGCTGGAGAGATACAAGGATAAGTTGGGACGTCGCTATTCCGAAATGTAACGCGAGTGCTAACATAGCCTTTCACAGGTCGAACTCTACAAGGATATCATCGAGAAGCTGGAGAGTCGCATCGCGGTGCTTCTAGAATAGAACAGCGGCATGGAGATCTGCCTCAACCGAAGCATCAAGAAGCTGCAAGAGTTCGAGCAGCTACAGGAACGCCTGGACAAGCTGCGACTCGAATACCGAGAGTTGTAGCGTGTGGTCCAGAAAGACTCAGAGGATTGGGAGCTCCACAAGGGATTGTGGTTACAAGAACGCTCGTACTACACGGAGATCATTCGCAAGCTGGAGTTTCAGCTGAGCCTCGATAATTGATTTTCAATATCGTGGAGATATGATTCAGGAGGGATCCAGGAATAGCTTCCTGCAGGGCTACCTTAAGACTGTGTCGTTTGTGCAGGCGATCCTGTTGTCCGATCGTGACGGCACCCAGCTGAACGTTGCGCTGGCCGAACCACTTAATGAAGAGCGATACCGACAGATATCGAGCATGCTCATTGCTGCCCTGAATCAAACCAACGACAATATCAATAAGGTAGCCACCGGCATTGAGTTTAGATTGCCAAAGGGCAGAAAGCCAATACACTTACGCTATCCTTCCAGGGCAACTTGGTGCACATCCACAATCTCAAGAACCTGGTGCTGACAATAGTATTCGAGTAGGGCATCAGCCTTCCGTTTGCTAGGGACATCGCTAAGGACATTGCTGCGGTGATGCACAAGTTAGATGAGCAAGAACCAGAAATCGTGAGGAATCTGTGAGCGGCAGTCGGCTTTTCTGTGTTCTACTCTGCAGCAGTGAGATATTAGTCGATATTGGCGAGCCTATTCAACAATCAAACGAACCGAACGAAATCTTCGGTGGGCGAAGACTAAGCTCAATAATATCGAGACTCCATTCGTTCCGGATGTGAGGTTATGAGAAACAGACAGTCAAACGAACTTGGAGAAGTTGAGTTCGGTTTACTTTGCCATTTTAACGAATTTTAATACTGGTATTGGATGATGTCCCACTTCCAACTCATTCCCCAAAGCGGAAGTCAGCCGTATTTTCACTCGCGAGCCCTCCGACCAAAATATTCCGTCACCCAGAAACCGATTCCCCTTCGACAACACCGAATTTAAATTGACTCATTATCGGTGAAGAACTTCGAGAAATAAGAGTTCGAGTGCCTGTACAGCTCGCAATAATTTCCAGCAACGGGCAACTGCAGAAACCCGCAGCCGGATACTACTGCTCCACTGCACTGCATTAACTTCAAATTTTTAAATCGATTTTGCAAGTGGCATGGGTTTTCGATGAGACTCTCCCACAGTTCATACCGATAATTTTGGCTGTACAACCCTCCATAAGTGCATTGCAGAAGCAACACCATTTTCCAAACCCTCCCGACCAATACTGGATGCTATAAAGGCTTGTTGTTTCTGAACGAACTTATAATTCGATTGTTGGTGGCCTAAGCCCTATATGTTCAAAGCCCAAGCAAATGGACAAGCTCAATACCCCACTCAGCGACTCCTTCGAGAGTGAGTCGACCATCAGCTTCATCAGCCAGCTTGAGGGTCAAAAAAAACCCTCAACCTCACCCTTCGATATGTTACGGGAGGCTAGTAAGGTCTCCGCTGAGCTACTGTTGGAATCCATGCCCAACATTATCTCGCTCTACTTCCTGGGCAGCTACAGCTCAGTAGCTGTTCAGTCTTCTTACGGACTCGTGCTAGTTTGGACGATCTGTTTCGGCTATGCACTTTACGAGGGACTTTCGGCAGGACTGGAATCCCTGTTGTCCACTCTCAAGAAGGAAGTTTCTATCGTGATCTACCAACGTGCACTTGTGTTGTGCGCTCTCCTTATCCTCCCTATCTTCATGTTCCTCTACCTTTCCAAGGTCTTTGTATTCCCAATGCTCCTGGATGAGGATTCCAACGAAATTGCAGGCAAGATGGTGCTGTACTGCATCATCAGCATCTTCTTCAACTCAACTTTCCTGCTTTCCAGATCATTGATGAACTCTCGTCACAGCTTCAATAATCAGCTCATTTCCACTGTGGTAGCATCACTGTTCCACATTGTAGTGTGCTACTTATTGTTTGCTGTGTGCGGGTTCACTGTTTACGGAGCCATCATCGCAAAGATCCTCACGGACATCTTCAATATCAACTTCTTTATGTGGCTGACCCAACTCAAGGAGGAACTCAAACCAGAACACTTCCAGACCATGAAATTGACGCAAATTTTGGAGCTAGCACGGACTATCATGCCACGAGGAATAGTCATGACATTGGAAATCCTTGCCTATGAAGTCTTCACGTTCCAAACTGTCTCACTAGCCAATGAACAGATCAGCTCGCACATCATTGCAACTAACATGCACAACATCGGGTACTTCATCTTCACTGGCATCAGCGTAGTGACTTACCTCAAGGTCGGCAAGTACATTGTTAACTATCGCCGTCGGTGTGTGGAGTACATCAAGAATGGCGCCCTCATTCTTCTAGTGGTGCTGTTGGTGTTCCTCCTTGGCATGATCTATGCACCTTGGAGGCAGACTTTTACCAGTGAAGCAAGTGTTACTGACTGTCTCACCGGACTCACACCGCTCATCGTGATGTTTACATCACTAGACTGTCTGCAGGTGTTCCTTTCATCGATCTCTCGAGCAGTCGGAAAACACAAGGAGGCTTTCCAACACTTTGTGATTAGCTATTTCCTCATCGGAGAGCCTTTCTGCTTCCTGTTGAAATGGCTTTATCCAGAAAATGGGCTCAAGAACATCTGGATCTCCATGGTGCTCAGCGTCCTGCTCTACAATATCTGGCAAGGTCGAACTCTTTGGAATGTTGACCTTGAAGTTGCCGCAAAGATCATCTAACAAGAGGCCCGCGAGCAAGAGGAAGAGAACCACCATTTCATGGAAGAGAACTACCCCGAACTTGCAGCAGAACGTTCCTACAAGTCGTGCAAGGAGTTCGAACTGAGCCAGATCAGTTCATTCGATACAGTCAGCCGCTATTCGTTCATAAGCCTCGCCAACTATTGATTGACGTTCATGACGCTTATATTTGGCTCAAGCAGCCCAGCAAGTTTGAGAATATAATTTATTCATGGCAGACTTGGCGACAGAAACAGCGCTTCAGAATGAATCCGACTATCGAAGAGCATTCGAGAGGGTCAAGCAGGCCAACAAAAAGCTTACGAAAGACTTGTCCAAGTTGGAAGCGGAGATTAAGGAGAGGTGCCAGAGTTATATGGTCTAGATTGCCAGGTTAAAACAAACGAAGCCTTAGATAAAAAAGCAGTGCAGGTTATACGAGCTGCAGATAGTGCCAAGGCAAGTCGACTTAAAGGTGATAGGTCGGGAAGACAACGTTGTTTGCTTCGACAAGAACGTTTCGAAATGTGAACAGTCGGAATGTTAGACTCAGTCATTGACGAAGAACAGCAGGACAATCAGCAAAGACTTCGATGGTGGGTAGTCTGGTAAGTTGACCGTTCAAACCAACAATACCATTAGAAACGATACCCACAACGAATAGATTGAACGCATCCAGTTGGAGCTGATGGAGTTGAGAAAGAGAGAACTGCAGCGAGAGGAACGCAATAGCCGGATCAGCGAACGAATATCATCGTCATCCGTCGATGAGCAAGTTAGTCCTGAGCACTAAGCAAGCGTGTAGGCCTTCCGATAGTTCTATGAGTAGGAAAAGCGCTATTACGACGAGAAACTATTTGTGTACGAAGCAGTCTTCCTGAACATCTACAACCTGCTCATGAAGGACAACTGCTCGTTGAAGATGGTGGAGGAAATCAGAAATGTTAAGTACGATGAGCTTTCTGTCAAGCTTAAGACGCTCTTTTCGCTTATCCGAATCAACCAGGACAATGTGCAGTTGATCCAGCGGGAGAAGGAAGAACTACTCAAGCAACTCGAATACCTTTCGGGGAGGGTGCAGGAATTCACGAAGGTTGTCAAGCACTAAGTGGAGACACAGACGTGCCAACTGGAGGGGTCGGCATCTGCAAAGAATCTTACGGACTTGACTTTCACACCGAAGTCTGAATTTGAGAGTTCGCGGGTGAGGCTAGACAGCCAAAGTTACTAATTTCGACTGCCATTCTGTAAAAATGTCGGGAGTATCGACTTTTCTCGTGGAGCATAAGATCTTCTGAAGCTGAAGAACAACCATCTGGACAAGATCCGGGATCTGTACGAATATGAGATCGAGCGCAAGTATCAGGAGATAGCGAAGATTAAGGCAAGCATGCATTCCATGCTGGATTAGTTGAGCCATTGTGTCTTTTCCGAACACAGTTCCACTAAAGTCATGCGTGTTGACCGAGATCTTATAGAGTAAGACACTGATGATGGAGAGCACAATCCTTACACTAAGCGGAGTTTCGTGAGACGAAGACTTACCAAACGTACAATCTCCACCAGTAAAAATCAATCTTTAGAAGAACTTCATTTCAATCAAGAGGATTCGCTAATAACCAAGGTACTCCTAATCAATAAAAGACTGGCCGAAAAGGCACGCATTAGCTCGGTTTCAGAAGAGGAAGATCTTGAAGACCATGAATCATTCGTGTCACACTCCCTCACGAACTCCCCACGAGAAACAGATCATCTGCATTGACCATTTGCCTTACGTTTCTGCTTCGTTGAATTCTTGGCGCCTGCTAATTATAATAGTTGTTGGAAAAGTTAGAGAGCCCGCGCCGTATATGCTAAAGATCTCCAACGCCAACTGTACCCTCGAGGAGCTGTACACCATGTTCAGCCGTTTCGGAAGGATTACTATGAACTGTGTGCGCGGCTACGCAGTGGTCCGGTTCGAGGACGATGATACGGCAAAGCGCGCAATGAAAAACTTCAATGGTTACGTGGTGAACAAGAAGAAACTAGTGATTCGTCCATATCGTGGAGGACCTGTGTAACAGGAAGACCCTGAAGTCGAAGCCGAGCTGACTGCGGGAGAACAACATGCGAATAAATTGGCTCAGAGCGCCATCGATAGAATTCATGAAGAAGCACTGAACCGCATCAAAGACTTCCGGCCCAAGCTGGAAGACATCATTCGGCATGCTTCGGAAGGGATTGAGACAGCACTGAAGAACTCCCTCGAAAGTATGATCGTAGAGAACATCTCGGAGGAGGAGCAAAAGATCCGCGTCGATGAGTATTGCTCAATGTACGAGAAAGAGGTGAGCAGGCTTACCTAACGCTACCTACAACCAAATTTGAGTAAGATGGTCAAGCGATTGGCTACGTTCGATAAAAGATCAATAAATCTGGAGCAGCCAGTGGAGCATGTTAGCTTGCATCATCTCGTCACTGAGGAGGCTCGGGCCATGGAAGTGAGAAAACCTTTCTACGAAACTGCTAGTTGTGGTTCAGTGAAGAAGATGATTGCAGTCAGCGACAGCAACTTCATTGCTGGGTTCAGTGGTAGCCCTTGCCTGAAATACTATCGCAATGACGACTATAAACCAATCTTCAGCACTCAGATTACAGCGCCGAGTGCTCTAGCAACTTACAGCAAGCAGGGTCGTCATTACTGCATTTATGGTGATGCTTCGGGACGGTTAGGTGTTGTAAAGATCGACACCTTCGAGAAGGAATACGATGAGTTCAATATGCACAAGAACATCATAACTGACATCAAGCACCACCGTGAAAACAGGTTTTTGAGCTGTAGTAGCGATGGGACCATTCGGGCTTGGAAAGTGGATGAATAAGAGCGTATGCAGGGCTAGTACAGTCTGGAGGTCATCAAGACAGATGAATACTATGGTGAGGGGACGCTGGCAAGCATGGATGTCCTCAACGATGAGGAAATGGTGTTGGGGCTTTGTGATTCCAAGATTATCGTGCTTCCGATGCTTCGGACTCGTACTTCCATGATTTCGCTGCAGCCACATCCAGTGCTCAAAGTAAGTCGCTAAAATGACAGATTGTTTTGGGCTTGCATGAACACAACCATCAAGCTGCTCGATACTCGTTGCTTCTCCGACGAGACTGTATTTGATAGCTTTGGCGAGAAGCTACGTGCCTTCTCCAAGCTCTCCGAGCACATCTTTGCCTACGGTGGTGAGACAAGAGTAGGCTTGGGTGACCGTCGCTACAACAAGTCACCTTTATGGAAGGATGATGACATGCATACTCAAGACGTCCGTGACCTGGTGAATCTCGGGCGTAACGTGTACAGCTGTGGTATGGACGGGCGTATTGTCAAGTGGGCCGCCCTGTGATATATGGTGCCGTCAGATAATCTTACGATATCAATTACGAACATAATTCCCAGATGTGGAGAAAGGCTTTGTTGGTGGTAGCCGCTGCCATCCTTACGCTTTTAGTGAGCAGACCTTCTGGTCAGACAGAAACTTACGAACAGTGGAAGCTTGCTTTTGGGCAGAGTTTTGCGGAGGTTGAGGATAGTTATCGTCGTGCTATCTTTGAACGCAACGAGAAGGAGGTTGAAGAGTTCAACAACCGTGGAGAAAGCTATCAGAAGGGAATCAACCAGTTTAGTCACATGACTGACGATGAATTCTTAGCCATGTATGCTCGCCCAACTCAGCCTGCCAGCCAAACCCAAACTCAGGATGCATTCGTTCCCAACATGCCTGACATCGATTGGGTTATAAATGGAAAGGTCTCTACTGTAAAGAACCAGGGAGGCTGTGACGCTGGTTATGCTTTCTCTACTACCGGCCTGCTTGAATCATACAGTCTCATCACCAAAAACACAAGCACCAGTCTTGCCGACCAGCAACTGGTTGATTGCTCGGGTAGCTATGGAACCAGTGCATGCCAGGGTGGTAGCCGTGCTGGCGCCATGAACTATGTCAAAGATAAGGGTATTGCCTTCGATTCACAATATCCTTACAAGGGAGTTGCTCAAACATGCAAACTTGACGGTGGAGTCACCAAAATTACAGGATATTCACAGGCAACTGGATGTGACGCCATCGCAACTGCTCTTCGCAAGAACCCATTGTCAATTGCCGTTGACGCAAGCAACTGGAAGACCTACCGATCCGGTATCTTTAGCAACTGCACAAGCAAGGTGACCCAGGATGCCCTTCTTGTCGGTCAAACCACCACCTACTGGAAAGTCAAGAACAGCTGGGGGCTGAGTTGGGGTGAATACGGTTACATCCGATTGGCCCTCGGTGATACCTGCGGCCTATGTGGAATCATTGCCTACTGGCCAAGTTGATCAGCACCAACACATACCAAACGAGCATATTATATAGTCGATCAGCCACGCCTGCAAATCCTCGCTAGCCTTTCCTCGACATCACTGTTGAGCATCAACATATCGCGGATAGCTCTTCGATCTGGTTGTTGCTCGGGAGTTCGTTCATGCTACTCTTCATGCTCATAGTCGTAGTCTTGGTAAATTGCTCGGTCGAGAATGTTGTCCGATCTACGGTTGGAGCCACCTTCCATAGGTGGTTACACCTCGTCTTCGGATGGTTGGGACTAAGATTTGGGTAGCTCAATGTCATATCCCACCACTTCATCGGTGAAGACTACCCCTTGGTCAGTCCTGCGGATCCATGGAGCCTCTGGCTTGATATCGATCCACTTCATGTCAACTTCTTCGAGCAGTCTGTCATCCAATCTGGGAGTGATATCGGGTTTGGTTACTTCTGGCAAGCAGAAGTACAATCGGGTTCGGATATTTTCAGAGAGGGGAAGGACGACCTCTGGAAAGATAGAGCAGAGCCTATTTTCAAACGGAAATGGGAGAAATTCAGCTTCCTCTTCCCTTTCCGATGGTTTTTCTGTATAAATTAATCCATTACTCTTATTGCCCTGCAAAGCTGCCTTCATCTCCGTCTGAAGAAAATGCACGAAGACCTCAATTTAGTGTTTGACCCTTTCCGATAGATTTCTCTCCAAGATACTCTTGAGGCACTTCAACGCTTTCATGAGGTTACCGTTCATTATGTGGCACAACGCCAAGTTGTACAGGTACTCGTACAGGTTGAAGGTTCCACTACCATCGAAGTTCAGCTTCTCGAAATGTTCGGACTCCATCATCCCAGCCTGCAATTGTTCCAATCGAGTCTGCTTCTCAGCCTTTTCAATGTTTCTGATCGCCTGCGTTACTCTCACCATTACCTTCTCGTAGTTCCCCAAGTAGAAATACAGGACTCCCTTGTAGAACTTATAGTCAGACTGGTGGAAGATCTTGCCGTATTGGGGACTTTGCTGTTTGGATACTTTGAGTATCTCCAGTGCTTCAGGGAAGAACTCTGCGCCATCAGAGCATAGCCGCAGTGCCTCAATCACACTGTGGTCAAACTTTGTTCGTGGGTCGGGTTGAACTTACAGGATAGACTTGAGATCCTGCATAGCTGAGCTTACGTCCTTATAAGCGATGTAGCATTTCGCGCGTTCCAGCAGAACCTTTGGGTTCTTCTGAATATTGTTGATGTTTGAATAGGCCTTGGCAGCATCCTGGTAAGCGTTGATGCAAAACAGCAGATGTCCTGCCCAGATGTGGATGTCAGGAGAACTTGGTCGGTATGTCATATAGGTTTGCAGGTCGCAAAAGGCTTTGTTTGCTTCCCCTCTTAGTAGTGTACACTTTGCTCTGTTCAGGTAAATTTCCGGAAATTCGTGCTTTTCGTCGTGCGATGAAGCGTTGTTAAATTCGTTGGCAGCATCATCTATTCTCCCCAAAGTAGCCAAGGCCAATCCTTTGAGATAAAAGGGTAGGGCTTTCGATGGTGACCAGTCCTTAATGGCAGTATCAAAATCATCGATCGAAGCCTCAACTTCTCCGAGACTGAACTTCAGGAGTCCCCTTATCATGCACAACGACGGGTTATTCTCTGGAATGTGCTCGATCTTGCTAACAGTTTTCATGGCACTTTGGAGATACTCCTGCTTCTTGTCGATCATGTCCTTGGGGATAAGTTTGCTACTGAAGCGAATCAACGCAACAGCTTTGTAGAAGTTCGGTTACAGTCTACAGGGTCTCGTCTTTCCAGCTTTGCTGAAATAGGCTAGTGCTTGCTCGTATTTGTTGGCGTTGCACGAAAGAATCCCCTAGCAGATGTACTTATTGTAAGTGTTCGGCACATCCAACAAGAACTCCCTTTCAATCCTCACGAGATCAGACCTGGCATCCTCGAACTTCTCTAGGAACATCAGTCCATATGCTCGAGCACTGAGGAAAAGCGGCTTTAGGAATTTAGTGAGCGTATGCTCCCTCACCAGCTCGTTGAGTGCTTCAATGCCCTTCTCAAAATTCTTCTTCATGAGGCTAGTCACACCATCGGTGAAAGTCTTGAACTTTTGGAGTGACTTGAGGTCGATGTCAAGGTATTGCGCTCTGGACAGCGTATAGAAAGCCTCGTAGTAGTCACGCAATTCAATCTTGATCTTGGCGATTTCGTAGATGGATCGAGTAACTGCCTTGCGGTTGCTATTGAACTTGATGGCCTGTTCATAGCAGATGATGGCTTCATTGAAATTCTTCTTCTTGTTGTATATGAGGCCTTTGAAGTACATTCCCTCTGAATTCTATGGATCGCTTTCGAGGATGCGATTGATATCTGCCAGCGCCAAATCGTACCGTTCAAGCTCCAGAAAACAGATTGCCTTGCGAAGGAGCACTGAGGAACTTTGCTCAATTTTAAGAGCAGTGTTGTAGCACTGGATGGCTTCTTCATAGTCCTCGCTGGAGCGGTAGCAATCACCTTGTCCTACATAGCCTATCTGACGTTCTGGGTGAAGCTGAACTGCAGCTTCGAAGTCGCTTTTGGCTTCCCTGTACTTTTTGAGCTTATTAAACAGTTTGCCGCGGTAGATGTACGCTTCGTAGAACTTGGGATATTTCTGCAGGCATTGCGAAAGCTGAATAAACCAGGAATTACAATTCGCTCGGTATTGGCATAATCCTCCAGTTTCTTGTGGCAAACCGAAAGAAGCAGGAACATGTTCTTTTTAGGCTTCTTGCCGACCTTCAGTAAGTTACGGAACAAGGTTATTGCATTGGGGTACTGTTCCGTTATCAGGAAACACACCCCCAGCAAGTAGTCAGCTTCGTAGCAAAAGCCTTTCTCTCGGGCACGCTGTAACACCTCAATGGCTTCTCGAGGTTGGTTGCCTCGCAGTAACTCCTTCGCAGTATTCAGTAATGCATCGATATCGGGGTTCTCAATTCTTTTCGTGCTCTTCCCCGATGGCTCTATCAGCAGATACTGGAGGTCCTCATGCTCCTTCGAAGGTGAGTCATAATCTGCATTATCACATGCAAACGTACCTCTGGAACGACCATGCTTCTTGCCTGACGACGATCGGTTCGGAGAACTCTTCTTCCTGCCGGCAGCAGCTTCGATAGATTTCTTTGAGCTTTGGTTGTGGCGCTTCCCCACCTGATCAGGCTTATAGTTAGTCTTAGGCAGCGAACGGTGGTGGCTTGTGCCTTCGTTTTCGAGAATCGTGCTGAGAGGATTCTTTCGCTTAATGTTGAGCTCGCTTTGCTTTTACTGCAGCTTCGGGCGCTTCCCAGAAGTCGTTCGCTTGCGGTTCATATAACGATCCTATTTCAAAAAATATTATATTAGGGGAGGGTTCCCTGCAACTCCATAGGTGTTATCTCAACTCCTCCGACATGTTGATGGTGGGTGGAGACATCCACACTTTTTTATGAGGTCGGCAAAAAAACTGATTTAATAGGAGTCGAAACCAGTGCATCGGACGATAGGGCCACAACAACATTTCAGCAGCGATAAAAGATTTTTGTGAGGGCGGTTGGCATCTCTGCAATGGCTTAAACGTTTGCTGTGTGCTCCACCACTAAATATTATTAATGATTGAGGCCGAGGTGGACTCCAGCGACATTGAGGACGAAGAAGTTAACTACAAGAAGTTCTTGGAGATCCAGAAGGGCAACCGAGAGAAGAAACCAACCAAACTACCAAGGGAAGTCTAGCAGGAGCACCAAGAGGCAGTCAGGCTGTACATTGAAGGCCGCTTCAATGAATCGTTCGAGAAGCTGAAGGGCATTATGCGGGTCTATCCAAAGATCCCTGAGCTCTACTCCATCGCTGCTATGATGTACGAAGAGAAAGGAGAAATCGATAGGGCTGCACGCTTCTTCTAAATCAATGCAGAGCTCTCAGTACCCAGTCCCTAGAGATGGTGCAAGATCGGCGACCTGTACTTCTAAACATAGTGCTTTGAGCAAGCTGCCTATTGCTATGGTCGAGCACTGAAGTCCAACCCGCAAAATGTGAGGTTGATGAGGCTGCGGGCTGACAGCTACCGACAGTGTCGGCAACACAAGAAAGCGATACAGATGTACAACCGTATTCTGAAGCTCGAAAAGGATCCTGAAGTAGTGAGACAGTGTGCTAGGCTGCACTGTATTGTTCAGCAATACGAGAAGGCGAGAGAAGTGCTCCAGTTAGCTCCAACACCCAACATACATGTCACGTACATGATATGCGAGACCTACCTAAAGGAGCACAATTATGAGGAGATTGAGTCTGAGCTGCATAGAGCATTGCTCAATGATTTGGGGGAACTCAATGAAAAGTCACTGGTCAGCTACCTGCAGTTCCCAATCGAGATTGTAAAGATGTTGGTGGTATGCAGCTGTAAGCTGGGTAGACCTGAGGCCGGCAAGTATATTTAGCTGCTTTTACAGAAGCTCACTGCAGATAATGTTAGGCTTGTGGATACAATTATATAGGAGCTCGAAGAGACCCATCCGAGGAGTTCTGCAGTGCTCCTCGAAGGCATCATCGAAAGGAAAGTTGGACAATCTGCTCATATCCTCAAGCTCGCAGAACTATAAACGAGGAGTAATAGTTTGGATAGAGCCCTTGCAATATTGGAATTCGGACTGGCTTTATACCCACAGAGTAGTGAGATCCAAACACAGCTTGGGTTCCTTAAGATTAGAGCTGGCAAATAAAAGGAAGGTGCTGATATGATCCGGGGGACTGCTCCAGAACTCTCTTAAGAGTCCTAGCAGATTTTTTTGTCAGACCAAAGTGAAGAAGATGAGAGACCAGTTCGAGGGGACAGCAAAAAATCGTCTCCAACACGCACCTTGACTAAGAACGACCGTAAAAGTGCGTTCACGGCGGTGGTTCAGGAACCACCATAGCTCTCAATAGAAACTCGGAAGAACCTTGAGAATATTCCAAACCTCCTGAGAGTGGGAACCAGCCCAGAGACTCTCCTTTCGTTCAGCAACGAAATCCAAAAGATGGTGGAAGAGCTGATCGCAGTGGATCGCAAACAGCGTTATGCCGACGAGGCTGATTACGAAGAGAAGAAAGGAATCTTTGAGAGAAACATCAAAAAGAGGAAGAGGCGCTTCCGTGCACTTCCTGCCGTTCAGGTTGACTGGGGGAGGCTGGCTGATCTCCTTGCAGATTGGCTCGAGGAAATTGCCCCGCTAAAGTGCTGGAGCAAGATCTCTACATTAAGCATTTGCATTTCAAGGTTAGCACTCAGGAAGTTTGTTAAGTCCAAACAGCGCATCTACAAGGTGTGCATGCTGTCCTGTCTCCATCTCCAGCGCTACCGCAAGGCGCTATTCTTCTTGCGCTACCTGCTCTGCTCGGATAGTGGCAATGTCTGTTATCTTCTGCTTGCCAATGTACTGATGCGAAAGCTCGGGACGAACAGTCTGTACCGCAGCTTCCTTGCGAAACTACAAAAACGTGCTCAAGTAGACTCCAACCTGTACTACCTGCTGGCCTTCGGTAGCTTGTTCCATTGATGTAGAGCACCTCGAAAGCGGATCTTTTAAGCACGCTATAACCGAGCTATCTCGGTTAGAGAGAACCCACCAAAATCAGGAAATGATTGATCTAAGTCTTGCCGTCTGCTTTTTACAGCTCGCCTCCAGCCGTAACACCAGCAACAAGCTTGCGATGGTTAATCGAGCAGTCTACTGTTTCAACCAGTATCGAAGTCATATTTCTGCGAGCAGCAGCAAGTCCATATAAGTATCGATTTCACACTACTAAGCTTCTGTACAACCTCGGCAGATTCTTTGCTCAGCTGCGTGTGTATTCCCGTTCCTGCGAGTACTTCAATCAAGCAATCGAGCAAGCCAATAACGATCCAAGCCCGTCTGCAAAGCTGTTGCTGAACCAGTCAGTGTACTGCCTCATGTGCATCCACAAAGAGCTGGGTGAAGAGTCAGCACTGACAACGCTGTCACAGCAGCACTTCACTGTTTGATCATGCTATTGTTTACATTATGAACTTAAACTCCGATGACAGAAAACGACCTCTACTACGAACTCATTGAGGTACGACTGCTGTTACTTTCGAGATGGCTGATAGCAACAATGTGCGTTATTCACTGGCATCGTCGGCGAGGAAGAGTGTGGAGGATGCCCGAGTGGATACCTTTCGCAGGTTGGTGGGGCAAGTTAAGATGATTCTCTCGGAGATGCATAACAATAACAGCAGGGTGCTCGAACTCAGAGCTCTCTTTGCAAAGAACAGTTCGGCTCGAGCAGAGAAGTGTACGTGATGGCTGACGAAGAGATCAACGATGAGACCTACGGACTAAGCGAACAGAACCGTTAGAACACGATAAGCTTGAAGAAGCTGCTCGAGGAGATCACCAAGCTGGTCGAAGAGGAGAAGTCAGCCAACCCGGAGGAACCAGAGACTCTGTCCAAGATCTACCAGAAGAACTACCTGATAAAGGAGGTAGATGGTGTTGTGAGGGAATGCAAGAAGATACAGGTATTGTTGGAGAACAGCTCGGCGAATACAGTGGTGAAGCGCATTTTGCTGTTGGACCCGACTCTCGATGAAAAACAAGCGGAAGCCATCGCTAAACAGAAAAATGGCTACGAACAGCTTCTAAAGCAGAAGACCCTCGGCAAGGCATCGCAGAAACTCAAAGACCGTGTAAACGACATTCTAGAAAAAGATCAGGAAATTAAAAAGTTGGAACGCAGTGTCGCTGAGAACCTTGTGATGATGAAACAGATAGCCGTACTGGTGCAGCAGCAAGGCGAACAGATCGATAACATTGAGCAGAACCTACTGAAGGCAAAGGATTACGTCGAGAAGGCAACTGCTGTCCTTCACGAAGAAAAGAAGCAACATCAGCGTAGCAGAAAGGTACATTTCTGGGATCATGTAGAAAATGTGCTGCATCATTCTAATCGGCATCGTCATTTTAGCCCTCATTGTGGTGCCCATTGTGGTGACACAGGTCAAAAAGAACCAAACCACTACTGTATGATTTCCGCGTGTTATTTTTTATGCGACAACCCTACTACCACAAGCCCAGAACAGAAGGGATAACACTCAGGCACATCTTTGTACTAGTGCTTGCCGTGAGTGTCATCTACGGCATGGAGCAACAACAGATCAAGTTGGAGGTTGAAAGGGCCATGCATAACTTCGAGTTAGTGGGAGTTACTGCGGTTCAGCTATTCGCTGCTGGACTCGATGTCGTGCGTGCAGCACTGAAACTGTTGAGCAAACCAAACGAACCAAGCACGCCTGTCGAGCCGATTGTGTTCCGCCCAAACTACGCAAATATTTATGGTGGTGCCACAATCCTGATGAAGTCGGCTGGTTGCCATAGCATCAGTCACATCCTCTCCGACGATAACGACCGTTACATGTACACGGAATCAACCTCACACATTGAGTTCGTCATCGGTCTTAAAGAGGAAATTGCAATTGAAAGCATCTCAGTGAAGAGTATGGAAATGTACTCCTCGATAGTGAAGGGATTTCGTGTGGAAGGCAGTTTTACGTTCCCATAAGCAAACTGGACAGAGTTGGGAACCTTCAAGGTGGCGAACAACTTTAAAGAGCAGAACTTCATCGTGAGTAGGACGGTGCTACGCTACATCAAATTTACAGTGCTGAGTTTGCATGGAGGGTGGGCCTACTTCACACTTACCCAAGTTAAAGTCTTCGGAGAGGGGATTTTTGCTCATGCAGCGAAAGCGACCGGTGATATCGAGACGGAAAGTTCCAATGTTTCGCAAGTTCAAACCACCAAGTAAGTGCTTACGGCCAACCCAAACGAATGCCCGAACGACCCCAAACTATTTTTTGTGGATGATAACACCGGTCAGCCGGAAGCGATGCGCGAAAACGTCATCGTTAGCCTCCACGAGAAAATCCGTACGCTCGAAAACAATTCTAAGGCGCTAGAGGACGTTTTCAGTAAGCTGCTGGGAAAGTACGAGAAGCTCCAAACTGAAATGGAGCGGCTGTTAAAATCGAACCAGAAGTCCGACGCCACTGAAAACCACATCAAACAAAATATAACGCAGATTGGCTAAGAGGTACGCATGCTAGGACTCATCAAAGACTTCATATTCGAGGGCGTCGGACTGGCACTGGTGTTGCTGGTCACCTTAGTGTTCGTGTGCCATATGTGCACGTACTTGCGTGAGAAGGAAACGCAAAACAGCGCCGAATCACCAAAACTGAAGGCACCACAAATGGTGCGACGCATCTCTCGCTCCAAGACCTACAAAATGGAACGCAAGTCAGTCGAAATTGATTAATCAACACCTGCAGCAGTCACTATATGACGTTGTTGCGCATCTGATTCATCTTCCTCCTGCTTTTGTTTGTGCCCATTTCGTTCACTAGCCGCATTTTGTGCTCGATATCGTAAACTGGCCGGCTTATTTAGTGCTTCGGTGCGGTTTGCTGTCGGCGCAGACGTATCACCAACGGTTGATTCACTTCGATGTAGTCGATATGACTGTTGGTGGGATTACGGATACCCACAACGTACTTTACAGCACGACTCGGCTGCTACTCGCCGAAGTTGGTGGCAATGTGTTCGACTTCGTGCTGACACACTCGCACCAACCGCTGCTTCTATTTGCCCTTTTCAGTGTTCTTGTAGACCTCAATGCGGTTGCTTTCACCGACGATTGGCTTGAACTTCTTAAAGGAGACAAGTTGAACACCTTCGTCTTGCTATTCCTTGGTGCGCTTTCCCATAATACAAATAAAGATTGTTCGGCAGTACCAATCATCATCAATCGTTGCGTTTGGTGAACTTTGAAGTGATGTTGACCCATTGTAGTAACCTCAGATTGTCCTTCACTACGTTATTGGCGCCATTACCTGCGAGGAAGATCGACTTCGAGCCAGCTGCCTTTTTCTGCTGAGCAATGTTGTTGGGCTGGACGCTGGGTTACTCTTTCACCTCAGTCATAGGGTGTTCAGCAGATGGTTAATCTTGCTTGAGGTCCTATTTGCTGTCTTGGGCAAACAGCATCACTTAAGAAAGCTTTCGGCTATCATGAGCAGCGAATGGCATGGGCTTGGGGAGGACGCTGGGGAGTGGCTGTGCAGCTGGCATGGGTTTCCTTACTTTCAAAATGTTCTTGATTGATCCACATTTCTCACACGTAAAAGAATGCGATTCCTTGGCTAGCGATTTTCTCGTATCAGAGCTGCTCTCCACATAGCCTACTCCGGGTACATGTTAGTTAAACAGTGAGATAACTGCTTCCAGCATTGTCCGGATTGTCCAAGCGGCATTCCACTCTTCGGGATGGTATTGTGTGATGGTGAGGCAGATCTTGGTCTGTATTTAAAACCTTCCGTTCTTGGTGAAGAAGTAGATATCGGGTGGCTTGAAGGGATATTCAAAAGGTAGCACGATCTGCCCATGATAGATTCCCTCGTGGAAGTCGGTGTTCTCCGGCCCGAGGATAGTGAAGTGCCAGATGAACATATCGTTTTCCAGTGGTTGGGCGAACAGGTTTTCTGGTCGCTCCTTGACCATGGACTTCATCTCCTGGAGAATGCGGTTTTGGCCGATCGACTTACTCATACAGTATGATTATAAACTTCGGAGGAACATGAAAATCATGTTCAGCTGGGCACGGGTTGCCGATAGGCAAGACCTCTTGCCAGCTGCATCGTTTTGGGTTGCTAACCAATCTTCTTGAGTAGAGACTGGTTGTAGCTGCGCAATGTTTCATTCTCAAATTTTACTTGGGCAAGCTCGTTTTTGAGGGTGGTCATAGCTTTGTGGTTGCTGGTCTATTCAGTGGTGAGTTTGTTCAGCTTCTCCTTGGCGTCGTTCAGGTCATTCATCATTAAACTCTCTATAAGGTGTGTTTCGCTGAGCATCCTCTCAGTCTGTTTGAGTGGCGCGCGACTATCAATGATCTACCCGAGCTACTTTTGTAGCCGACAGCATAAGTTATCCTTCTCAGATAAACTTTACTGGACTATTTGGTGGTCGGACTGAAGTTTTAGTAATGCTGCCGTTACGCGTCCTAGCTCTGCTTTCAGACCTAACTAAGCTTAAATAAACCTGGAGTCTAGCCGCATTGCTTGGTTAGTTGACTGTTTGATTAAACTAGCAATAGCGTTCGATGTTTTTATGCTTCTAACAACCCGCACAGCTCTTTGGCAGAATCTCCAATCTTTTGTTCGCGGCTGCGCGTATCTTTGTGAAATTCCTGCAATTCTTCAGTCAGTTTAGCAGTGCGGTTCGTTTCTGTATGGAGTCTGACCTCCAGGTCTTTCAGCCGAATCTACTGTTCTTTGTTTCTATTTTGAGCCTCCATCAACTTTTCGATGGCTTTGTAGTAGGAAGCCTCGATAGTTTCGATCTGATACTCGTAGCTGTCGGTGAGTTCTGCATAGATGTTGTGCTTACCTTCGATATAGCTCTACTTCTCCTCCAGGGAGATTTCTAGCTATCGAATAGTCTTGGTGATTTAAAAGTTCTTCTCAGCTAACGCAGATTCGATCTGGTCCAAGGCGAGCTCATACTACCTCAACAGCTCGGTGCGGTTCTCGAAGGCTGAGGGTCCTAACAAGCAACCCTTGATAGTCAACCCAAATCTCGAAGGCAACGTAGGTTTTGTTATGGTATCCGATTCCTTCCGGTTGCTCACCTGTGAGGCTGTGGGCCGAGCGATGGTCGGCATATCGTACCGCTGGGTTAAACAATAAGATTACCTCGAGTAGGTTGCTTCTGATCTTGAGCTCACCCATCGCTGAGCATTCCGTTTCGAAGGTGGGGAGATGTTGCGGTTCGGGAGATTCCGATCCTAGCCTCTTTCTGATTTTGGGAACGGAAGAGGTAGAGGATTGACGTTCGTCGTGTTCGGACATTTCGTTGCGTTTAGCTTCCAAATAATTATAATAAGTAAAAAATAGAAGCACACTGGTCGGCGGGTTCAGCTGCGCAGTTCTGGGAGGTTGCTATCGTCCATAGGAAGGCCATTGGTGGTCAGATACTTGAAGCAAGTTCGTGTGCTCTCAGCTGCTTTGGATAGATATTTCCATTAAATTGCCTTGAAGAGCAATGAGACTGCCATGGAGAGAGTAGTGCAGGCCAGTACGACTAGAATCCCTTTTAGACTCATAGTCGGTTAGAATGCCATAGAAATTTCCAAGGATAGTAACCCAACTATCTTGACGCTGCCGATATAAAGGCCGATTGTGGCCACACCGTTGACTAATAGGTTAGCGGAGGTGTGCCGAACGTGCATTAACAACACGATGTTGACTACAAGCACGACCCAGAACATCAGCAGAACAGAAGACTCTACAACATCAAGGTCGTTCGGTGATGTGTATGTCAAGGGAATCACGATAAATAGCGTATAACTGCCAACTACTGCAACTGCGATTGCCTCAGTGAGAGTGATTAGGATGGAAGCAGCACTGAAGTGGCATCCCATTCGACTAATCTGATAAGTAGCGTGGTGGTTCTCCAATAGTTCTTCCTCCTCGGAGTCAAGATCAAACAGCGCAAACAGAACTATGGGCAGTGATGCGTAGAGGAGGTTGAAGAGCTGAGACAAGTAGGTTTCGTAGACTGCTGTGCCAGTCCATCCGCTGACCATTCCAAAGACCAACTGTGGCAGGGCATAGACAAAATTTTTGTAAAAGTTGTATCGTACGACGTAGGCATTCTTGCGTTGTAGTTCGCATCCATAAAAGAACAGTAACCGCTTTAGAAAGCGAAATTCAGGGATCGCGATATCTCCTGCTTGGGCAGCTGCCCGTCCTTCCTTCCCGTGTATGCCCACCCCAATATTTGCTTTGGTTAACATGCAAACATCGTTTGCACCATCTCCGATGGCGAGAGTTCTGCCTGGGATGCTTGATACAATCCTCTATTTATCTTTGGGAGTGCATCTAGCAAACACTACCAACCCCTTACTTGTGTATTCCGGGAGGAATTCTTTGCCAATTGCCAAGAATGGTTCCTCACCGACTTTGAGATTATTGGCGATGGCCATTACTGTTTCTGGTTTGTCTCCTGAGATAATGACAAACTTGATTTCAGCTGCAATCAGTGAACGCACTGTTTACACCACTTCGTCTTGCAGTTCATCTTCGATTGCAGTAGCACACAGCGCATTAAGGTCACGTTCTAGATCGTCTTCAAGTTGCTTCATCCGGTCGTGGTTTTTGTTGAACTCTGCGAGCTGGTAGTCCTTGCACCATTGCTCAGCTATATCGGTGGGTAGGCTGCGGCATCCATACACCAAGGTTCGAAGGCCCTCCTTAGCGAATGTGAAAAGGTCCATGTAGATATTATCCCTTGTATCTGAAGGCTTCATGATGCTCAGCATTTGCTCATCGGCACCTTTAACAACCAGCCATACCTTTCCATTTTCTTCAAACAAAACTGATTGTCTTTTACGTTCACTCGTAAACTCAAGGCACCGAAGAATTTTGCGGGTAACACTGCGTTGTCCAATCTTCAGAGTTAGTGCTTCTGTAGTTCTGTCACTGAGTTCAATATCGTGAAGCATGCAGAACTCTAGAATAGCGATCTCGTCCTGGGATGTTCCTTCGAGGTCTCCGCTCGATGACCGGCTGACTTCATGTGCACTGGATAGCATCAAAAGCACCCGCTCTGGGACGTTGCGGCTGGAACAGTTGTAAGTTAGCAGACCATCCGAGAGTTGACGCATCGTAAGTTTATTCTTCGTCAGTGTGCCTGTCTTGTCGGAAGCTACACAATCGATAACTCCAAGATCTTCGAGGATGTTCGAACAGTTAACTCGAGTGCTAACATCTTCTCTGGACATGGCGGGATCAAGCCCAATCAGTTTGGTCTCAAGCAGCTTAACCATTTCCACAGTAACTATCAGTGAAATGGGCACAAGGTTGTTAAGATTGAGTATCCATGAGATCATGCTAACGAAAAAGAGTTCAGCATCTCCAAAGGCAAACGAGAGGTTGACAGTTTTAGTGTTAGCAGTAATCTTCAACACCGTAGCCACAAGACTCAGCACCAGCATGAAACAAAATGTGCACCCAATCAAGTAACCGAGTTTGGATTCGATGGTCGACCGTTTTGTACGTGGGCGGTTCATGCTCATCACGATCTTACTCGAGTGGCCGGTGTAGAGTGCCAGTAGGTATACCCACTCCGTATTCTTCAGCTTCGAAGACCGAAGCAACAAATTGGCGTTATTCAGTGGTAACTTGTCCTCGCTATGAATGAGCCTTCCGTCAAATCGGTTCATTTAGGTGTTTGGCTGCTAATACTAGACTGTGACTTGTGGAAGAAGCTTCGAAGAGCCATTGAAGGCCCGTCGTACACTAGTCAACACCTATTTCTTCTTCAAAGCTGTCTCCCCGTCGATGTTCGCTGTGTCGACATACACCGTGGCTGAAGACGAATTGAGTACCAGCCCATCCACGGGTATGTACTCGTTCTTCAGCACCTTCAGAACCATACCTGCACGCACCTTCGCCGCTCTCATAGTCTTTTCTACTCCGCTTTGAGTCATCACCACCACCTGCTGATCATTGTCAGTTTGATCGGCAGTAGCTCGCTTACTATCCTAATAGAGGTCCTTAACAGCTGTAACTAATATGATGATGCCCAGCGGCAGGTAAACAGACGGTACACCTTGAGTCAACGTAGTGTAGGGAAGGATCTGAAACACTCCCATGACCTACAAGTAACCCACTCCCTTACCAAAAAGTAGATGTTTTGAAGCTTGCTGAACTGCTCCCACAGGTTCTTCGGTATGAACGACCACCAGCGGTACTTACTGGTGTGAATCTCATTGCTCGGCAAGCTCCTGTTATCGCGGAAGGCTGTAGTGATTAGCCAGGGTTAGGCATTCTCCTTTCCTTCGGTACTTTTGTCGCTGAATATTCTATTTCCCATATG
>ERZ724508.141-NODE-141-length-51398-cov-7.829013_pt1 | contig 51398 bp, 51 predicted proteins | sample MGYA00376041_ERZ724508 | MGnify/ENA primary metagenome ERZ724508 (study PRJEB28724, sample SAMN07190887) | wastewater metagenome | isolation source: effluent of sewage treatment plant in Hong Hong | place: USA: Christiansburg, Virginia | collected 2016-03-01 ...
ACCTGTAAAGTTAATATTTTATCAGTTACTCCCCAGCTTTTTTACCTGACCCGAGATTACCCCTGTTCGGTTAGTTTATGAAGAAATAAAAAAAAAGAGTCCTGATTACAAAGTAATCAGGACTCTTTTGCAAAGAAATACGTTTGTATTATACGATATCAGATTTTTTGAATACAGCTGTTTTAGCAACCATATCATGAATTGCTTGTTTTTTTGCACCTAAAACCATGAAGCAACCAACAAATATGATTAACCCGACATAGCCACCAATTGAACCAAGTATAGAAATACCTAAAATAGTACCAAGTATGGTTAAAATGTTACCACTAGATTTTACCGCCCAACGTGTCATTAATGTACCTACTGGAGCAGCCGTACCATCTTGGTTGGCAACTTTAATTCCTAAAATTAACTTTCCTAATGTAAGTCCTGTTAATCCTTCAATTAAATAATAAACCACATAAATTGTAGGTACAACGACCATTAATGCCATTAAGGATCCTAAAAATCCACCAACTGCTGCTGCTGCTGCTGGGTCTGTACCTCCCATAGTTTCAGCACCTGCTGTAGCTACAGCAGCGCCTAAAAATCCACCAATAATTGGTGCAGCTACAAATGAAATACCGAAAATAATTAGTACATCTAATAAGAGTGCTGCTAATCGAGTGCCAAAATCTACGCGTGTTACTTCTGTTGTGTTTTCCATTTTTGAAATAAAAGTTAAAAGTTAAAATTGAATATCTATGTGCTTAAAACGTAAGAAATGAAATTTTGTTTTGTAATTATGTTTTGCTCTAATCCAATAGCCAATAAAAGAGTAAAATATTTTAATTATTTTTCAGCTTCTTCTTTCAACTTTTGATTCATAGCATCAAAACCGCACTTGGTATCTGTATCTAATTTTTTATGAAATAGCGGAACAAGAATACCATTAAATGTTTCACGTTGGATGAACGTTGTTGTACCATTTCCATTATCAAAGATTAAGAATGTATGTTCTCCATCAAACAAACCTGGGAATAATAATTGGCCGATCCAGCGAAATTCTTTACAATTATCATAGACAAGAACTTTGGGTTTAAACTTCATTCCATCAAGGCTTACGTTGATTTTATTGCCTACCTGAACATCACCTTTAATAGATTTGATAAACGGATTCCAGCTTAAATAATTATTGAAGTCAGTAAGAATAGCCCAGATTTTTTCAGGAGTAGCGTTTATCATAATTTCGCTTGTGATTTCTTTTGCCATAACTGTAGTGGTTAAAACGGTGCATACTATGAATGTGAAAAACGTTTTCATTGTGTTGTTGAATAAAATGAACAACACAAAAATGCGAAAGAAAGGAATGATTGGTCTTGATAAAAATCAAGAATTTTTCTTTTTGCGTATGCGACTAAAGGTTTCGGGAGTCATGCCGAGCATAGATGCAATGTATTGTAAAGGCACTTGATTGAAGAGTTCTGGATTCGATTCAAAAAAAGTATCGTACCGTTCTTCGGCAGATAAAGAAAGCAAGTTAAATACGCGATCTTCTAACATTAAAAAACAACGGGCAATAAAAAGTTTTTCTAGGCTTATCCAATTGGTTACAAGCGTATGAATGCTTGCATAGTTTTCTTTATCAATGGTATAAAGAGTGCAGTCGGTTAAGGATTGTATGTTCCAACGTGCAGGAGTTTCAAAAACCAAACTCGACAAATCAGTTACGAAATAACCTTTGCTAGAAATCCATTGTGTAATATCTTTGTTACCAGATTCAGCATACATCCGAATGATTCCTGTTTGGACAAAACTTAATTTTTCACATAATAGTCCTTTCTTTACAAAATATTCTCCTTTAGCTAATTTCGTTTCGGTAAAAAGAGAAACGATTTTTTGTAAGTCCTCAGTGTTGACTCCAAAGTATGATTTAATGTAGTTTTCAAGTTCAGTCATTAGCTTCAGTTTTGAGATTTTTTTTATCTAAAAATTCCAAATATGTTCGTATGTTATATTCAATTTGGTCTGGCTCATTATCACGATGCGTTTGATAAATAACAGCAATTTTTTTATTTTCATCAAAGATAGACAATACAGGTATACGAGTTCGACTTGCTTTTGCCCACCGTAGAAATAGTTTAATATTTTTTACTCTAATTTCTATAATCTCAAGCTTTTCTTTCTTTAGAATATGAAAAGTGAAAGTGCCATTTGAAAATGTTATTAAAGAAATTTTTATTGACTCAAATTTATAATGCATTCTAAAAAGTCTAAAAATAGAAAATATAATAATTGAATACCAAACCATTATAAAGCTAAAAAATAGAGAGGAAGTATCTACATTCTTAAAAACAGAAAAAGAATATATAATAAGAATAAAAAATACAGCTGATTCGATAGCAAAAGATTTAAATACTCTTTTGCTGAAGGGGCTAATTTCTTTTTGAAAAATAATTTCTTTTTTCGATGACATAATTTCAATAATAATGGCATTATTATATTTAGTGCTTAGCTTATAATGCTTTCCGCCAACATAATATAAAACATCACCTAAAGCAAAAAAGCCAACGAATTGTAAATGCGTTGGCTTTTTAAATATTTAATAAATAATTTCTTATTCATCATCAGAAACAGCTTGTTCAATTTCAGCTAATTTTGCTGCTGTGTATTTGCCTTTTGTGACATGTGCAATAATGCCACGTTCATCTAAAATGAAAAAGTAAGGCTCATCTTTTTCTGTAATGTTCAACATCGTTTTATACGAGGCAAACTCACCGATATAGGTTAATACGTAAGCTTGCAATTCTTTTTGCGTATTTTGTTTAATTTTTTTAACGATGGCATCGCCAGAAACTTTGTTGCTTCCTGTAACAACAGCAACAAAATAGGTATTTACATTATATACCTCAGAAGCAAACATCGTTTTCTTTTTTTGTATGAATGTTTGGTATGCTGGCTCATACCAGGTCACTAAACTTTCTTCTGCTTTTGCAGAAAATGCAATTCCGATAATTGTGAATTTCCCTTTAACGCTGTCTGGCAAAGTAAAGGATTGCCCCGTTAATTTTTTTGTCTGAAAATTTGGGAAGGGCTTACCTGTTTGTGCTAAAGCCGAAGAGGCAGCGAAGACAATGCTTATAAATACGATTAGATGTTTCATAATAGATTATTTAATACTTTTAATTAACGTTTGAATGCAGTAATCTATTTCTTCTTTGGTATTATTTCTTCCAAACGAGAAACGTACATAACCCCAGTCGTCTTTGGCGCCAATGGCTTCTAATACATGAGAGCCAATATTCGTGCCACTTGTACAAGCACTACCAGCAGAAGCAGAAATTTTTGCTATATCCAAGTTCATTACCAACATTTCATTGTTTTCCGATGGAGGCAAACTTACATTCAACACATGCATTAAACTGGTATCAACATTCGCAGATTCGCCATTGAATAATAAACCTGGGATGCCATTCAGTTCTCCGATCATGTATTTTTTCAAAGCCGTGATGAGCACACGATCTTCTTCCATACGTTGATAGGAAAGCTCTAAAGCTTTTGCCATGCCGACTATTGCGGCGGTATTTTCCGTACCTCCACGCATGTTGCGTTCTTGTGCACCACCGTGTAGATATGGGTTAATGCTGGATCCTGATTTTAGATATAATAAACCAATGCCTTTGGGTCCGTGGAATTTGTGTGCTGAACCTGCAATAAAGTCAATGGGTAATGAATACAAATGCAAAGGATAATGTCCGATGGTTTGGACGGTATCGCTATGAAATAAAGCATTGTAACTGTGACACAGCGCACCTACTTTATTAAGATCTAGCATGTTTCCGATTTCATTATTGCCATGCATCAAACTTACCAAGGCCTTGGGAAATTCTTGTAACAAGGATTCTAGATGTGCTACATCAATAATGCCGAGTTCATTTACGTTTACATAATGGACCGATACTCGATTTAGTTTTTCTAAATATTGAGCCGTATGCAATACGGCATGATGTTCCAGTTTGCTGGTAATGATGTGTTTGATGCTGTGATTTTCAACAGCACCAATAATTGCCGTGTTATCTGCTTCTGTTCCTCCAGAAGTAAAGAAGATTTCAGCTGCTGTGGTATTTAATAAATCGGCAATTTTTTTGCGTGCAATTTCTATGGCCGAACGTGTTTCGCGTCCATGACCATGTATCGAAGATGCATTGCCAAAGTGCGTCGTAAAATACGGCATCATCGCTTCAAGAACCAATGGATCTAGAGCGGTGGTGGCTGCATTATCTAGATATACACGCATTGGTATCGAGAACTTCTTTGATATCGCTAATGATTTTATGTGCTAAATTATCTGCAATGGCATGTGTTTCAGCCTCTGCATAAATTCGAATGATGGGCTCGGTATTGGATTTACGTAAATGTACCCAGCCTGCATCAAAATCGAGACGTACTCCATCTACTGTAATCATAGGAGTTTTGGAATAGTGTTCTTTGATTTTTTCTATTACACAATCAACATCTATTTCGGAAGTTAATTCAATTTTGTTTTTTGACATAACATAGTTGGGATAACTTGCACGCATCATGGAAATAGATTTTCCATATTTTGCTAAATGAGAAAGAAATAATGCAATACCCACTAAGGCATCTCTACCGTAGTGTAGTTCTGGATAAATAACGCCACCGTTGCCTTCTCCCCCAATTACAGCTTTATTTTTTTTCATAGCAGTAACCACATTTACTTCACCTACTGCTGAGGCTACGTATTGTTTGCCATGTTTTTCTGTAACGTCTTTTAATGCTCTGGTTGACGACAAGTTTGATACAGTATTGCCTGGCGTATGCTTTAATACATAATCAGAAATAGCAACTAAGGTATATTCTTCTCCAAACATGCTTCCGTCTTCGTTGATGAAGCATAAGCGATCTACATCAGGATCAACCACAATTCCCAAATCGTACTGTCCTTTTTCAATTTCATTTGAAATGAACGAAAGATTTTCTGCTAATGGTTCAGGATTGTGTGGGAAGTGTCCATCGGGTTCACAATAAAATTCTGCTACGTCTTTCACGCCCAATGCTTTTAATAAAATTGGAAGAGCAATACCGCCTGTAGAGTTTACACAATCAATTGCAATCTTAAAGTTTTTATCACGAATTGCTTGTACATCAACCAATGGCAAAGTCAATATGGCATCTATGTGTTTTTGAATATAGGTGTCGTCTTTGCGGTATGCGCCAAAGTGTTTTACGTCAACAAATTCGATGTTTTCTTTTTTTGCAAGCGTAAGGATTTTTTTGCCATCACGTTCAGATATAAATTCTCCTTCGGCATTTAATAATTTTAAGGCGTTCCAATTACCTGGGTTGTGACTTGCCGTGATAATGATTCCGCCAGCTGCCTTTTCCCAAACAACAGCCATTTCAACAGTTGGTGTAGTTGACAAGCCTAAATCAACAACATCAAAACCCAAACAACGTAATGTTTCAGTTACAATGGATGACACCCAAGGGCCAGATAAACGTGCATCACGACCAATAACGATGGTATTACTGGCAGAATTTGATTTTGCCCAGGTACCATACGCAGCAGCAAATTTTGCTACATCTATGGGTGTTAGTGAATCGCCTGGTTTTCCACCAATTGTACCCCGAATTCCAGAAATAGATTTAATTAAAGTCACAGATAAAAAGAGTTTGTTCTAATCAAATTTACAAAAATGTAATGGGATACAGACTTTTCTTATTAAAATTTATCCGAATTAAAATTTTATCAACATCACATGAAATTATTCGCTGCAAAAACGCATATAAGTAAATAGAATATAGTTATTTGTTGTGTTAAACGTCTTATTACCTATGAATTCGAGAGCAGAACAATTAAAAGCATTTGATCGATTATTAACCATCATGGATGAATTGCGTGAACAATGTCCTTGGGATAAAAAGCAAACCATCGAAAGTTTACGCTATTTAACGATTGAAGAAACCTTTGAACTCTCAGATGCCATTGTTGAAAAAGACATGGTTGAAATCAAAAAGGAGCTGGGTGATGTGATGTTGCATTTGGTTTTTTACGCCCGCATTGCCTCCGAGACAAACACCTTTGATATAGGAGATGTATTGAATTCACTTTCTGAAAAAATGATTCGTAGACATCCGCATATTTATGGAGATGCAGTAGCTGAAGACGAAGAAGCAGTGAAACGCAATTGGGAACAAATAAAAATGACGGAAAAATCCAAAGAAGAATCCATTTTGAGCGGTGTTCCGAAATCGTTGCCGGCTATGATTAAAGCAACCCGTATACAAGAAAAAGCTCGTGGAGCAGGATTTGATTGGGATGAAAAAAAACAAGTGTGGGAAAAAGTAGAAGAAGAACTTGCAGAATTTAAAGCAGAATTTAATATTGAAGACGAAAATAATATTGATGTAGATAAAGCAGAAGGTGAACTGGGCGATTTATTTTTCTCACTGATTAATTATGCACGATTCTTAAACATCAATCCCGAAGATGCATTGGAGCGAACCAATAAAAAATTTATTAAACGATTTCAATATTTAGAAGTTGAATCTAAAAAAGATGGCAAGCAATTGAATAAAATGACTTTGGCGGAGATGGATGAATATTGGAACGAAGCGAAGAAGGTGTGATTTCAAATATTTATATGGCAATTCATTTTGTCAACAAAACTGAAACGATTAAGATTTTAACTATCCACCTAAAAAGTATAACTTCTTGTACACCTAACAAGAAGTTATACATATACTTAACCAACAGTTAACATACCTCCATTCACTTGAATGGTTTGCCCAGTAATATATGAAGCTAAATCAGAAGCTAAATATACTGCTGTATTGGCTACATCTTCACCAGTTCCAAATCGATTTAATGGAATTTCTTTTTTCCATTCTTCCATCAATTTTTCATCTAACTCAGCGGTCATATCCGATTCGATAAATCCTGGTGCTATAACATTAGATCGGATATTTCTACTTCCTAATTCTAATGCTACTGATTTGGAAAAACCTATAATTCCAGCATTAGAAGCTGCATAATTTGCTTGTCCGGCATTTCCTCTAATACCAATTACAGATGAAATATTATAATAGATGCCGATCGTTGTTTTATCATTGTACGAAGGGCTGCCTTTACAATATTAAAACAAGAGCCTAAATTAACAGTTATTACTTGCTCCCAAGATTCTGGGGTCATACGCATCAATAAACTGTCTTTAGTAATTCCTGCATTATTTACAATAATGTCAATACCTCCAAAATTATTTACTAATTCATTAATCAAATCTTGAGCAGAATCAAAATTTGAAGCATCTGAACGATACCCTTTTGCCTGGACACCTAATGCTTTAAGCTCATTTTCAAAAGCAATTCCTTTTTCAATATTTGATAAATAGGTGAATGCAACATTTGCTCCTTCTTGTGAAAATTTAAAAGCAATTGCTTTACCTATACCCTTGACGCACCTGTAACCAATGCAATTTTTCCTTCAAGAAATTTCATTCAATTTTAATTTAATTTTTTTTATTTATTATATGCATGATGAGATTAAACAAATAGTATAATTTGCATTATAGTATATGTCTGAATGTGGTTTGATATATTAAGAATCTTGATAATGCAATTCAAAAAAAATGGTTTATCTAATATTATAATGATTCATTATAATAGTTTCAAATATTTTTCCTGATACAATCTTTTTCACCTGCACAGATAACTTTTGTATAAATGGTCCTATCCGATAGCGGACCTGAGGAGATTTTTTATTTAATATTTTTAAGATCTCTTCTCCAAGAACACTTGGATCTGCAGCTTCAATCATCTCCGAATTTACCTGATCATTTATTTTATCAAATATGTCTTTGTACGCCGAATCAGCAGTTAACGTAGCGGTAGGTCTGTTAGCACTAATGTTGGTTGCAAAATCACCAGGCTGCACAATACTCACGCGCACATTGAAATTTTTTACTTCCATGCGTAACGCCTCTGTAAACATTTCAACTGCCGCTTTTGATGCAGAATAATATCCCCTCAAAGGCAAACCAAATTCACCTGCAAATGAGCTGATATTTATAATAAACCCCGTTTTCACTTCCCTCATGTGAGGTAATACGCTTTGTGTTGTTCTAACGATACCAAAAAAATTTGTCTCAAAAACATCTTTAATCATTTCTATTGGAGTTTCTTCAATCGGACCGTTAAGTCCAAGTCCTGCACAATTAATCAAAACGTCAATTCTTCCTTCATCTTCGATTACTTTTTTAATAGCATCTTTAACAGAAGCATCATCCCGTACATCCATTTTTAAGAAAATGAATGCATCATTTTCTTTTTCTTTTTTAGGATTTCTACTCGTTGCATATACTTTATAGCCATTTTCAGAAAGAGTATAAGCAATCGCTTCGCCGATTCCAGAACTTCCTCCTGTTATTATCGCAATTCGTTTTATCATTGAATTCAATTCGTTTTTAAATATTCAAGATACCACCAATGTGTTATAAAACGTATTTGTGGTATCTGAGCAAATTAGTTATATGAAGGATATTTCTCCTTCATTATTGCTAAGATTTTTCTCTCGTCGCCTTCATGTGGGTTTTTTCCATGAAAACAAAGCATATTATCAAGCACCATAAAATCACCTTTTTCCCATATAAAGCCAACTTTCTCTTGTGAAAATATTTCACATATTTCTTCTATAATATCATGTTCAATAATAGAGCCGTCTCCATAATACGTATTTGTAGGTAAATCAGTATGCTCTAAACTTAAGAGTTGTTTTATTTTTTCTGGGCCAAAAGAAACTTCAGCCATTTTTAATGTAGGTGTAAGCTCACCCTGTTTGCCACAAAACAAATTATAAACATGCGCATGATTGTGCCAGACTTTTTCTTTTGTAAATGGATGAAACGCTACTCCTTGAGCAACATTTTTGGTTTTCAGCTTTTCTCCATTCCATTGAAATTCGAATCCCATATTGCGTACAATGTCTTCTACTACACGTTTGTCTGTAGTATCATAGGATTTTTGCCAAGAAGAATTAATACCCTCAATATAATTTCTGACATACGATACCTCTCTCTTTTCAAATGTATTCAGGATTGCAGGGTCTAGTCTTTTATGGAAAGTTCTGGTGCTTACCAATGTTGTTTCTCCTCCGCTCAGTGATGGCTCTGCACAATAGAAGAAAATTTTCATAGGCCAATTTCTGAAATAAGACATCTCGTGATGTTGCGGTATTTCACATCGTTTATCAATTGTTGTAGATAAATAAACACCCGTGCTATGCTTTTCACGCGGTGCAATTCCAGCTGTATAATCTAAAGATTCATCTGTGGAAATAAGATCAGAAATTTTTTGAAACTCTTCTTGAGAAAAAGAAAACCCTCTGAATACAATACCGCAGTAGTCTAAAAGAGATTTTTCAATGAAGCTTAAATTATTTTCTAACCATTTAAAAACTAAACCCGGATCATTTTTAGGTCGAACTTCAAGAATAAAATTTTGATCTGGAAACATAATTTCCAAATTCACATAATCATTTTGTATTTTCATAGTTATTGATAAAAAACAGTTTTTATAGGATTTTTTTCTGAGTACTCTTTTGAAATTTTATCTGGAAAAATGTGTATTTCATCTAGTAATAAACTTTCAATAATTTCGCGAGCTACATTAATCGGCTCTTCTTTTTCATAAGCTACTTTTTCCGGAACCATTTTCGTATTGACATAGCCCATGTACACACCACTTACTAAAATATTTTTTTCTAAAAGTTCCTGACGTATTGATTCAGTTAAAACATGTGCGGCTGTTTTTGTTGCACAATAAGTAGCTAATCTTTTTACTATGACTAAACTAGCCATAGAAAGAATATTGACAATTTTGGCTTTTTTATTCTGTTCAAGAATCGGTAAAAACTCAATGATCATATCAATCATACCAAAATAATTAACCCTCATTTCTAAGGCGCCAGCTTCACTCGCGCCTTCATCTAAAAATGATTTCTTTAATTCTATACCTGCATTATTAATCAGAATAGATACATCTTTAGCAATTTCCGCGCATTTCTTGATTTGTACTTTATCTGTAATGTCCAATTGTACCGGAATTATTTTATCTGGAGATAATTCTTTAATTACTTGAAGCCTATCCATATTTAGTCCTGTGGCATAAATTTTATTTACACCTTTTTCCAATAAAATATTGATAAGCGCTAAGCCAATTCCACCATCTGATCCGGTTATTAGTACATTTTCATTTTCTATCATATTTTGAATGTTAAATTATAGGTTCCATAGTGATTTCCTTCATTGTCAGTAATTATAGAAGTAAACATGTGGTAATTATTTTTAAAAGATTTAACATCTGTACAAATCGTTACGGAAGTAGCTGGACTTAATGGTAAGTCTGCAAAAGCCAGCATTTCTTTTAAAATAAATTCTTTTTTATTGTATTCTTCGGTTATCCATTGTTTGTTATGAAAAAATATTTTTTCAATAATCTCAACTGCCGGAACAATTGGAATACCTTTAAAATGCCCATCACAGTTCTTAAAAGCATACCTGTCTAAATAAATTTCAAACTTTGTGTCACTCAATTTATTAAACCTGTTTGTATACTCATGATCTAAACAAGCAGGATTTGTTTTAGCTTCAAAATGTTTGAATCTGTTTTTGAACAAAGCTTCATTCATGATTGTACACTCTAATTTAAACGTATACACTAGCGTTTTTTCACTGAATACTTCGCAATACATCAAAGCTGTTCTCTTCCCTTTAAATTGAGGTCTAATTTTTACCTCTATCTTATCTGAAGTTAATAAATTTTCAAAGTTAATTTTATTCAATACCAGATAAGAGCCTAAACAAACAATTTTTTCGTCTATGTCAAACTCCATGGCTATAGAATAACTGCCTAGTAAGGCTAGTCTTTTAATAAGTATCGAGACATTGTCATTATAGAAATCCTGACTATTAGGTATTAAAAATTTGTAGAAACTATCTTCTTTTTGTAAAAATTCAAACGAATCTATATATGGTCTTGACTCAAGAATTTTTTCTTCGATATCAACCATTATTTCTATTTATTATAGTGTAAATACATTTTGTTTCTCCAGTTTCTTTCATATAAACAAGATCCGAAATAAATTCAAAATTATTTTCTAACTGATCTATAATGCCTTTTAAAAATTGTCTCTGAGCTGGCCATTGTATGTATTGATCAATATTAAGCTCTTTACAAACTTTGTAATAACGGTCTATTCCAGTAATTTCAATGCTCGATTCTTCCTTGCTTAATTTTTTGACATTAAATACAAAATCCGGACTTGCAGAAAATATGGAGTAAATAATTATTTCAATGACGTTAATAGTTCCTCTATCTTCCATTCCAATGTTGGATTGATAGTCCATTGCTTTCATTTTTCCAATCCTATAATTTAAAGAAGAGGAAATTAAGTCTATTTTGTCTTTTCCAAAATTATCTCCAATAAGATCCATGGTAATCCCATAAAAAGCGGCTGTAACATTGGATAGTCCATTCACTAATTCTCCTAGTTCAGATGGAAAAGACCCCTTGATTTCATCTTCAAACTCATTACAACAAAAAATGTCGTTTTTTCTTAATTCAATTACATTCATACTTTATTTTTATTTTAAATAAAACAACTTTCAAACTTTACTTCAACGAAACGACAAAACGTTTGAATTCCCAATAAAAATGTAACTATATTTTTAATTTTTATCATATTTATACGTTGTAATACAATAAACTTGCTATTTTAAAGGATTATAAACAATTGTATTCTAAATCAAAAATTCAACATATTGAAAATATGCACTTTTAATTTCACAAAAATGAATTATTTTATTATTAATAGCAAATATTTAACAATTTTATTACAACAAGTTCTTGGTGGTAAACATGTAAGGGTTAATAAATTTAATTCGTTTCAGTTAAGCTAATGTGTACTATTCTAGCGTTAAAATCAGGCAAAAAAAATTTTAAAATACCTTGACTAACATGTTGCCTTCAACTTCAGGCTAAAACAAATTCAACTCTGATAACAAATTATTGTTTGTTCTTAAACAGCATATTCAACAACATCCCCAACACAACCAGTCCAATACCAATCGACGATTCCCAGCTGATGTATTCATCAAAGAAGAAAATCGTATAGAAAAAAGATAAGACAATGCCTAAGTAATACACGAAGGAAACATTTTTAACTTCTTCGTATTTATAGGCTTTGGTTAAGAATAATTGTCCGATGTGTGTGCTAATACCAATCAACAACAAATACATCCATTCGCGTGCATCCGGCGTTTTCCATTGTAGGATGCTGAGTGGTAACATGAACGGAATGGTAATAAGCGGGAAATAAAACATGATCACCGCTGTGTGGTCGGTATCGCGGAGTTTACGTACCACAAAGTGTGCCGTTGCTGTAAAGAATGCAGCACCTAAACCCAAAAGAATTCCGAGTGTATTTACTTCAACATCTAATCCTTTTATGACTAATACACCACAAAACGAAATGCCAAAATAGACCCATTTTAGTAGCGGCACTTTTTCTTGTAAGAATAAAAAAGCCAATACCAATGTGAAGAAAGGAATAAGGTTGCCTATTGTTACTGCTGTGGCAAGGGGAAGTAATTGTATGGAATAGAAAAAACAAATCAGCGATAACATACCAACAATACCACGCAATATCAAGATTGGTTTGTTGTTTCCCCATAAGTTTACTTTGGCTTGTTTAATGGCAATCCAACAGAATACAATTGAAAAAATCGATCGCAGGAAAATCGTTTGTACTACGGGAATCTCCGGTATCGCTTTCACACACAAATGCATGAGTGAAAACGATAGGATAGAAAAGAGCATGTAACGAACGCCTTTTGACATAGTAGTACGGAGTATATAGTACTAAGTACTTAGTACAAAAATCTTTTGATAATTATGGATGCGTTTAATACGTGAAACCATTTGTACTATATACTATGTACTCCGTACTCTATACTTTTTTATTTTTCCTCCCCCACATAACGTTCCCACTTATCCAACACGGCTTGCATATCGGCAGGTATTTCGCTATCGAATTTCATAAACTCTTTTGTTGTTGGATGTATGAAACCTAATGTTTTTGCGTGTAGTGCTTGACGGGGTAAAAGCTTGAAACAATTTTCAACAAACTGCTTGTACTTGCCTGTAACGGTGCCTTTTACAACCGAATTTCCACCATAACTCATATCGTTAAATAAGGAGTGACCAATGGATTTCATGTGTGCACGGATTTGATGCGTACGACCTGTTTCCAAGTTACACTGTATCAATGCTACATAATGGTAAGCTGCAAGGGTTTTGAAATGTGTGATGGCAAGTTTTCCATCTTCTTCGCTTTCGTAGGTTGTTACGAGTTTGCGATCTTTTACACTTCTACCTAAATAATTTTGTATGGTGCCACTTCTTGGATCGGGAACGCCCCAACATATGGCATAGTAGGTACGCTCAATGCTGTGGTCTGCAAATTGTTTTGCCATAAACGTCATGGCATAATCTGTTTTTGCAATCACCAATAAACCAGAAGTATCTTTATCGATACGGTGTATCAAACCCGGACGGATTCTACCGTTTACATGCGTAGGTAAATTTTCGAAGTGAAACGCCAATGCATTCACAAGCGTGCCAGTCCAGTTGCCGTGTGCAGGGTGCACCACCATGCCCGGTTTTTTATTTACAATCAGAATCTGGTCGTCTTCATATACTATGTCCAGCGGAATATCTTCCGGAATCAATACATCTTCTCTTGGCGGATGCGGTAGCGAAATAGTAATGACATCGCCCGGTTTAACTTTATAACTTGCTTTGGTAGACTTGTCGTTTACTTTAACAGAATCGATTTCAATACCATATTGTATGCGCGAACGTGTTGCGTATTGTATACGCGACATTAAAAATACATCGATACGGATAGGAGATTGCCCCGGATCACAAACTACTCGGTGATGCTCAAATAATTCGTCTTCACTAAAGCCGTCTTCTAATTCTTCTGAAATGTCATTTTCTGCCATAGGTGCAAAGATACGGAAACCCTTTGGTTAAACGAACTGTTTGGGTTTTTGATACAGTAGAGGGTTGTCATATAAAATTCCAAATTCCAAAAAACAAATTCCAAACGGCTGTCTCTAAGGTTGGGCTAATATTACAAATGAGCAGTTTATCTTTTTCAAGCAGGAGCACTATAATAGCCAAAATCCCAAAAAACAAAAAACAAATTCCAAACGGCTGAAAACACAATAAGACTTAATCTGTTGCTTTTAAATTTTTGAAAAAAATGAATGTCAAATTCTAATTCTTTGGTTTGTAGAGTAGTTTGGAATTTATACACCAATCTATGCTCTCTGGCGCTAGTCTGAGCGCAGCGGGGACTAGTGTCTTTTATTTTGCTAGTCTTTGACTAGTAATTTAGATTGTTTGAATTGTACACAGTCGTCAGACCACTATTTTTGTGGTCCGACGACTTGTTCGAAAATGATACTATAAATTTTCAAGGACGTTATTGACTAGGGGCGTTGCCCCTAGCTACTCTATTTCAGACTTTCAGCCTGATAACGCTTCGTTTAGGCAGTAGTTCTTAAATCGTAAAACCAATAAAATAAAACCTTTATCTTTACAGCATGCAACTAAGTCCACTTCAACGTATCAATCTTCCCCAAACCGAAAAGGCTGGTGTACAATTGTATTTGAAACGCGACGATCTCATTCACCCTTTATACGGCGGAAATAAAATTCGGAAACTGAAGTACAATGTGTTGCAGTGTTTGCGGGAAGGTAAAACAGGCCTGTTGACTTGTGGTGGTGCGTATTCAAACCACATCATTGCAACGGCTGCCTATGGTAACGAACATGGTTTGAAAACCAAGGCCATAATTCGGGGTGAAGAATTGTTGATTGAAAATCCGACGCTGAAAGATGCCGCTGCATTGGGAATGGAATTCGTTTTTGTTTCAAGAGAAAATTATAGAAATATTCGAGAGCATAATTTGTTGGCGTTTGAATTAAGCAATTCGAATGCGTCCGCCGCGGCGGAGAATTTTTATTTTATTCCCGAAGGTGGAACAAATGCATTTGCAATTGAAGGTGTTGCCGAATTGGTAAATGAAATTGAAATTCCGTTCGATTACCTCGCTACGCCCTGTGGTACGGGTGGTACCTTTGCCGGTTTGATGAAAGGAATTAAAAATAAAGATGCGAAACTGTTGGTTTTTTCAGCCTTAAAAAATGGCGATTATATCATAGATGAAGTAGCACAATTGTTAAAAGAAGATTTTGACCGAACGAAGTTAGCGCACTTTACTTCCGATTACGTATTTGGTGGCTATGGAAAGATGAAACCCGAATTGATCGATTTTGTAAAATCTTTTAAAAAACAAACCGGTATTTTACTTGATCCAATCTATAATGGTAAAATGATGTTTGGTTTATTAGATAAAATTGAGCGAGGTTATTTTACAAAAGGATCCGTGATTGTTGCCTTGCATACGGGTGGTGTGCAGGCTTGGAGAGGGTTTGGGGAGCTTGGAATTAAGGTCTAAGCAGAAATTCCAAATGGATGGAATGACTTGGTATAATTTATTTCTTGTGTACGAATCAACTTGTTGTCATATTATAAATATTTATAATAATTTCTTAAATGAAAACTAAATTACCATTCAGCTTTAAAATTCTTATGACGGGGCTCTTAGGAATAATTTTACAATATAAAGTTATTATTGATATGCTAGAAGCAAAGAAGTTTTTGATAGTATATTCAATTCCAGGTTTAGTAGTATATGTTTTAGCTTATTTCTTTTTTAAGAACAAAAAGGGTATAAAATATGATGTTTGGGGATCTATTGGTGCAATTTTAGTGAGTGTTTTTGTTTTTTGTTTTATAAATTATATAACTAAAAAGGATGAAAAAAAGATGACAAGAGTTAAAATTGAAAAAATTGAATCTGTACAAAGGTCCAATTCTAGCGTAAATTATATTTATATTTTAAATGAAAAGACTCAAAAACTAGAACGTTTTAATGTAGTAAAAGATAAATGGGTCACTATGCATTTAAACGATACTATTAATATGTATACTCAAAAAGGAATACTCGGGTATGAAATTGTTAAAGAGTTTAGAAAATAAAATATTCATAAGAAATAATTTTTTATTTAAACTGTTTGCATAAGCAACTAAGTATTTTAGGTTTGTTAAATGCTTTTATTCTTAACTAATTCAGCCAAAAATCGTTATATTGTATAAGTAAATCTGAAATTTATGGAAAACAACGAAAAGAATTCTCTGATTAAAAAGTTAATCGATACCGAAGAGGATGCTATTCTTGACCAAGTAAAAGTTATTTTGGGTGTGGACACGAAAGACTTTTGGAATGAACTCCCTGAGCAGGTAAAAGATTCTGTTAAACAAGCAAAAGAAGAACTTCAACGTGGTCATGGTATTCCGCACGATAATGTAATGACAGAGATCAAGAATAAATTTTTAAAAAAATAGATGTCTTATCAAATTATTTGGTCATTTGAAGCCAATCAAGCATGCATCCTGATAAATACCGTTTTTTTAAAATGAAAATTTTATTGTATATTAGATATAAATAAATTACCTATTTAGGTGTAGTAATAAGCGAATAAGTAAATCTTAAATTTCGCATTTAAATAAAAGAAATATGAAAGTACTACTTGATATTAAAGACAACAAGGCGGATTTCGTATTGGAATTGCTTAAAAATTTTTCATTTGTAAAAGCTGAAACCATCACGCCTTCTAAAGCACAGTTCTTAAAAGGATTGAAAGAAGCTGTTGAGGAAGTAACTCTTGCAAAACAAGGCAAAATCAACCTCAAATCTGCCGATCAGTTACTTGATGAGTTATAAGATTGAGGTTACTGCTCTTTTTGAAAAGCAGGTTAAAAAGCTGGCTAAAAAATTTCCTTCCTTAAAAAAAGAATTTGCACAGTTGATTGTTTCCCTAAAAGAGAATCCACAGCAGGGGACTCCTATAAGTAACCATTGTTATAAAATACGTTTGGCCATTGCTTCAAAAGGTAAAGGTAAACGCGGTGGTGCTAGAGTTATTACTCATATACAGGTTATCAATAATAAAATTTTCTTACTTACTATCTATGATAAATCGGAACTTGAAAATTTAACGGATAAGGAAATTGAAAGCATGATAAAGCTGATTCCGTAAATGCGATTTATCATACTTTCAGTAAAAGACCTCTCTGATTTTTAATCTGAGAGGTCTTTTATTTTACTCTACAACAAAAATATTTAATGCAACATTATGAAAGTAATTTTAGATATTGAAAACAATAAAGCTCCATTATTTATGGAATTGGTTAAAAGCCTTGATTACATTCGGTTGTGAAAGAAGTAAAAAATAAAAGGGAAAGTAAATTTATAACTGATTTAGCAGAGTCTTTTAATGATGTAAAACTTCATGAAGCGGGTAAAAAGAAATTGAAATCAGCTATAGATTTATTGAATGAGCTTTCATTTAATAAGTACTAAACTAATAAATTCAGCTACATTCAAATTAAATGTAGCTGAATTTAATTTTTATTGTAATTGGAATTTAACACAATTATTAATACCAATAGTTACTGTACCATTCCATGTATAAGTTCCATCTGTAGCGGAATAAGAATGATTTCCACTACTTAGGTAAAAGTTTGCATAACCTGTACCTCCACAAGCAGTAATTCCAGACGGAGAATATATTGTAATTTGTCTTGAGACACCACCAATTGTAACCGTAGTTATATTATATCTTGGTGTTCCACTTTCCCAAAAAGTAACATAACCCATTGCAGGAATTACAGTTATAACTTGAGAGGTAATATTTGTTTTTCCATTACCTTGAGCAGTTAATTTTAAAGTGTATGTGCCTGCAGAGTTATATTTAATGGATCTATCAGTACTTGTATTTGAAAACCCATCACCATCTTCCCATAAATACGAAGTTGCGTTTGCAGAGCAATTAGTGGCAGTAAGGCTTTCTCCAACCATTACTGTAGTTTTAGATGTTGTAAAACAAGCTACTGGATCTGGTACTACTGGAACTGGATCATCCTTTTTTTTACAAGACAAAATTGTGATAAATGCTAAAAATACAATTAGCAAATGCGTGGTTAAAAGTTTTTTCATTTTGATTTTTTGGTTTTACCTCAGTACCAAAAGGCGGTTATAAAAAAGATGCGTGGCACTCAGTCTATCCATACCAGAGGTCCTGAGAAACCTGTACACAGAGTAAACCAAGCCCACGCATGCGTGAGCATTGAGTTTAAACTCCGTGTACTTAAAATTTCTCAGGTTCCCAGTACGGGTTTTAACTAACGCAAATATTTTTCGGTATCCTTTACCGATTATCAAAAATAACTATATTTAGTTAATTATTAATAAAATAGCCTCATTTTTTACTTCATGTTGGCGCTCACCACTCTCACCTAATCACGCCATAACCCGTTGTTGTGTCTTTTCTGACCAACAACTCACTGATCTTAGGTCTTATTTAAGCGCTTATGATAAGATAATTTTAGTTGCTGACATATTATCAATATCAACAGTTATTAATTTGTGATTTTCTACATTAGTTAATGATTGAAAAATCAAACAGCCCATGGTTGTTGGCCGAATGGCACAACAACGGGTTGAGCAGTGGTAAAAGCAAAAAACAAATTCCAAACGCAGGGAATAAGAATATAATTTAAAGCATATTTGAGAAACGAATTACACTTTTACACTTTTTACTTTACACTTGGCTTTCTATCTTTACATACGATAACACAATAACCAACACCCCTATGTCTCAACTTACTGCTGCTTCTGTTTCTGCTTATGTAGAACAACATAAAGATCGTTTTATTGGTGAACTATGTGACTGGTTGAAAATACCGTCTGTTAGTGCGGATAAGAAATTTGAGAAAAAAGTTGGTAGAAACTCAACTAAGACAGAATATTAGAGTATAAAAGAATATAAGAGTTTTAACCCTAATTTTTAACTGAAACGGAATAAATATATCTCGTTTTAACTTACAATGAAATTTCATATATTTGATAAATAATACACTTTAAATCAACTTCTTGTATGAAGATATTATTAGACATACCCGATAATATGGCAGCTTCTTTAATGGAGGTATTAAAAAGTATACCACGTATTAAAGCACATACGCTTACTGATAGCAAGGCCCAGCTTATGATTGAAATCAGAGATGCTGTAGAAGAAATGAAATTAATACGCGGTGGTAAAAAGAAAGCTCGTAATGCTAAAGATTTTTTAAATGAGCTATAAAGTTAAGTCCATTAATATTTTTGAGAAGCAGGCAAAAAAGCTCATTAAAAAATTCCCTTCTCTTAAAAACGAATTACTTCAACTTATAGATCAACTCGAAGATAAACCACAACAAGGTACTGCAATTGGAAAAAGTTGTTATAAAGTTAGAATTGCTATTGCTTCAAAAGGCAAAGGTAAATCAGGCGGTGCACGATTGATTACCAATTTTGTAGTAACAGAGAAAACAGTTTATTTGCTTTCCATATATGACAAATCAGAGCAGGAAAACTTAACGGATAAAGAACTGGAACAACTTTTAATGTTCATTCCTTTTTAAAATTAATATAGGCACTATTTCCCCATGCTTTCCCGTCACTCTCACTGGCGCTAGTCTTAGCGCAGCGGGGACTAGTGTCTTTTGTTTTTCTAGTCTTTGACTAGTTTTTCTTAAAACTTAATACCTAAAACTATTTTTTCTATCTTTACATACGATACCTAACAACCACCCCTATGTCTCAACTTACTGCAGCATCTGTTTCTACCTACGTCGAACAAAATAAAGATCGCTTTATTAATGAATTATGTGACTGGTTGAAAATACCGTCTGTAAGTGCCGATAAGAAATTCAAAACAGATGTATTACGTGCTGCGGAATTTGCGAAGGCACAATTTTTAAAAGCAGGTGCCGATAAAGCAGAATTATGTGAGACAGGCGGAAACCCTGTAGTGTATGCAGAGAAAATGGTTGATCCATCGAAGCCAACAATTTTGGTGTATGGTCACTACGATGTGCAGCCTGCAGATCCGTATGAGTTATGGACTTCGCCGCCCTTCGAACCTGTAATTAAAGACGGTAACATTTATGCTCGTGGTGCCTGCGACGACAAAGGACAAGTATACATGCACATCAAAGCCTTGGAGATTTTGACTGCAATGAAGGACGTTCCGTGCAACATCAAATTCATGATTGAAGGCGAAGAAGAAGTTGGTTCCGATAACCTTGGTCCGTTTTTAGAAAATAATAAAGAGAAACTGAAAGCAGATGTGATCTTGGTTTCAGATACGTCTATATTTTCTGTAGAAACGCCTTCCATCACTATTGGCTTACGTGGCTTGAGTTATTTAGAAGTTAAAGTTACGGGCCCGAATCGTGATTTACATTCCGGTGTATATGGTGGTGCAGTTGCAAACCCCATCAACATTTTGTGTGACATGATTGCGGGCATGAAGGATGAAAACAATCACATTACCATTCCTGGTTTTTACGGTGATGTTGTAGAATTGTCTGATGAAGAACGTAAAGCATTTAATATGGCGCCGTTCAATTTAGATACGTATAAAAATGCACTCGACATTGCAGATGTAGAAGGCGAAAAAGGATATTCAACATTGGAACGCACGTCTATTCGGCCGACCTTAGATGTAAACGGGATTTGGGGCGGTTATACAGGCGAAGGAGCGAAAACGGTTTTGCCTTCTGTAGCACAAGCAAAAATTTCAATGCGTTTGGTGCCGAATCAAAGTCCTGATAAAATCACAGAATTATTTACAAACTATTTTAAGTCTGTTGCTCCAGCATCGGTAAAAGTAGAAGTAATTCCGCATCACGGTGGCGAGCCTGCCATTACTCCAACAGATAGTGCTGGTTACAAAGCAGCTGAAGCAGCTTTTGCGGAAGCATGGAATAAAAAGCCAATCCCAATGCGCGAAGGTGGAAGCATTCCGATTGTTGCCTTATTCGAGAAAGTATTGGGTTTGAAAACCGTATTGATGGGCTTTGGTTTGGATTCTGATGCGATCCACTCGCCAAACGAACATTATAATGTTTTTAATTATTTAAAAGGAATTGAAACGATTGTATTGTTTCACAAGTATTTCGGGAAGCAGGATTAGGATTTATTGGATTAAAGTAGATTGTTGGATTTTCGCCGCTAGCGGAAATAACGCTCAAACCAATGAGGTTTTTAAAAACCTCGCAGTCTCCAGTCTTCAGAAAAAAAGCCAATTAAGTTGGCGGCTTTGGTGTGTCGCAGAACATGGTGCAGGAGGAACAGCTCATAGGAGGTTTCGTATATCAGAAATGTGGTCAAAGACTATAAAAATAAGCGACACGAGTTACGATACGCTTAACACCAACGCCAGAAAAGTTTAGAAGGCACTGTAAACCTATGAGTTCTCTAAATTAAGAGAACAAATATCACGAATGGGTTGAGGTATTGGAATAAAGACCTCATAGGTTTCCTTCAGGATTATTTCCATCTCTTTGGAATTTATCTTTTGCTATTTGCAATATCCTTTATAAAGCTGTCGGTTTTAGCATACCTTGCCGACAAATCCTTCGTTAGAAACTTTATAGCCCTTATATTTGTCTATTATAGAATATGAAACGAATTTTAATACTTAGTTTTTGTTTGTTGTCTGGTTTGGTTCAGGCGCAAAATACAGATCCCATTAAATGGTCTTTTGCCTTATCTTCCAAAGAGATACATGTTGGCGATACAGTTGAAATTGTTGCAAGCGCTACTATTATACCAGATTGGTATTTATATTCCAATGATTTTGATAAGGACTTAGGTCCGTCTCTAACTCAATTTGATTTTGAAGAGCAAGTCGGTTATCGCTTATTGGCTAAACCAAAGGCAATAAATCCGAAGAAAAAGTACGATAAGATCTGGGAAGGGGATGTTACGTACTTTGTCGGACATGCAGAATTCAGACAAAAAATAGTTGTCACCTCAGTACAACCAAAGATTTCTTTCACAGTTAATTTTCAAACCTGCAGCGATGCAGCAGGACGTTGTATTCCAGGCGAAGTTGATTTCGAGTTTTTTAATCCAACGATTCTTCCAGCAAAAAAAAATACTAAAGCACAGGTTGAAAAAGGAAGTGGCGTACAAAGTACTAGTGAGCAAACTGTTGTAGAAACCAAACATTCAGAAACGAATGCAAAAAAGACTTCTTCTTTAAAAGAGTTAGAAGAACAAAAAAAATTGTTGACACAACAAGATTCAAAAGGCAATGATGTAAGTGTTGGTTATTTAAAAAATTTCGTTAAAAAATATAGTAAATAATGAGAGCATACATCCTGTACCTTTTCAGTTTTCTTTTTTTAGCGTTTAATGTTCAGGCGCAAAAAAATGTAAGCATTCCAGAATCGGAATTGCAAACAATTGCCAAACACATTGACAATCTTGTAAAGCGAGATAGCATCAACGAAGCGATTATTCAGTTATTGAAAGATAGTTTGGCTGGAGAAAGCAAAGAATTAACGAAAGCACAAAAGAAAACAGTTGTTGCTTCCACCATAAAAATCACAGTGAAAGAAAGAGGCGGCGTCAATGAAGACACATCTTTATTGTTGTTTGCAATCTTTGCCTTTGCTGCTGGTTTTGTATCCATTATTACGCCTTGCGTATTTCCGATGGTGCCAATGACGGTATCGTTCTTTTCAAATACCTCAAGTTCTAAAAAAGAATCTGTGCGCAAAGCAATCATTTATGGTTTGTCCATTGTTACCATTTATACATTAATCGGGGTAGTCATAGCAAAAATCAATGGTCCGGAGTTTGCCAATTTCTTAAGTACCCATTGGTTCCCAAACATATTATTTACGGTAATCTTTATTGTTTTTGCCTTATCGTTTTTTGGCCTGTTTGAAATAACCTTACCCAATAATTTCATTAATAAGGTTGATAAACAATCTGATAAGGGTGGATACGTGGGGATATTCTTCATGGCATTCACCATTGTATTGGTTTCGTTTTCGTGTACCGGTCCGATTGTGAGTACGATTTTATTGTCTGCTGCGGGCGGAGAAATTATTAAACCGATTGTAGGGATGGTTGCATATTCGTCTGCCTTTGCCTTGCCGTTTACCTTATTTGCTTTATTCCCAAATTGGTTGAAATCATTGCCTAAATCTGGCGGTTGGTTGAATACCGTTAAAGTAACCTTAGGTTTTATTGAATTGGCATTGGCACTGAAATTCTTAAGTATAGCCGACCAAGTAATGCATTGGAATATATTGAACCGAAATACGTTTTTATTAATCTGGATCATCATATTCTTCTCACTGGGATTATATTTATTGGGCTTAATAAAATTCACGGAACATGACAAAGGAGAAATTAGTTGGCCAAGAAGAGTTTTAGCAATCTTGTTTATTGTCTTTGCAGCATATTTAGGAACAGGAGTTGCTGGCGGAAGTTTAAAACAATTGTCTGGTTATTTGCCTCCTTTAGAAGATTATACAGAAGCGACGGATAAAATTTGCGGCACCCCAAAATACAGTGAATTTTTGCATTTGCCTTTGGGCTTGCAAGGATACTTCGATTATAAAGAAGCCGTTGCCTGTGCGAAGGAACAAGGAAAACCTCTCTTTGTAGATTTCACGGGTCATGGTTGTGTTAATTGTAGAGAAATGGAACGCAACGTTTGGGCAGATTCTACGGTTCTCAAACGGTTAAAAGAAGACTTTGTAATAGTAGCCTTATATGTAGATGATCGCACCGAATTGCCAGAAAATGAATGGTATACATCAACAAAAGATGGTAAAGTTAAAAAGTCAATTGGAAAACAAAATCACGATTTCCAAAATACCCGATTTAATTTCTTAGCGCAACCATTTTATGTAATCATCGACCCACATTCTGAAATGGAATTGACAGCGCCTATAAATTATGAGCGAAATGTATCAATCTATGTTGATTTCTTAGAAGAGGGCAAAGCGAATTATAAGAAGCTCTATAAATAATAAATAGATACGAAATTAAAATATTGAAGCCTCACTATACTAGTGGGGCTTTTTTTTGACTTAAGATTGAAACAAAGGGTAAGCAATTATGGCAATTTATTCTACCAATAAATTTAACGTTTACTAAGGTTGTACGGCGTTTTATGTGGAATGTGCTCATGTTTCATAATTCTTCTGATTCACTAAGGGAGTAATTTGGGAGCAAAATTTTCTATGCAAACAATTAAAGGATTTGTTACTTCAATCCCATGGTTTTAAAATGCGAATTTAATATTCTCAAAAAAACTACTCGAAAAAATCAACATGTAGTATAAATAAGCTTGAAAAATTCTTTTTACGTTTTCCAACAATTAATTATATTGCATTACAATCTGATTATGAAAACAATTCGTTCATTATAATTACTATGTCAAGAGTTAAGTCGAAAAGCCTATTTGATCTCATTCATTCCTTAAGTCCGAATGAAAAAAGACATTTTAAACTGAATCATACCAGCAGCGGAGATTTAGAAGATAAAAAGATGCTCTTATTGTTTGATTATCTGAACAAACAAAAGGTTTTTAACGAAGAACGTATTTCCGAAGTCATACCCAGTATCAAGGCTTCACAGCTATCTAATTTGAAAGCATATTTGTATGAGAAGATATTATTCTCTCTTAGACAATACAATCTTCCTAAAATATTAGACCTGCAAATCCGGGAGCAGATCGATTTTGCGCAACTTTTATTTGAGCGTCGGCTATATCAGCAAGGCAAAACATGTCTTAAAAAAGCACGACGATTATCTCAGGTACATGAAAATTTAGAGCTTACACTAGAAATTATTAAACTTGAAAAAAGCATTTTGATGCTTACCATTGATGAGGATATTGAACAAACGGTTGATGCCATTATTGAGGACGTGCAAAAAATCAACGCACAGATTCACAATGTCAACATGTTTTCCAACCTCAACATCAAATTAAATTCCTATTATACCCGTATTGGCTTTATTCGAGATGAAGAAGACTCCGTTCGAGTAAAAGAATATTTTATCAGCCATTTGCCTGATTATAAAGAAGAAGATCTATCTGTTGGAGAAAAAATTACCTTGTATCTTTTATACATCGGTTATTACTACTTTTTACAAGATTTTTCTAATGGACACCTGTATGCCAATCAGTTAGTGCATTTGTATGAGGAAAATCCGGACCGTATTAAGTTTTCCCCAGAAAATTATGTTAAAGCATTGAATAACTTAATGATAGCAGAATTTAAGTTGAATTACTTTAATGCTTTTGTCGAAAGTAAACACAAGCTTATTAACTTTACAAATGATAGTACTGTTTATTTTAATGAAAGATTGAAAACCAGTTTATTAAAGTATTATTTTATACATGAATTGAACCTTTTCTTCCTTACAGGAGAGTTTCACGAAGGTGTTAAAAAGCTATTTGTAGAACGGAAAGAAGACATAGATGAATTGCTTAAAAAACTCGATACACACTCTGCTTTAATTTTAATGTATAAAATCGCATGCTTGTATTTTGGAGCCGGATTATACAACCATTGTTTGCGTTGGTTAAATAAAATTATCAATATTCCGAACGTAGATATTCGAGAAGACATCCATTGCTTTGCTCGGATAATCAATTTGATTTGTCATTATGAATTGGGCAATTTTGATGTGATTAAGTACTATATAATTTCCACCTATCGCTTCTTATGGAAACGAGACGATTTACGAATGTTTCAAAAATTCATTCTCAAATTTTTAAAAGATTTAAATGACGATGTGGATGTAACAGAATTGGTTGGCAGATTTAGCACCTTAAAAAATCAATTGGTCCCTATCGAAAATAGTGCCTATGAAAAAAGAGCATTTATCTATTTTGATATCATAGCCTGGCTAGAAAGTAAAATTGAAGGATCTAGTGTACAGATAGTAATAATGAACAAGGCTAAAGCACGGGGGTTTTTCTTGAGTGCTGAAGAATAAAATTTAAACGTATTCACTATTAGGGAAATGTGGGTACAAACGTAATCCATTTAAAGATGTGATTATTCTGGATTATACCAATTTATTATAATTTTATTTCAAATTTATAGTAGTTGAATCAATCCACAATAAATAAAAAATATGTAAATTATATGTTATTCAGAAACTTAACTTAATTTATCAAAAAATGATTCTTCATCCTCACTTAAAGGTAATATCACTTTTTTAGTAGTTTTGGCTTTTTTAACTTCAGGCTGGGCTAATCCTCTACCATATTTTTCCAGAGATTTAAGAGCAGGCATTATTTCAAGCGCTTTTTGCGTTAATTTATAATCAATTTTTGGTGGTGTTGCTTCAGTAACAATACGTTCAACAAAATTATTTTCCTCTAATTCTTTTAATTGCAAGCTCAACATTCGATCTGTAATTGCTGGGATATTTTTTCGTAAATCAGAGAACCGTAAAGGTTTATCCATTAAGTTCCAAATAATAATAAATTTCCACTTACCATAGAGAACTTCATTCAATACATCAAGACCAGACTTGAACCATTTGTTATTAAATTTAATATCACTCATATATTTAAGTTATTATATATTTATATGTAAATATAAAAAGAATAGTTAAAATTACAATTCTAATTTTAGAATGGGCAAAAAAAAACCTGTACTATATGTACAGGTTTTAATAAATAAAATTTTTGATTAAGAATTAATAAGGGCAAGTATAGCTGTTTGGTGCAACTACAATATATTGACCAAGCAAAATCATGAATCCAGCGACAACAATAATTGCTGCAAACATCACTTCTTTTGATTTAATAATTGCTCCATTAGAATCTTTCATAATTTTTGTATTTGAAAGCATGTAGCCACTGAAGTTTCCAATGATAAAACCTACTACGATTAATATTGTTCCTATTGCACCCATGATATATAGTTTAATGATTGATTACTTATTCGTCGTTTTATAATTTATAATAAAACGATTAAAGCAAAAATAATAGATACAAATGAAATCATCCTTATCTTTTCCGTAATAATTTAAGAAATTCGGACAAAAAGGGTAAAATAAATTCATTCCAAATTGTATATCTTCTCAATCTGCTGTGCATTCACAAATTATTAAGTAAATTTGACTATAAACCTAAAAAATTATTTTCTGTGAGAAAGTTCATAACAGTACTATCTATTTTTATTTTAACGTTATCTGTTTCATTTGCACAATTTAAGAGACAACGCGAGTATTCGGGATTTTTCGATACATATTATTATAGAGGTCCAATTACGTTTACCTTAGGTGGCGCTTTGACTACATATAGAGGCGACTTAACCGATGGTTTAGGTTTGAAAGGACTTAGTTATGGATTTTCAGCTGGTGCAAATTACAAGGTTTGGCCACATATGGTTTTTGGGGCTGAGTTTACGTATATGAATTTGCAATCAACTGACTTTAATACTACTAGAAATTTATCTTTCAAAACAACAGGTTATGAATTTCAGATTTATGGTCGATTGTATTTGATTGATGAAATTGTGCGCGTAGCACCTGATAGAAAAAAAGAATCGCAGTATACATTTTGTAAGCCTTATATTCATTATGGTATAGGTGCATTAATGTTTTCGCCAACCTTAAATTATAACAATCCGTCTGCACCGATTCCATCCATTCCAGGTGGCAGTTCAATTGCAATGGTTATTCCTGCTGGTCTAGGTTTGCAATTTACAATCACGCAACGTTCTTCCTTATGTGTGGAATATGTATATCGTTTTACAACGACAGATTATTTGGACAACCTAACATTTCCTGGTTCCAAAAAAGATGGCTATGGTTTGATGCAAGCGAAGTTCCAATTTGCACCAACAGCACCAAAACGCAGAAAGAAATATTCTTTACCCCCACCGGCACAATATGATGGTGCAAAGGGAACCGAAACGTGGAAAACTCGTAAACAACAAAATCAAAACAGTAGACCTCAGAAAGAGGAGTATCAACTTCCGGATCAATATCAAAATCAAGATGGAGAAAATCAAGGAGATGAAAATCAAAATCTAGATGAACAAAATCCGGACGATCAAAATCAACAAGAACAACCAATTGAAGAAGAGGTGGCTCCAGAATAAAACCAAGATTACTGCGTAAACTGGGTTGAAAATTTATTTTAGACATGAAAGAGACAATTGATTTCCTTGCTGAGATGCCTTGGTGGGTGTATGCTTTAATCATTCTGGGTATTATAACTATTAAAGATATTTTCTTTAATAGACATCATACCATCAAGCATAACTTTCCTATTGTAGGACACTTTAGATACTTATTAGAAAAAATCGGTCCAGAGTTACGTCAATATATTGTAGCTAATAACAGAGAAGAACTTCCTTTTAATAGAAGGCAACGTTCTTGGATTTATGCATCATCAAAACAAGAAAATAATTATCAAGGGTTTGGTACCGATCAGGATCAAAATAGCCCTGGTTTTGTGTTTATAAAACCTTCCATGTTTTCCTATGCGGTTAAGGAAGGGCATCCCAATAAAAAACAACCCGATTTTGTGCCTTGTGCAAAGGTGATGGGTGCGTATAATAAAAGAAGAAAGCCGTATCGTCCCCAATCTATAATTAATATATCGGGAATGAGTTATGGTTCTTTGTCTGCGAAAGCTGTAGAATCATTAAATAAGGGAGCATTAAAAGCAGGCGCGTATCAAAATACCGGAGAAGGTTCTTTGGCTCCGCATCACAAACATGGCGGAGATATTATGTTCCATTTTGGGACCGGTTATTTTGGTGTACGAGATGAACATGGGAATTTTTCTATGGCTAAAATGAAAGCCTTGGTGGAAGCGAATCCGTGTATAAAAGCAATTGATTTAAAACTTTCTCAAGGTGCAAAACCTGGGAAAGGAGGGGTTTTACCTGCATCTAAAATTACGAAAGAGATTGCAGAGATTAGAGGAGTGCCTATGGGAGTGGATGTAATATCTCCTGCCTATCACAGCGCATTTTCCAATGTTGAAGAGATGATGGAATTCATCGAAAAAATTGCTGCTGAAACGGGTCTTCCCGTTGGCTTTAAATCTGCAGTAGGTAAGATGGAAATGTGGGTTGAATTAGCAGACAGAATGCTAGAGAAAGGATATGGCCCAGACTTTATTACCATTGACGGCGGTGAAGGTGGTACTGGTGCGGCACCTCCCGCTTTTGCAGATCACGTTTCGTTGCCATTTGTATACGCGTTTAGCAACGTATATAAAATATTTGCTGAGAGAGGATTAACCGATCGTATTGTTTTTGCTGCATCTGGTAAATTAGGTTTTCCGGAAAGTGCCTTGATGGCATTTTCCTTAGGTGCTGATGTGATACATGTTGCACGTGAAGCGATGATGTCTATTGGTTGTATACAAGCACAGATTTGCCATACCAATAAATGTCCTTCTGGAGTCGCTACTCAAAATAAGTGGTTACAAGGTGGAATTGATATTCCACTAAAATCGGATCGTTTATTCCATTATGTTAAAAATTTGAGAAAGGAAATTTTAGAAATTACCCATGCCTGTGGGTACGAACATCCATCTCAAATGACAATGAATGACATAGATATCAGTATGGGTGATAATAATCTAACCATGCCTTTAGTTGATGCGTATAAGTATAAGAAAGTTCCCGTTCCGTTTGAATCTATGGAGCAACTGCAAGCGTGCCCTTATTTAGGTAAAGCAGAACCAACTAAAATATTTGATTAGTATACAGAATAGGTTTCATTCTGTATTAGAATGAAACCTATTATATCCATACAATGAGAATACGTACATTACTTTTATATTTTATTTTTTCAAGTGTTGTAATTCATGGTTATTCAAACCCGATTGTTTTAACAGATACCACCGAACGATTTGATTGGGATAAGGGATATTGTAACATATATATAAATTCACTTCAATCTAAATCATTCTCTCAAATCAAAGAACTTTCGAATGAGGGGAAATTTAAACCAACCAAAACCGATGCACCTCGCTTGCAATCTTTTAATAAGGAGATGTGGGCACGTGTGGATGTTGAATATACTGGTAAAAAACCAAAAGAGTTTTTAATTGAACTGTACGATTTCCATATTGATCTTTACGACTTATATGTGCTGGTAGGAGATTCTGTCTGTTTACATACCGTTGGCGGGGATTCTTTTCCGTTTGATCATCGGAAAATTAAACATAAAAATTACCTACACGAAATTCGTTTTCAACCAAATACAGCATATACCATTTTTGTTCGAATACAAAGTAAGCAATCTGTTTCTGTCTTTGGATCTATACGTACTTATGCTGATGTGGTGTATTATTCGGATAAAGAATATATGCTCTTATCCATTTTTTATGGTTTCTTATTGTTGATGTCACTCTATTGTATAATTATTTCAGTTGTTACGTTACAAAAAACATATTTATATTTTGCCGTAAATATATTGAGTGTTGCCTTATATAGTTTATCCAATGATGGATTGGGCTATCAATATATTTGGTACGATCATGTAGTTTTAAATGAATTTGTTCAGAGTTTTTCAATTGCATTGTTCTCTGTAACTTCATTATTATATGCTGCTTCTTTTTTAAAACTCCCATTCTTTTCAAAAAATTATTGTAGAACTGTTTGGATACTTTTAACACTTCGGATTGCTCTTTATGTTTTTGGTTTTATTTTTTATGGCCCATTACTATATATGTATCAAATAGACATTCTTATATTGATATTTATATTCTTTATTGCTGTCTATAGCTTTTCTAAAAACTACTTACCTGCACGATTTTTTATTATTGCGTATACACTTTTGTTTGTAGGTTTTACAATACATATTTTAATGGTATTGGGTTATATTAATAATACTTTATTTGCTGTATATGCATTAAATTTTGGAACCATTTTTCAGTTGTTTATTTTTTCTTTTGCATTGGCAGATCAAGTAAGGATCGTGATTAGTGAAAACCGAGTTAGCCAATTTAAATTAATCAGTCAATTAAAAGAAAATGATTTATTAAAAGACAAGCTTACCAAAGAATTAGAAGATAAAGTTAGAGAGCGTACCAAAGAATTGGAATTTAAGAATCAACAGCTCGATGCCTTTGTATATAAGGCTTCGCATGATATAAAGGGACCATTAAAATCAATTATAGGGTTGGCAAGATTAGGTATTTTGGATATAGATGATTTAGAAGCGCGAGAATATTTTCATCACATCGAAAAAAGCTCTACCCGCTTAGATACCCTTGTTGCAGATCTATTACAGGTTTCAAAGATCAATAATAATGTTATTCAACAAACGCAAATTGATTTTCAGGAAATTATTGAAGAAGTACAATTTAGCTTAAATAATATCGTAGATTTTGAGACGTTTAAAATAGAAATTAATGTTACTCAAGATCGTGACTTTTATTCGGATCGGAACATGGTCTATTCTATTTTTCAAAATTTAATAGAAAATGCATTCACATATAGAGATAGAGAAAAGGGGAATTCATTTATTAAAATTCGAATTGAAATTGATAAACAAAAAACGGTTTTTGAATTTGTAGATAATGGTATAGGGATCAATAAAGATTTAAAAGACAAAGTATTTGATATGTTTTATAGGGCAAGTGACATTTCAGGGGGATCGGGTTTGGGCTTATATTTGGTAAAAATGGCGGTAAATAAAATTGGTGGTAGAATTAATGTGGAGTCAAAAATGAAAAAAGGAACCACCTTTACTATAGTTATCTAAACTATAATTTTTATCTTTATTAAATAATTCAGATTAGTATTTACTTATAACGAATAATCCTGTGAATCAACGTATTTCTCTACTTATAAATGGCGTATTGGCCATTGCGGTTATTATTTTATTTATTCTTCATTTTCAAGGTCAAAAAGCTCAAGTTGCAAATGTTGCAGTTGGAGATTCTACAATAATTGTAGAAGACGATTTAGTTATTGATAGTTTGCCAAATTTGGGATCTAATAATGGTGCTATTGCCTTTATTGATTTTGAAGAACTAACAAAGAAATATCAATTTTATAAAGATGGAATCTCAAATCTTGAAAATGATTTTAAAAGAAAAGAGACTGAATTTGCTAAAAAACAAAAAACCTACGAAGAAAATGTGGGTCGCTACCAACAGTTGGCTCAAAGCTTAGCTCCAGAAGTTAGAGAAAAGAGAGAAAAAGATTTGATGCAAGAAGAGCAAACGTTGTTGGAGTTAAGAGATCGTTTGCGTAGTGATTTAGCGGATAAGGAAGAGAACTTCAACAAAAACTTTCTGAAAAAATTAGATGAGTATTTAAAAGTATTAAGTAAAGAAAAAAATTATTCTTACGTGTTTACCTACGTTAAAGGAAACCCCGCAACTATTGTGTATGCGAAAGATACCTTAAATATTTCAAGTCAAGTAATTGAAGCCTTGAACCAACAATACAAAAATAAAAAGTAAATCAATTTTAATTAAAATTGGTATTAATAAAAAATGCGACTTTTATAGTCGCATTTTTTATTAATACCAAGGCTGAACTTATTTGTTCGGCTGCGGCGTCATACGTAAGTATGGCTTAATACGCGTGTGTCCTTTCGGGAATTTTGCAGGGATGTCTTCATCCTTAATTGCAGGAGAAATAACTACATCTTCGCCTTCTTTCCAGTTGGCAGGAGTAGCTACACTGTAATTAGCCGTCAATTGAAGTGAATCAATAACACGTAAAATTTCATCAAAATTTCTACCTGTAGAAGCAGGATACGTAATGATTAATTTTATTTTTTTATCATTTCCAATTACAAACAGCGAACGAACTGTTAAGGTTGCACTTGCATTTGGGTGAATCATATCATACAATTCAGATACTTTTTTATCTTCATCCGCTATGATTGGGAAATTAACAGTTGTATGTTGTGTTTCGTTAATGTCCTTTATCCAACCTTTGTGAGACTCTACTCCGTCAACACTTAGTGCGGCAACTTTGACGTTACGTTTTTCAAATTCTTTTTGAAGTTTTGCAGTAGCGCCAAGCTCTGTTGTACAAACAGGTGTATAATCTGCTGGATGTGAAAATAAAACACCCCAACTATCACCTAACCATGAATGGAAAGAAATTGGTCCCTCTGAAGTTTCTGCTTTGAAATCTGGAGCAATATCGCCTAATCTTAAACTCATAATAGTACGGATTTTTAAACGGTTAAACTTATGTATATGTAAAATTATATTCTGAATATAGCAATTTTTATTAATTAAAACAAAATTATATTCTGATTAGTAACAATTCTGTATTCTTAAAGGTTCACCTTCTTATTCTTTTTTCTTTTGGATGTAATTCTTATACACGAGGTATCCAAAATATACCAAACTCATAAAAACCAACACATTCACCATAAAACTAAAACTACGTTGAAACCCTGCATAGGCAGAATTATTCGTAATCTGAATTTTAATAAAGAATAAGGTTGACAGTATCAGAACAATAAATCCGAAGTTATTTAGGATATCTTTTTTCATTTTTTCTTATTCAAAACAATCTCGTTAATTTCTTCCGATTGTTTTTTGGTAAATCCTGTAACAACCATATTTGTGCTGTTGGTGTAAAATGTTAAGGTGCTATAGCCAACAAGAGGGTTATCTATACTTATGGATACAATATCTATATATGCAATAAATGTTGACTTACTATTGAAAACACCAGGGTTTTTAATTTTGATGCCGGTGTCTTCGATGTGAATTTCTGTAGGAAATAGTTTATTACCTGAAGATAATCGGGATGATGTAAATTTCATGAATGTTTTTATTTTAAATAAACAATATCGTTTGTACAGCCATTTTCATCACACGATTTACACATCAACATTCCTTTAAAAAACTGTGGTTTTAAAACAGATTTTCCCAATAACATGCGCATGCATTCTTGTATGCCTTCAATAATTGAAGGGTGCGGGTGTATCATATCGGCCAATTCTTCTACCCCTTTATCCATTGAAATAAGTAATGCTACAGCTTGAATGGCACTGGAGGCATGTACTCCCACGGCACGCATACCTAAGATTTTCATTTCATTATCGTTGGTTACTAAGATCTTAAAAAAGCCGTCGTTATTTCTCATAGCAATGGCACGAGGGATCATATCATACCGAATTTTAACAACTTTGTAAGGAATTTTTTCTTTTAAGGCACGTTTTTCATTCATACCAACTCCAGCAACTTCCGGTTGTACAAACATGATAGTGGATACGTGATTATACGTCAGATCTTCGTTGCTAAGTCCATACATTCTCTCAATGACATGTCTGCCTTCAAGTTCTGCAACGTTTACGAGTGCCACATCCGAAGAAATATCACCTGCAACATAAATGTTTGGTATATTTGTTTGTCCGTCGTTATTATAAATATGTCCGTTTGGCAACAGAGTAACACCGACTTCTTCTAAACCTAAATTTTTAGTATTGGGTACGCGTCCTACTGAAACGAGTACCTTTTCAACGCGATGCATTTCTTTTCTGCCATCGGTATATTCAATAATGTATTCTACTTCACCATCTGCAATTTTCATGCTCAGCAAGTTCGATTTTTTATGAACCGTTATACCTTGTTTGCGCATGTTTGCTTCTACCACATCAGTTACATCATCGTCTTCGAAAGATAAAATGCGATCTGCTTTATCGATGATGTTTACTGCCGTATATCCAAAATTTGAAAATATGGTTGCCCATTCGCAACCGATAACACCTGCACCTAGAATAACGAGACTTTTTGGGAAGTTTTCAAAATTCTCTACGCCATCACTTGTTACAATTATTTTTTCATCGATGGGAATATTTGGAAGTTTTCGGGGACTACTACCTGTGGCAATAATAATATTTTCAACTTCAATAAGTTCTTTATCAGTACCTGTTTGAACTTCAACAGTATGTGCATCAGTAATTCTTGCGTATCCTTTTAGATATCGAAGGCGTATTCCTTCTTGTTTTAATAGGCCTTCTATTTGTCCTTCAAGGTGAAAACGTCTGTTGGCAATGCCTCCACGTACTTGTCCCAAAACTTGTTGATAGGTAACAGAAAAATGTTGATCCGGACTATATTGAGCGAGCCTTCTACGGGCAGTTTGAATATCTTTTGAAAGTTCCCAGAATGTTTTTGAGGAAATGGCACCATTATATAAACCCGCACCTCCAACTTTTTCTTTTTCAATTAATATGACAGATTTGTTCAAATCTAAGGCTCTCATTGCTGCCGCATAACCTGCTGGTCCAGCGCCTATAATACACACATCATATTTCATGGTTTCCTGTCTTGTTATGGTTTACAAATTGCAAAAAAAACGCACAGTTACCAATGATTATTAAAAACAGTATTAAAATTCTTTCTTTTGAAAAAGGAAGCTGGCACAGTTGGATTTGAGACCCACGAATTGGCAATTTTAGATGTCCTATAAGGTGGGAGGAATAATGACAGGTATAAATGGAGTTCACCTTAAGCCAACTCACTGTTCTAATTTAATCGTTCAAATGCTGGTAACAATATACTATTCGATTGTAAACGATTGAATGTGTTTGGATATAGTTTGTAAAGGGTAGGTTTTTGGAAGAAGGGGCTAGATCAGTCTTTTCAATAATTCAACTAAAAGAATCATTACCCTATTGGAATACTTAAGTTTATTTGAGTATATTTAATATACTATAAACTATAAATGACAAACTTTTAAACTAACTAACACTTATTATGGCACAAGAAGAAAACAAAAAAGGGAACAATTTAATTTTTATCTTAATCATACTTGCTTTACTAGGCGTGATTGGATATTTATTATTCAACAACAATCAAAAATCTACAAAGATTGAACAACAAGAACAATCAATTATCTTAAAAGATGATTCATTGCAGACTAAATTAAGTGAATTAGAAGCGTTACAAGTTCAATTTGCAAGTTTACAAGCACAATCTGCTGAACTTGGTTTATCGAATGATTCATTAGCTTCTAAAATTGCTGAATTAGACAAAGCAATCGTTGGTTTGAAAAATGGTAATGCAGTTAATATGAGAAAATTAAACGCTCAAATTAATGGTTACAAAAAAGATTTAGCTGATAAAGAAGCTGAAATCATCAAATTACGTGAAGAGAATGTAGGCTTAAAATCTTCAATAGATACGTTGAATCAAGAAAAAGTATCTATGAATGATTCTATCAATAGCTTGAAAACAGTTCGTTCTGACTTACAACAGAAATATGAATTGGCTTCAATCTTAAAAGCTGAAAACTTAAAAGCTACTGTAATCAATGCAAAAGGTAAAGAGTTGATGGATGATGAATACAAAGGTAAAAACATCGACAAAATCAAAGTAGCATTTACATTAGGCGAAAACAAAGTTGCTCCTAAAACAAAGAAAGTAATTTACTTACAAGTAATTGAGCCAAGCGGTGCACCATTATTTGATAGTTCTTTAGGTGGTGGTTTCTTCAAAACATCTGAAGGAAAAGAAGTACCATTTACTGAAAAACAAAACATTGATTTCTCTAATACAAATCAACCTGTTTCATTCACATACTCTAAAGGTTCTGAATACAAAATTGGTACATATACATTAAAAGTATGGCAAGATGGCAACTTAATTGGTACAACTACTTTGGTAGTGAAGTAATTAAGAGCCTAATGCGAAAGGCTTAAGGCCTAAAGTTTAAAAGAAGTCTCGTTATTGATTTAACGGGACTTCTTTTTTTATGCATAAAACAGTCTACAATTACATAGCATAGCAACTAATATACCGTTGGCTAAAGCCGAACGACAATGAAAGCTGTGAGAAGTTTTATAAAAATAGCAGTGTTAATTAGTAGTTGGTTTGCCGAAAAGGCACAACCAAGACGAATTGTACTGTTACATAATTAGTCGTGCCTTAAAAAGGCCTTGAAGCTAGCATTGGCCTATTGTATAGCGGTAAAAAAGGATTAAATTTCCCCTAGTAATTTAACAATACCACTATTTTGTAGGGGAAATGCAAGGAAAACATAAACACGAGCCTCAATTGAACATGTTCAAAATTCAGCTAAAAACCTTAATTCTAGATACTCACGCACTCGTTGTTTTGTCACATAGAATTGATTGGCCTAGTATTGATAAAGAGTTTGAGCAATACTATTCAGACTTAGGTAGACCGAGTGTCCCAACCCGCACAATGGTTGGTTTATTAATGCTAAAAAGCATGTTTAATGAATCTGACGAAAGCCTTATTCCTAGATGGGTTGAGAATCCTTATTGGCAATATTTCTGTGGCGAACAATTTTTCAATCATGCCCCACCTTGTGATCCAAGTGACTTAGTTCATTTTAGAAAAAGAATACAAAAGACAGGTGTAGAATACATTTTAAAAGTTAGTGCTTCCTTGCATTGTAAAGCCATTAAGGAAGAACAAGTATTAATAGATACGACTGTTCAAGAAAAGGATATTACGTTCCCTACGGATGCAAAACTTGCTGTTGGTATTTTAAAAGAATGCTGGCGCCTAGCTGGTAAAAGTAATGTTAAGTTGCATCAAAGCTTTAGTAGAAAAACAGCTCAAGCCAAGTTGAAATTACGGTTCAGTTCACATCCTACAAAAAAAACAATAGCAAGCCAAGCCGTTCGAGATTTGCGTAAATATGCCAAGAAAGTAATCATGCAATTAAGAAACCATCTACCCGAAGAAATAAAAAAACATTCCGAAGACAGGTTCTTGTTTTATGATAAAATATTGGCGCAAAAGAGAGGAGATAAAAAGAAAATTTATTCGTTACATGAACCTGATGTTTATTGCATGAGTAAAGGCAAAGCGCATAAGCTATATGAATTTGGATGTAAAGTATCTATTGGTGTTACTGCCTACACAGGTATAATTGTTTCTGCAACTTCATTTGAAACAAATGTAAGTGATGTACATACTTTAGCGCAAACCTTAGAACAAATAAAATATGTAACAGAACGGAATCCTACTGAAGCAATTTGTGATAGAGGCTATAGAGGTAAGAAAAAAATAAATGAAACAATCATAACTATTCCAAAGCCTTTGCCAGATAGCAGTACCAGATACCAAAAACAAAAAGTAAGAAATAAATTTAGAAGGAGAGCTTCGATTGAACCTGTGATTGGACATCTCAAATACGATCATCGAATGCAACGAAATTTCCTCAAAGGCGTGTACGGCGATTTTGTTAATTGCGTGCTCGCAGCGGCGGGCTTTAATTTAAAGAAGATGCTACGTTTGATAGCATCTTCTTTAGACAGCATGAAACGCTGTATCTACTCAATAATCTATGCACTAATAAATCTATTTCCGAATTTGAAAAAAGTGGCTTTTTAAGGCACGACTAATTAGGACACATTGACATATAACACACAAACCTATAACGATTCGTTTGTGTGATACATTAGGTGAACGGTATATTTGTTGTTCATTTTAAATTAACACGATCGAATTAAAAAACCATATAGGTTTAAAAAAGAAATGTCCCGCTAAACGAATAGCGAGACATTTCTTTTTATAATTAAGAATTAATAAAAAGCATAAATTACTTATAAGAAACATTTATTGAGAAAGCCGGACTTTGTACTCAATACTAAGTACTCTATACTTCCTTATAGCAACTAATATACCGCTACCTTCTGAACCTTCACTTTATCATCTTCCAAGTATTCCTCATACGTCATTGTTTTATCAATGAAGCCATTTGGTCCTAGTTCGATGATGCGATTGGCAACGGTATTAATGAATTGGTAATCGTGTGAGTAGAACAACATGGTACCTTTAAATTCCATAAGCGCATTGTTTAATGCTGTGATGGACTCAAGATCTAAGTGGTTGGTTGGATCATCCATTACTAACACGTTAGAGGATTCCATCATCATTTTAGAAAGCATACAACGCACTTTTTCTCCACCCGAGAGTACCGTACATTTTTTCAAGGATTCTTCGCCTGTAAATAACATACGACCTAAGAAACCACGAATAAAGCTTTCGTCTTTATCTTTAGAATATTGACGCAACCAATCAACTAAGTTTAAATCGCCGTCTGAAAAGAATTCCGTATTGTCTTTTGGGAAGTAGGATTGAGTTGTGGTAACACCCCATTTGAATTCCCCTGCGTCTGGTTTTTCAATACCCATTAGTACATCAAACAAGGCTGAAATACATAGTGGATCTTTACTTAAAATAGAAACCTTATCTGCTTTATTGATGGTAAAGGATAAATCTTTAAATAAGTAGTTTCCATCTGGTCCTTTTTTGCTTAGGCCTTCAATTGTAAGCAATTGATCTCCCGCTTCGCGTTCAGAACGGAATTGGATACCTGGGTATTTTCTACTTGAAGCGGTAATTTCATCAATCACCAATTTCTCTAATAATTTCTTACGAGAAGTTGCTTGTTTTGATTTAGAAGCATTGGCAGAGAAACGCTCTACGAAGTCTTGCAATTCTTTACGTTTGTCTTCAACCTTTCTGTTTTGATCTGCTTTTTGTTTGGCAGCCAATTGAGAAGATTCGTACCAGAACGTATAGTTACCTGTATATAATTTAATTTTTGCGTAATCAATATCTGCAACGTGTGTACATACGGTATCCAAGAAGTGACGATCGTGAGATATAACGATTACTGTATTTTTAAAATCAGCAAGGAAGTTTTCTAACCACAATACGGAGTCAACATCCAAGTCATTGGTAGGCTCATCTAACAACAATACATCGGGGTTACCAAAAATAGCTTGCGCAAGCAACACACGTACTTTTATTTTTCCGTCCACATCTTTCATTGGTGTGGCATGCAACTCTTCTTTAACACCTAATCCACTTAGCAATTCAGCAGCTTCTGCTTCTGCATTCCAGCCATTGATATCAGCAAATTCAGCTTCCAATTCAGACGCTTTGATACCATCTGCTTCAGAAAAATCAGGGTTTGCGTACACTTCATCACGCTCTTTCATGATTTCGTACAAACGCTTGTGGCCCATGATTACGGTTTCCAATATCGTAAACTCATCAAACTCGTAGTGATTTTGTTTTAATATCGCCATACGTTCACCTGGAGACATTTCAACTTTACCAGAAGTTGGATCAATTTCACCAGAAAGAATTTTTAAGAAGGTCGTTTTTCCGGCACCATTTGCACCGATTAAACCATAACAGTTACCCGAAGCAAAACGAATGGAAACTTCTTCGAAAAGAGTTCTCTTACCGTATTTAAGAGAGATATTAGAACAACTAAGCATGTGGAATTTTTTATTGAAGCACAAAGGTACGAAAATACCTACAATCAATTAAATCGAAGCTCTAAAAAAATCCTCGAATGCAAGAATATGAGCGAAAGTGATGGATAAAAGTGTAATTATTTGTCTTGATTGTGTATATAAGCAGTTATTGCAATGCCATAAAATTTATACCGTATTTTTTTAGGCAGAATAAATTGAAAAATAGTATAAGAATCGAACATCTTCAACCAAAACGGGTATTTTAATAGTTTATAGATTCCGACTAAAAAGATGCTATGTGCGTGATTCAAAATGGGATCATTTTTATACAATTCGGGTTTTAATTGTTTGGCTAATAATCTATTTTTTAAATACGCTTTAGAACGGTCTGCATATTTTTTGAATGTGAAATCATCTTGATGTTCAGCAAAAGCACTTGCTAGATAATACGTTTGAATTTTTTCACGTTTTGCTCGAAGTGCAAAATCATAATCTTCGATGTCTCTTAATGCTTCGTCAAATCCATTTAATTGGTTAAAAATCTCAATGCCCAAAGACATATTTTGAGCGCTTAAAATCGTTAGTTCTTGTGGGAAGAAATTTGCTTTATATGGATCAATTACGATAGACCATGTTTGATTTAAATAGTTTTTATACTTTTTAATTTCTTTATCCGAAATGCTACTTGGCTCTATCACCTGACCCATTAAGATAACATTTGGTAGTAATGCAAAGGTTTCTACATGATATTTTACACAGTTTATATCTGCAATCATATCATCGTCTAAAAACAAAATTTGTTTTGATTTAGCTATTTTAACTCCCGCATTGCGAGCACCTGCACGACCTTTATTTTCTTGTTCTAAAATGATAACTGAAAATTGTTTCCAATCTGTTTTAAGGATTTCATTTGCACTATCATCTGTTGAACCATCTAGTACAACAATAACCTCAAAATTCAGATAGGTTTGTTTTTCTAAAGCATGTAAAAGTCGAATAGCTTTTTCTTTCCCGTTATAGCTCGGAATAACAATTGATATATCTACTGATTCCATCAAAAATGTGCGTTATGTTCTGCAAATACCTAAATTAATATAGTAAGTACAAATTTTCTAGTGATTACAGTATTAATTTGGCATGATATTCGATTCTTTGTGAATCAATTCGTAGAATGTATCTTGCATACATAAATTCAAAAGATGAATTATATTAAAAAGATCTTAAAAGCGTTTTTAATTATTATTTTAATTGCTGTGGTTACTGTCTTAGCTGTTTTCACAACAGTGGATCGTACACCTTATAAAGAAATGCCTTATTATGCATCCATGAGTGCAACGTTGGATTCCTTTAATGTTACAGAGGATGAAGTAATAGCTGATACGCTGCAAGCAGGTTGGTTTAAAGTAGCACTTACGCCAGATATACTTCCGTATCCCTTGGCTGGCTATGGCTTAAGAGAAAAGGCAGTTCGGGTTGCGGATACAACATTTGTTCGAACATTTGTATTTGATAATAAAAAAACACGCGTAGCTTATGTGTGTTTAGATTTATTGATTTTTCCCCCAGACTTAAAAGACCGAGTACGCAAAGCATTAGAAGAAAAATATCATTTACACATTTATTTAACGGCTACGCATACACACAGTGCCCCGGGTGGCTGGGAGCCTAAGATTGCGGGTAAATTTTTAGCAGGCGAATATTCTGAGGCATATGTAGACCTCCTTTTTAATGCCATTGAAAAATCCATCGAAGGTTCCATTCATAAATTAGCCATTGTGCAGCAATCCTACATTCGTGTTGCTGCTCCAAGTGCTGTACACAATCGGTTAAAAGGTGTTGATGCACCGAAGGATAATTACATTCGAGGATTAAAATTTAAAACGAAAAAAGGAGAAGAAGCCTGTTTATTTACTTTTGCAGCACATGCAAATTGTTTGGATTCAGATATTACCTACATATCAGCAGATTATCCGGGTGAGGTTTCTTCCATGTTAGAAAAAAATGGTTGGGCATCTTTTGTAAGTTATGCAGCTGGTGCAGTTGGTAGTCATGGTCCTGGCTTTCCACTTATTGGGAGTGCAACAAAACAACTGGATACAATTTCGAAAGTGTTAGTAGCTAAACTAATGGAAGCGCCTGTTGATTATTCCTATACCTCAACGTTGTACTATAAACGTATCCCTTTATATTTAAGAGAGCCACATTTACGTCTTCAAAAAGATATTCGAATTCGACCTTGGGTTTTTCATACAATACTTGGCTCTGATCAACCAGATATTCAAATAGTAGAAATAGGCAATACAGTTTTGTTGGGCATGCCCTGTGATTACTCTGGTGAATTAATGCCTCCATTAGAAAAGATTTGTAGCGATCATAATGCGCAGTTGATACTGAGTGGTTTTAATGGTGGATATATTGGCTATATAACCGATGATGCATGTTATGATTGGGATCGGGGTGAAACAATGGATATGAATTGGCATGGACCGTATAATGCAGCTTATTTGACGGAAGTGAATGAGCGGATTTTGAAGAAAGTGTTGGTTCGTGATATGTAAAAAAAGTGGTGTGGTAAAAAGTGGTCAGTGGTCAGTAAACAGTGGTCAGGCAAAAAAAGAAGCTTTCTAATTACGCTAGATTTTTTAAAGTTAAAAAGAAGCGGTTATTTTCATCATTGTAAATCAGTTGAATCATCTTAATCAACGGTTCAGATAATTTTAATCAGCTGTCAGTCTACGAGCAATTTTTTGATGTCTGTTTGGAATTTCGCCTGATGTTGTATCTTTTTTACATTCTAACATTATGTAATAAAACAACATATGAAAATTTTATTCAGTACAGGCATTTTTATTTTGATGTGTATTTCGTGTGGACACGAGCAAAATACGCCAATTCAACAGCATTCAGATTCAACAACAACTAATGTGTCTAGCAAAGTAGATTCTACTCCAGTCGGTAGTGTCATTCCAGATGTATCTGCAGAGAATTTTTCAACTTCCTATACTACCTTACGGAAACAGATTAACACAAAACGTATACGGATGTATCAAGATTATTTAAATGCTTCAACCAAAGTAGAAAAAAATAGGTGTTTGGATTCTGCCTCACATTATTTACATCAGGTTTTGAGAGAAAATATTTTACCATATTGGTATGGAACGGAATGGGATTTTAATGGTATCACGGATGAACCGCAACGTGGAAAGATAGCCTGTGGTTATCTTGTATCCACAACCTTAAAACATTCAGGGTTTGTTTTAAATCGATATAAACTGGCACAACAATATTCACATGCTATTGTGAATACCTTATGCAGTGATGTAAAAAAATTTACCAGTATTGGATCTATGCTAGCATATATTGAATTGCAACCAAACAATCTGTATGTAGTGGGATTAGATAATCATGTAGGATTTATTTCAAAGAATGATATGTCTATAAAATTTATTCATTCAACATTTGTTGAGGCTGCTTGTGTGGAGTCTTAAGATGCATCAGAATCAGCAGTCTTGGCTTCATCGCATTTATACGTTTTGGGTAATCTAACCAGTAATACTCAAATAATTATGAATTGGTTAAAAGGCTCAATGATAGAAATCGTTCCTTAGATTCATAGGTCAAAGATAGGCATGAAAAAATTTATGTCAATTAGGGATAGTTTGTGTGGCGCAAACTATGAAGTAAAACATAAAAAACATACAACCTACTTCAAAAAACTAATTTAAACCTACAAAAAAAATTAGGCTTGTTCTGAGAGGGTATTAAACACACGTCCTTTAAGATTTGGAATTGATAATGTAAAAATAGATCCCACTCCTTTTTCAGACCAAACGTTTATCGTTCCTTCAATTTTACTAATGGCTTCTTTTGTAATGTACAAACCTAAGCCACTGCCCTTCGTCTTTTCATCTGTTTTAAAGAACATATCAAAAATTTTATCCATATATTCTTTATTAATACCAACGCCATTATCTGCGATTGATATTTCTAAAACGGGAAATTGATTTTTGACTTTTATATGAATTGTTTTATCGACATGTGTGGTTTTAGAGTATCTGAATGCATTTGAAATGATGTTGTTTAAAATCATCCGCAATCTATTTTTGTCGGTATAAAACTCTCCTTCAAAATCACAATCAATGCTTACAGATACCTGTTCGTTATAAACAGAATTCATCTCTATACAATTTAAAATTTCTTCTTTGATGTGTACTTCAGAAACTTCGACTTCTAAGCGGTTATTTTTTAAGTAATTTAAAATGTCATAAATAAAATTATCTAAACGTCTAAGGCATGCTTCTTTTAACGTTTCATAATATCTTAATTTTTCTGGATCAGTTTCAAGTTTACTTATTTCAATCAATCCAAGTGCGGAAGCTATGGGAGCACGTAAATCATGGCTAATACTGTATACCAGATGGTCCATCTCTGAATTTGTCTTCTGAAGATGTGCATTTTTATATTCAATTTTTGCTTTAGATAGCAATATCAATTTACTGGATATGGTGTGATCTCGAATAATGAACCAGGCGAAAAATCCACATTGGGTTAAGGCACATAGAAAGTTAATTTTACTATTGGTGCTTTGAAAGCCTTCAGACAACTGTCTGTAGGATTCATCTGAAGATTGATGAAAAAACATGACATACGTGCACAAAAGGATAGGCAAAATCATGTGAAATAAAATCAATCCTATTTTTCTGTTGTCAATTATAAAAGGAATACCAATCAATAAAGGCATATAAAAGCAGAAGATCATTGAAGACAAGCCTGTTTGTATGCATTGTACAAAAACTAAAGACGTAACCGTTAATATTACGAGGTTGGCCGCACTGTTTGTATGTTTTTTATTCAAAAAATAACATACGCCAAAATTGATTAAAATAACAGAAACAACGATAAGTGTATCTGTTACCCAATAAATAAGTTCAGGAATGGTTGCTAAGATGGCGATTAAAGAGGCGCCTTTGATTAAGTAATCTAATAGACGCTTTCGTTTCTCGTAACTTTCTAATGTGTGCGCTTTGAAGGCTCCTTCCAACTTAGTTTGAATTAAAAATATGTTTCTCTAAGTTCAGCAAAGTTTTTTATTTCTGCAATGATTACTTTTTAATAACAGAAGTATTCTGAATTTTTTTGAGAAATAGTGCAGCAAGTTCGACAGTTTGAATTTCTGAAATGATTAATAATAATTTTTTATTAATTTCTTTCATTTTACACTGCTTGGGATGTGCTTGCACGAAAGATAAAATAGATCCAAACACGTCGGATGTGTAATAACTCGTTCTGTCTGAAGGGACAAACTGACAACGCATGATTTCGTTTTTAATCGTAAGTTTTTCAAAGCCCAGCTCTTGAGCCAACCAACGAAGCTTTATTGTTTCGGTTAAATCAATAACTTCTCTAGGTAATGGTCCAAAGCGATCGATGATTCCATTGGTAAATGCAGCCAATTCGGTTTCATTCTTTATACTGTCAATGGTAGAATATAAAGAAAGGCGTTCCGAGATATTGTTGACGTAGTTTTCTGGAATCAAAATAGATAAGTCGGTTTCGATGACACAGTCTTGCACCAAGTTTTTCAAGCGTTGTTGATCCAACTCATCTTTAAAGAGATCGGCAAATTCTGTTTCTTTTAATTCTTGAATGGCTTCATCCAAAATTTTGTGGTACATATCAAAACCAATATCGGTAATGAAACCACTTTGTTCGGCACCCAACATGTTGCCAGCACCACGTATATCTAAGTCGCGCATGGCAACTTTAAAGCCATCGCCCAAATCCGAAAATTCTTCTAATACACTCAAACGTTTGCGCGAATCGCCGTTCAATGCTTTTACAGACGGAGTTAACAAATAACAAAAAGCTTTTTTATTTCCTCTACCTACTCGTCCACGCATTTGATGCAAGTCTGACAAACCAAACATGTGTGCCGAGTTGATGATGATGGTATTGGCATTTGGAATATCTAAACCTGATTCAATAATGTTTGTTGAAATTAATACATCAAATTCGCCGGCAACAAATTTCAGCATTACCTCTTCAAGCTTATCCCCTTCCATTTGTCCGTGTGCAAAATTAACACGTGCATCGGGTACTAATTTTTTAATCATGAAAGCCATGCTTTCAATATCGCGCACACGGTTGTGTACAAAGAATACTTGTCCGCCGCGTTTCAATTCAAATGCAACTGCATCCCGAATCAATTCTTCATCAAAAACATGAATCTCTGTCGTAACAGGCTGTCTGTTTGGTGGTGGCGTAGCTATAATCGATAAATCACGCGCCCCCATTAAGGAAAAATGTAGGGTACGAGGTATCGGTGTTGCCGTAAGTGTTAGCGTATCAATGTTGATTTTAAATTCGCGTAATTTTTCTTTCACCTTCACGCCAAACTTTTGTTCTTCATCAATAATCAAAAGACCAACGTTTTTAAATTCAACATCTTTACTGATTACGCGATGCGTACCAATTAAAATATCTGTTTTACCTTCTTTAACACGTTTTAAGGTTTCTTTTATTTGCGCAGTTGTTTTAAATCGATTGATGTATTCAACCACACAGGGTAAGTTGGCCAAGCGATCGCGAAAGGTTTTGTAATGTTGCATCGCCAAAATAGTCGTTGGCACCAATATCGCAACCTGTTTGCCATCCGCTACTGCTTTGAAGGCAGCACGAACCGCAATCTCTGTTTTGCCAAAGCCAACATCGCCACAAACTAGGCGATCCATTGGGTGTGGCGCTTCCATGTCTTTTTTAACGTCTGCAGTAGCTTTTCCTTGGTCGGGTGTGTCTTCGTACATAAACGAAGATTCCAATTCTACTTGTAAAAATGAATCGGGGGAATAAGCAAACCCAGGCGCCGCTTTACGTTTGGCATACAACTGAATCAACTCTTTGGCAATGTCTTTAACCTGTTTTTTAACCTTGCTCTTTTTATTTTCCCAATCGGGAGAGCCAAGCTTCGTCATAACAGGCGCTTGCCCGTCTTTTCCGGTATAACGCGAAATTTTATGTAAGGCATGAATGGATAATACCATCAAATCATCGTCGCGGAAAACCAAACGAATGGCTTCTTGCGCATGCCCGTTGTTGTCTATGCGTTCTAGTCCAGCGAAACGAGCAATACCAAAATCGGTATGCGCTACAAAGTCGCCTGGTTGTAAGGTACGCAACTCTTTGAGTGTAATGGATTTTGATTTTGAAAAGCGCTCTTTGGTTTTGTATCGGTGAAAGCGATCGAAGATTTGGTGATCGGTATAGCAGAGTACCTGTCGTTGCAAATCAATAAATCCTTCGCGCATGGGCGAAATCAATTCTTCAAACCGCACATAGGGATCCAACTCTTCTAAGATGGAATGCAAACGTTGAATTTGCTGGTGCGATTCGGAAGCAATAATGACTTTGTATCCTTGATTGATGCGTAATTTTAAATCGTCAAGAAGTAGATTAAATTCTTTATTGAAAGAAGGTTGTGGCTTCGCTTCGAATTCTATTTTTTCTGATTTCGCAATATGCGATCTTGAACCGAACTCTAAGATTGTAAACCCTTTAAGACTTTTTTTAAACGAATCGGATTGCTCAAATAAGGCTTCGGGTGAAGTGATTAATGTACTGTTTCCGCTAGCAGCAAGGATGCTATCAAATTGGACTTCTACTTTAGAGAAGCATTCATCTATAATGGAATTCGTTAATTCATAATCTTTTATCCAAATCAGTGCATTGTCTGGCAAAAATGTAAATAGCGCTTCGCGTTCTTCTTTTAACAAACGTGTTTGTACGTTTGGCGTAATCGATAAGGTCGGATAAGTTGCAATCGATAATTGTGATTCTGGATTGAAGGTACGGATGCTTTCAATTTCATCTCCAAACAATTCAATCCGATAGGGATATTCGTTGGAATAGGAGAAGATATCGATGATACCACCACGGATGGCATATTGACCGGCTTCGTAGGCAAAATCGGCACGTTCAAAGGAATAGCTTTGTAAAAACTCTTCCATAAACTCTCGGTTGAGTTTTTCACCAACCTTTGCAATAAAGGTATTTTCTACTAAAGAGCGTTTATTAATGACTTTTTCAGAAAGCGCAAGCGGATAGGTAACAATGAAAGATGCTTTATCTTGATTGTTGACAATGTAATTTAATGTTTCAGCACGTTGTAAAATGTTGGCATTTTCAACTTGTTCGTAGTGATAGGGTTTTTTGTAGGAAGCCGGAAAAACAAAAACAGGCTGTCCGATTAGCTGTTGTAAATCGTTTTGAAAAAAATAGGCTTCGTCTTTGTCGTTTAAGATGAAAACTTGGGTTTGGTTGCTTTTTTGGGCAAGGGAAGCAGCCACTACGGCATCCATACTTCCAGATAAACCTTTTAAAAAGAGACTATTTGTACCCCTTTCTTGAAGCTTTTGTTTCAATAGCTGAATATGAGAATCGTACTCATATAAACTCAATAATTCCGATACTTTCACGTGTAGATGGCTGCGTATTGATGTAAAAATACAATAAAAAAATTAAAGAGTGGTCGGTGGGTAGTGTACAATGGTCAGGAAAAAAATAAAACGGTGTAGGGTTTTTCTACTCTATTTTGGTGCTCTACTCTCTTACCCAACCACCTGCTACTCTGTAATGTTGCAAAAATTGTCTGAACTCCCGCCCAAAAGCTGTACAGGTTATGATTTTTTTAATTAAAATGATTTGTATGATTTAATTTGACATTATTTATTTCCTTTTAATTCTTTAAAAATTGTAGTTCAGACAATATGAAAGAATTACAAATGAGCGGCATTTTTTTTTTACAGATGTTTATCGGGACAATATCCATGAAGAATAATTTTATCATCAACAACATTTGATTGAGTTTATTGATAACACTAATTTTATATTTCTCGGGCTTCAATAAAGCTTTCCATCCTTTAATAATCGCAGTTAAGAAAACTGCAGGTGAATAATTTTTTCCATGTGTAGCTGATATGATAAAAACATTTTAAATTTAAAGTGGTGATGTGATCATTCCAAATAATTTCTCTTTAAATTGATTGTGTAACATCATAGAGTAGCAGGTGGTTGGCCGAAAAGGCGCAACCACGGCGGGGTTTGTGGTGAAGGTGAGGAGTGATACCAACAACGGCGGAAAATATACTATAAATTTAAATGGAGGTGCTACACTACCATTAATAGATCTAACAGTAACTGGTGAGCCTGCTTTAATAAATTATGATAAAAATCTTCGAAAAACACCGGATATAGCTCCGTCTATTAATTTATCAGGAGGAAGAATCACAGGAACATATAATCGTTCTTTTCCTGATGGTTCTCCTGTGCAATTTAACATTGCAATAAGTCTCATTGTTGATTTTCAATCACCTTGTATACAAAATCCTAATCCATGTTTGATAGAGGCGATTATTAGTTTACAGCTAACCGTTAGTCTGGTTAGTAATTCGGTGTTTATTCCCCAAAGTTTATTACCTCCTCTTCCACCTATACCACCAATTACAATAGGTTCAAAAGTACTTACTAATAAATAATAATAATATTATGTATATAAAATTAATCACTTTCCTTTTATTCCTTAGTTGTCATTTTAATTTGGTTGCACAAATTCAGGAGAATAAAGTAGTTGAAAATAAAGGAGGCTTGTATCATTTGAGTGATCCATTATATCCTCAACGTTATTATGCACCAAAAAATGAACTGCTAATATCCAGCAAACCGTATAGTAAATTTGAAACAACACAATTGAATGATATTAATACAACCCTCTGCTCTTATTTTAGTTGCAATTCAATTGAGTGGTTAAAAAAAATATCTGTAAAACAAGAGTATCCTGCAAATTACGAACAAGCAACATTCAATTATAGAAAAGAAAAATCCTTTGCTGAACAGTTTAAATTATACTTAAGCTCACAATTTTATTTTACATATCAGAAGGAATCGTATTGTATATCTATGGTACATGCAGTGTACGTGTATAATACCATGCGCTTGTTTCCAGTAATACTGGTAAAAAGAAACAATGTCTGGATTGTCAGCGACAATGTGGATTTTTTAATATTCTCAGCATATTTAAGAATTAAACCTGAGTATTGGGCTAATCTTTTTAGAAATCAAAAAACGTTACCAGCACCGATCTTAAAAAATATAGATTATTTCGGATCCAGATTTTTACTTTCGTATGATTATTATTATGCGAATATTGTTTTTGATACTGATTCGATTGGTAAAACAACTAAAGTGTCATTGGATAAATTAAACGAAAACAAATCGGATATAGATATTAGTAATTTTCAACAGTCATTTTTTAGATTAATAAAAAAGGCTGGGTATAGCATAACATTGAATATGTATGAAAAAGGATCAAACGATATAACTCAATTTTTTTCAAACGTAAGTAAACCCCACAGCGACACTACTGCAGAACAAGCAATAGCATATTGGTTGTTCTCAAAAGATAGCATATACCAAAGGAGAAATAGTATAGGATATCCGTATATGAAAAAGGAATTTGTGAATTATATGCAGGTGAGTGGCGTAAATAATAGACTATCCTTGAAGTATAATATTTCCTTAGACTTAGATGGTAGTAATTATAAAGTAATTTATTTTGATGAATGGCATGGAATTAAAAATCCGGATGGTCCTTCTTATAAAGAGCATTGGGTTGGAATAAAAAGTATCGTATTAAAAAAGGAAGAGGAAGATTGGTTTGTTTATCTTGATAAGGCTGGAGATATTTTTAAAGTATTAAGAGGATTTGATGTTTTAAATGAACAAGGCGTTAATTTTTGTTTAACAGCAAAACTTTCAGGGAATCCAGCGTATGATTTTTTAATAGATGGTCAATTTGTGGCGCCACCAGATGGAAGAATTTATATTGAAAATACAATATTCTTATGGCCAGATTATATTTACAATTATACAATTCCTGAGGATTTAAAAAATGGCTTTGGAGTAGTAGCTCCTTATGATACCTATGAACAGAGAACTCCTACATATTGGCAGGATAGAAAAAATTAAATTATTTCTTAATCCTTTTCGCCTTGGTTTGTAACTATCTTCGTTTCCTAACCGCCCCAGCCCGCCGTGGATTTCTATGGTTTATGCAAGCGGACTTGTATAAATATATTCATATTT
>ERZ724508.142-NODE-142-length-51348-cov-5.512507_pt1 | contig 51348 bp, 80 predicted proteins | sample MGYA00376041_ERZ724508 | MGnify/ENA primary metagenome ERZ724508 (study PRJEB28724, sample SAMN07190887) | wastewater metagenome | isolation source: effluent of sewage treatment plant in Hong Hong | place: USA: Christiansburg, Virginia | collected 2016-03-01 ...
TGATCTCAATCAGTTTCGGAAATACTTTCACGAAGATGTTGGATCTTCGACAGCAAAGTAGATTATATCTGCATCTGTGATACTTTATGGGAAGGCTCATAAGAACACGAACAATCTTCATAGGAGACATTTTGAGTTCATACCACTATAAGCTTTTTCTGTCCAATCTCACGGTCTTCCAATTGGTTGGCTTTAAGCAACCGTACTCTACGCTATGAAGCGATTGAACTCTTGGTCTGTTAAACATCGCCTCGATTGGTACGAATTTAAACAAAACGCCGAAGTTCTATACTGCATTAACCATCTGCCAACGAGCATCGTGCTTTCGAGTTCTTTGTCGCCTTCCCACTGCAAATCTCTGCTTCTCTCACCATTTTAAAGATACCAATTGGATTCCGCTTCCACAGATTGAAACCAGCAATAATAAAACTAATCGATGAGCACACCGATATAGATTTAACAGCTACCTCGGCCACAAAGTTCCAACTTAGAGGTGACGCGCAAGAAGCTAGCTGACTTCTCTTACGGGCTGAGCGACATCATTGGCAGCGGCTATTCCAGTCAGGTATTCCGCGGGAGCAACGATCTCACAGGTACCAATAGCACTAACAAAGGTCATTCAGTCGCAGTCAAGGTGATTGACCTGCGTAAGCTCACCGACAAGGTCCTTCAGGACATGCTAATGAGTGAAATCGCTAGTTTAAGACTGTTGCGCGGTTGCCGTCACATCATCCAGCTCGAAGAGGTGTTCAGCACCCGTAATAACATCTACATAATCACCGAGCTGTGTGAGGACGGGGACCTAACTCGCATCATTGAGGACTCCGCTAACCGCAGTGAATAACGTTCTGCAGAATTCATGGAGCAACTGCTGCAGGGATACATGGACATCCACAGGGGCAAGGTGGTGCATCGTGATCTCAAGCCGGCTAACATCTTCTTGCAGGGGCGGCAGCTTAAAATCGCCGATTTCGGCTTTTCAGTGCAGGCAGAACAAGTTCGTGACCCATGTTCGTACAACGTCGGCTCACCATTGTACATGGCACCCGAGGTGCTGCTGCGCAACCACTACAGCTTCAAAAGCGATATCTGGGCGCTGGGAATAATTTACTACGAGTTGCTGTTCGGCTGCAGGCCCTGGACAGCCAAAGATGAAAAGTAGCTTGCCGAGCGTATCCGACAGCAACCAATCGGCACGTTGATCCCACGAGCAATCAGCAGAACATCTCTGGCATTCCTGCAGACAGCTCTCTGCTATGAGGTGACTCGCCGTATAACTCCGGAAGAGCTCTCACGGTTCACTAACATGAGCCATTTGAACGAGAAGCAAGAAAAGTATAGGATGCAAATCCGTTCGAATGTCACGACGATAAGCTTTAAAGAGAATAGCCGCAGCATCAGCATGAACAGCATGAACATGCTGTACAACCCAATTAAGCGTGTCAAGACAATTACACCGATGAATACTTAGCGAGTTTCTGCCAACACGACGATTGTCTATGCCAAGCGCTAGCAGGTAGTTGTCAGGCGTGATAACAGCAAGATTTTGCTAGGGGAGTTGCACTTCTGCCGCTTTCTGTATAAAGTGGCCAGCAAGCTGAAGTAGTTTGATAAGCTGTCAGTAGCCAAGGTGGTTGAACAGGTTCACGGGCTGATGATGCACAAGCTCAGCCAACTGATAGCCTGCCAAAAGATCAATGTGTTTGCATTGGAAGGATTCGAATAATACCGCACGAGCTGCGACTTCCATCGCGTTATGGGTTGTGCCAAACAGTACCAGACCAAGTATCTCTAAGAATTTGGTGCTGTGGACATCAACTGGACACTAAACTACCAAAAGATTGTGGATGAATTACGAAGCTTCGTCAGAGAACTGCATCAGTTCATTCGATGCCACCACTACGATGAACCAACAGGTACACTCTGCCAATCGCACCTACGATTGTTGGATCGGCTGGTTACTTGCTGCCAACTCATCCGAATGTCAATCAACTGTAGCCTGGAGGAATTCAGCCGTTCCTCCAACATCGAAACCATTGTAGACAATGAAATAGAAAGGACGCTGGAATTGCGAGTTATCGAACAATCCATGCGTATTCTCAACGTGTCTTGACACTGTTGTGACTGACTGCTGTATAACTCATCCATTACGAACTATCATATTTTCGGTAAGTATGAGTGTCTCTCGGTGGCCTGCCGACAAAATAGTTGTGGGACTCGGTGCTGCGGCACTCGCCTACCTGTAAGTTGTTGGCTTAGGGGTAGGTTATATCGGTTGCTCAAAGGCAACGGCAAGGATAATGCAAAGCCACCGTAGGACGAAATCCCGGAATAGCTGCTCGAGCTACGGAAAACTATAAACCAGGAGAACCCCAGCATGGATAATCTGAAGAGCATAGTAAACATACAGGCAAAATTGGCCAAGTCCGCCACCCATGAATACCTGATTCAATTCCGTCAAGGTAAATTGGGCAGCTATCGCAGAACGCAGAAAGTATTTCAACGTGGACTTCGTGCGCTACCTTGCGACGATAGTAGAAGGGGTTAGTACTTTGGAGGAGATTCCGCAACAGAATCACACAAAAACATTGCATCACTTAGGTCTGTCAACCGACAGCTATGAGTAAGCATGCATGCAGCACCATTAAATCTTTGAGTACGTGCCAGCAGCACCTGTCAATATCACCCAAGTTAAAAGCCTTTCTCTGGAACAGATTAGAGAAGTATTTCGCTTCCAGAAGCGCTACCTCGAAAAGCATGACATAGAACTTGAGGAAAAGATCAAGGCGGCGACTTTGGGTTGGGACCTACGTTCGCGTAGCCTCACCGGAACCTTCATCGGTTACATTCTTGCAGATGTTATTCATGCTCAGATGGGCTTTTAGGAGGACCAGGTCGAATTTGCCACAAGTACCATCCTAAACTATCACAGATAAGTTCAAGGCAGAACTTGCACCTGAGATGGAAGGTGTCCGAGCCCTATTGGTCCCCATCCTGAAGCGAAGCGGTTCTACAGCATCAGTAAGCGGCAGTGGAAATAACTTGTTAGAGGACGGTCCTTCAGAAGATTTAGAGATGGAGGACGATCGCAGCCTTTTGCGCATCAATCCGGTATTGCAGAACATGGATAGCATGGACTGCGATCCAGAGATGATGGAGAGGATCATGGCGGTCATGCACAATAAAGACGGTCTGTGATGTTGCCTACGATCATATCCTTCTGTTAGTCTTGAATCTATGGTGCACCGTCTCGAGCTCTTCTATGAGCTATTCGAAGATGATGTCGGTTAGCTGCACAACTATCTCAATAGTCAGATCTGCGAGCTTATCTCTCTTCAATTGAAACTCCTCTTCAAAACTTTCGGCAATGTAGTTGGACCGGGAGGAGTTAGGGCAATGGAGACCTTGCAGATTTGACGCATCAGCAACAATCTTCATCTCAATCTCATCGAACAGTTCCCGAATTTGGGTATACTTCTTTATCTTGCGGTTAGTCGCTTGCCAGCTATATGGCTCACAAATTCTCAGCTTTTCCGCAAATTTGCTGTTGATGCAGTCAAATATGCAACGTTCATGGGCATATTGATTTGAGTTGGTGTGCGGGTTCACCGAGTAAAGATCTTAGATCTCCTGAAAGATGTACTGCGGAACCACAGCGCCAGCCGGGTTGGGAATGGGAAGATATAAGGATTCAGACTGCATATCCCGAATTCTTTACAGCGGGCTGCGGCCTTTCATAGAAAGCCTGCGACAGACCTGACCTTTCATTGGCTCGAGGTAGATCTGTACCCTACCAATGTACCTGATGATACTGTGCAGGTTGGTGGAGAAACCGTCAGCTACTTTGATAGGTTCGTGCCGATTGAGCATCCAATACCGACGTATGATTTCATCGCTGTTGTCTGGACTGGTGATAAGTTTCTCTAGTGGACTGTATCTGTGTAGTCTGAAACCCTCATCCTCTCTACGACCATCAGTTATTGGCGATAGCTATTGGTTGGTTGGTGCTATTTCAATCGGTGAATAGTTGGCTAGTGGATTTCTTCCGATTGGGGCTATAGTAATCTCCTGCAGACGATGGAAGCCTAGCACATTTCGCTAAGTTTGAAAACTTGTCTGAATCTCTCTTTCCTGGTTGTTATTGTGGCTTTACCGTTAGGATCGACGCACCTAATCAGGCGGAAGAAATCTGTCAGAGTGTTTTAAGCAGCGGATCAATCGATTTTTGAAGAGCTGGTCGTGTTGATCCAGGGATCTTGGCTACTTGCTCTTTGCAGGTTGTTTTTTCCGGACGCGGACTTTGAGTGGTTTGGGGCGTAAATATTGAACTTCAGTGTAAAGGGACCCCCTTGATGTTATCTCCTTTGGGATTGAACGTTGCTTGCTACGTGGAGAACTACTGTTCTTGCCGTTAATAATCCTGTCTAGAGAGGTCTTTCTGGGATGGTAGATGCGCTCTGACTATCTGTCAGTTGTTGTGCGTAACTTGTGCATCGATGCGATCAGGCGCTTTCCCGATTATTGTGAGCGTTGAGACTTACTGCGGCTTGACTTATCTCGTGGCGGCTCTGCAGTTTTGTGGCTTGTTTGAAAACGTGGTGTCAGCAATCTTGCGTTCGGCCTGGTCGTAATGACCTTTTCGGGAGCAGGTTTCTTTGTGCGATCTGTCTTGTTCTTACTCTTCTTCGGTGGTGCCTAGTACCCAGCGAAGTAGTCTTTATTGCCCTTCATGAGGCCTCCTTCACTACAATATTGAAGACAGGAGTTAATAAACAGGCGCTGTTAAGTTCCTGTACAAAATCAGAAAAATAAGCGCTCTGCCAATCACTTGATCGATTCGGACGCACGTTCCGGGTTACGGGCAAGCAGCCTTTCCGCCACGATCATAGACCTGGGGTGATAATGATGCGTACCTGTGTCGGACCTTGCCTTCGGGTGAAATCTTGTAATGCTGCAGCTGCCTCTTTCGTTGAAGATATACATTGTATTCCTGCTGCATCCGGTTGACTGGAAGGTAGGATTTACACTTCACCAACTTCCTTGCGATGAAGTTGTTCTAGCTGTCGATCATGCTTAATCTCGAAGCTCGAGTTTGATTTACAAACGGGAGATGCAAGTTGGGTACTGACTGGCTCTTGCGTTTATTAATGCTGAGGATGCGCTTCAGCAGCACTTCGTTTTTGGCTTCAATATCGACCTGTTCCTGTATGCGACGATGCCTGAACGCCGATTCATGGTACTGCCGATTACTAAACAAGTTGAGCTGAGGTGTCCGGTGTCCCTCCTTAATCGCTGATATCTTGACGCTATGAAGATTCTGGTTTCTGCATTGGAAGAGTGGTTAGTTACTTAAGCTGTTCGAGGTAGCTAATTGGACCAAGTTGCATAAAATTAATTTGGTGGGTTGGAGCATACAATGGATTCACTGTGAACGGTCGCGATCGAACTTGGCCTTCGAATCGAACATTCTCGCCTTCTGCAATTATTTAGTGCGCTGTCTCTGGTAGTATAGCTGCTCCTCTTCTTCAGTCTCGAAGACTCGTTACTAGACCGAGTACGGTCTACGATGTCTGGGCATCGTCCAGAACCATTGTGCGATGACCACGCCAATGAACACAGTCATTATGATTAGCTCGGGTGCTGCCTTGACAGTCTCCACGAAGGAGTCATAGCCTGAGTTCGTTTCGTTGTGCTGTGCTTCATGTTCCCGTCTCATTCGGTTGAAGTATTGATAGGTTTCCCGACGGATTCTCTGTTATCGAGTTTCCTGGCTGTAAGCGGCTTGCTCTTCTCTCGTGGAGTATTGCTGGTTCGGCTGATGTTGTGCATTCGAGGAAGCATCTTCTGTTCGTGGGTTGTTCGGGTTGGACAGATATTTATAGGCCTCAAGGATCTCCTTGAATTTGTGTTCATCCTTGTGTTTGCCGGTATCGGGGTGGTGCTGTTTGGCGAGCTTAAAGAACTGTGCCTTGATCTCCTTGTCGGTGGAGGTGGGTGCAACCCCCAGCACCCGGTAGTACTCTTTGAGTTTGACACTACTCACACAGTAATAGACACGTTTGATCAGAAACATTTTATTATTGGCTGGCAGAAGGCAGAGATAGCATTCACCAGTCGTTTTTACAAGCGATCTATTTGGCGGACTTAGAGGCCTCCATAATGCACACCTAAAGTCCTGTCTGAAGCAAGGAGCTACTTTCACGGTGCCGCGAAACAGTCTGGAATCTGCGACATAGTGCTAAACAGCCACCAAACTTCTACAGGTAAACCAAGAGAAATTTAAGAGTCTTGACTGCAACGATAAGTTTGGTCTGCAATCGGTTCAACTATGCACATGCCAACTTCGCTGCTGCTGATAGTCTTTGGCGTACTGACATCCCCTGTTCGTTTTATTATGTGCCACACGGCATATTAAATTTCCCACTCGACCAAATTATTCCATTACCGTTACATTTCGTCGGTTTGGTTTGACTGTCTTGTGCTGTCCATAACCACCGCCCTTCCTGTGCAATTGGAACTTCAAACAGTTTATAAACTTCGTTAGCCCGTAGCATTTCATATAAATGAATTTACTGAAGGCAAAGGTTGCAGCAGAGCCCAAAGTCTTCCGGAAGGCAGCAACATCCAAGATAGGACAACCATAAGCACAGCAGCAACTATAAAAAAAGGTGTCGCTAAACCGGCCTGTCTAGTCACCGAGAAAGGAGAGCTTCAAAGCCAAAGTCACACTCGGGGCGTGGTCCGGAAAGAAGCGGCTTTCGGTGGTGCGTGACGATCAGGCAGGTACGGAACTGCGTGGTGAGGAATCCGATCTCAAGAAGCCTTCGCAATCTACAGATTCGGTAGAGGCCGAGCGTCCAGATGCCGATAACTTTCGCTAATATGGCTTCGCAGACTTGTTGGTGAGACACAAGTCAGCTCATGGTGATATAAGCTACCGTACCAACAGCTAGTACTTCTATAAGAAGCCCGATCGCTAGCAGAATATTCAACGGGTAGCCAGCCCAGAAACGCAGTCTACAGGCCGGCGAAGGGTCAATGGTGATGTGAATGACCAGCAGATGCGCCGGGGAATACCAGAAGAAGCGGCGAAGGAGAATTCAGTGAACAAAAATAACCTGGAGGGACGGCACCAGTTATAATAACCGGGTGGCAATCGCAGCATGAGCAGCAATGGCAAGCGCACCGAACTTGCCAGTACTGCTCCACAGTTATAAGAACAGACAGACCAACGGTTGGGAACAGTCTCAGTGTTAGGCACGCCGACAGGAGGAAGTACAAACAGTCTCCAACCACATAATAGACCAATCGTGTTCGATATTCGTAGCTCCACAACACTGTCTCGGTAGCTTGCTCCTGTTGAGCTGCATGAGAGGGAGAGACCCGTACAACCCCCAAGATAGATGAAGAAGCAGCAGACAGTGCAGCATGCTCACCCACAGCAACGCCCAGCCTGCCACGATGAGCCAGACTAGCATATACTTGGTAAGCCCAGCCTGAACGGTACGCACAGCCAGCTGTAATCCTAGTACAGTTAGCTAAAGGCTAAATATCTCAAATACGAGCGAATCCTTGGGTAGAAACAGAAAGAAATCAACAAACTGGAGCTATAGAACCACAACTTGAAGGTGGACATCAAGAACAACCAGATAAAGGTGTGTTCGGTGGAGGAATAGAAGCAAAAGCTTCTGCATGTGCAATCAACAAACGAAGGAAGTTTGCAAGAACTCCGCATGGAAATCGCAAGTCTTCGCAAAGAAGCTGCACTCACCAAGACTAAGCATCAGCAAGACCTTCAGAAGAGTGAGAAGGAGGTGAAGGAACAGTACGGGCAACTTATCCATTAAAAGAATAACCAGATCGCCAAGCTGAACCTGGCCATTCGGGAAAGGCAAACAGAAATTGAAGGGATGCGACAAGAGCTCCAACGCCAGACCAACGACCTCCAGAAGGCTGGTACCAAAGAGAGCGAGTTAGAGAAGCTCGTCGAGTACTACCGCAAGGAAACCAAAATGATCGGTGTAGAAATGTTCAACCTGAAGAAAAAGCTAGACTTAGAGATAAAAGGCCGAGCAGACTCCGAATCGCACTCATCGATGCTAGACACCCGCCTGCAGTAACAGGTAAAGCTCCTCTCGGAAGCCCATCAGCAACTAAAGGAAAAGGACAAGTAGACTGCATAAAAACTAAAACAAAGCCAGCATGAAAAGAACCTGCTGTATGACAGTATGACAACTGCTCTACGAACAAAAGACATATAAATCAACAATCTGCGGAAAGACCTTTACAACGGCACCAACAACAGCTCGACAAACCTATCAACAAGTGCAACATTCAAACCCGGTGCCCTTTCAGCTGACTCGAAACATGAGCTGGAAGCCTTGAAGAAACAGGTCGACCAGCTCACAAGCGATATTAACCTGGCACGTAAGTAGCTGGCCCGCGAGACCGATGAAAAGCAGAAACTTCTTGCATAAAAGAAGCAGCTTACGGGGATGCTTCTCGAAAGGCAGAAGAAGTAGGATGAGGACAAGATTAAGCTCTACCAAAGCCAAAGCTTGAAGTCGCTGGATGTCAGCCGTGTAGTACCACCGCCGAAGCCATCGTAACTAGACAGGCTCAACCTCTAACTAAATGCTAAAAACAACGAACTGCAAGTAGTTGCGAAGTCGCTGAAAACATGTCAGCAGCGCTGCAGCTCACTGTAATCACTACTGGAGAGTACCAACTAAGAACTATTCGTGCTGCGGTTGCAGGGCCTCTGCCGCAAAATCCAACCCTACTGACCCATGTGATAATTCATCCCCGACTACCAAACGTTGCCAATACAGTATAACAGCCTGTCAGTTGAACCGGGAGCTAAACTTATTGATCTATCCGAGGCATTCTTTCAGGGCAGCGATCGAACGTTTAGTTTCTTACCGCTTCTTGACGAGGGAGTCGTTCTCGAAGAGGAGCTCGTCGTAAGCTTCCTACTTGTAAAGGTTGCTCACCAACACCTTCTCGCAGCTGTTCTTGCATTCATTGATGAGGAAAGTTACGATGGTCTTCGGAATGCTATCGTTTACGTTCTTCTTGACCACGTTGAAGTAGCTCTGCATCAGTTATTTAATCAGCTCAGTTTACTTCTGTTCACGGCGTTTTGGAGGGTTCAGCACACGGATGGTCTCGGGGACCTGTGGTAACAGTTCTCTTGGGAAGTGGCTGACTGCCTTGCTGATGTTGTAGATGTCGGTGAGTTGGAGATAGTTGGGACTATCTGCCGATGCAGAACCTATATTACTGCTGCGAACACTGATAGCCTTGATCTCCTCCTCCCTTTCTTTTTCATCCTCCTTGAGATCTCTGGATGACTTCTTCTGACTAATGATCTTGGAATCGTATAGCTCCACCTCATTCTTTAGAAAATCCAAGGGGGTCTTTTTCTTGTTAAAGCTGTTAGTCTTTTCGGCCTACTTGAAGCGAAGCTGTTGTTCTTCTTCAACTTGACTGCCCTGCTTTTCGTTGGACTGCACCTTTGTGAGTGTATCGATGAAGTCGGGATGGTTGTTGTTGATGTACCCCATCTCAATCTCAATCAGCTGCTTAATCATGTTCTCCGTTTTCTTGAGGCATTCGTCCAGCAGTTCCTCCATCACACTAAAGATTCGGCGATAGAGTTTATGGAATCGATCGATTTCCTTGACGTTGACGAGATGCAGCATCCTTCTCAGCTCCTAATGCACCAGATGTGAACACTCAAGGGAGGGCAACAGCAGCCTACTAATCTGCTGTTTGATGAGATCCTCAAAAGCAATTTCGGCTACGAACAGAGATTTTCGAAGGCCGTTGGCTGTATAACACCGTTGGTACCGTTCCGGATGGCAGTGCGAAGGTCATCATCACTGAGATACTGAAAGGGGCTCATGTTTGTGATTGTAATGTTGAAGATACTCGAGAAGATGTAGTGGATTCTGGCACCACCCACCAACTCGTCTTTGTTATCAATGCTTCGGCCATCGATCATTTCGTTGAAGCACCTTACAAACTTACTCAGCAATGCGAGGATGAACATTCCCTGCGCCTTCTTGTCGGTAATGCGATCGTAGCCACCGAAGTTACGAAGCTCCTGGGTCTTCAGCTATAGATTGAGAATGATAGTTTCCCTTAGAGACGGCAGCATCTTGCGGATGTGCTTGACAAGATTCACATTGAGCGACTTGATTAAGTACTTCACTCCCATACTCTCAGCATACTTGAAGTAGATTGGGTGCTTCTCGAAGAACTACCGCTCGACCTCGTACTGTTCTTGCAACGTGACACCTGATTGTTTGGCCCGAAGGGTGACCCCCACGTACCCAAGCTTCAGTGGGTTAGCAAGGTTATTGAAGTCCTTTATCAAATCTAAGTTGTCCTCAATCAGATCCATCTGGGTTAGTACGCCAATGGTGCGAACACCTTACGGATCCACTTCCCTCGCTAGTTTTAAAGACTCGCTATTCGCCAGATCATCCGTGGCTTTGGAGACAGCCATGATCAGACAGTTCTCATTGCGGATGTATTGCTTTAGCATGGCTAAGACTTGGAACTCTATATCCTTCGGTTGGTCTCCGATAGGGTTCTACTTTACAACATTAAGACCTTGGTGATGCCTGGCAGGTCTACCAGCAGAAGATCCAGTACTTCCTGGCTAAACATCCGCAGTTTTATCGGGAGAGAGCTGACTCCTTTGGCATTGCCACACACCTTCTCTGTTTATTCGTCGATTAGTTTGCGCACATGTTAGAAGTCCTCGAACTTCTCTCCCTTGCGATCAGCAAACTCAACGTAGTCTTTGCCACTTTCTACATGCACCAGCTGTATCTCGATGGGGCGGCGGGTGACAATCCCTCTTCCTTTGGGCAGGAACTCACGGCCAAGGATGCTCTCTAACAAGGAACTTTTTCCTACCTAACGAAGACTGAGGTACCAGTGGATTGTGAGCCTATTACTGCGATGATAGGAAGGGAAAGCTAGATGTTGGTCTCCGAACGGCGGATAATGTCCTGCCTTAACTCTTGAGTACGTGAATCTACGAAACGATTGGAATGAGCCTATCCATAATTAAAATATATCGTTCCGGGGAGGCTTGCAGACAACAGGATAGTGTGGCAAGGAATTCATCAGAATAGAGAACCAACCATATTCATGTTTGCATGTGGGGTCACGATTTGTTGGCCAGCAGTGGGCTGAATACCAAACGACGTGACGGTGTGAGCTGCTGAGTCGAATGGATCACTGCTCCCGACGGTAGGTTTTGGAAGATGTCTTCAATTTTGCGGTCGAGTTCGGGGGTATACCGTTTAAGGAGTTCGACTGCTTTGAGAGAGTCGAGGAGTTGTTCCGGCTTAGAAGCACCAGTAAGCGCCACAGACACATCCTTGTTGTAGAGGCACCAAGCCATGGAAAGTTGAGCGCAGGTTACACCTTCTGATTTCGCAAGTTCATCGAACTTTCTCAGTTTATTGAGGTAGTCATTGGAATTTCCACCTGCAACTAGATCTTCAAAGCGCTTCTTGAAATTCAAGAGGTCGGTGCTATAGCGACCCTCTGTTGCCTTTCCACTCAAATATTTATCAGTGAGCAGGCCACCAGCAAGGGGAGACCAGATAGTTGTTCCATAGCCAGTCTTCTCGAACAGCCTGGAATACTCGCACTCAAACCTTTGCCTGTTCAAAAGATTGTATTGAGGCTGTTCCACAACTGGTTTCATAAGACCGAATCGCTCGCAGATTGCCATGGCCTCTCGAATATCGGCAGGGTCCCACTCGCTGGTGCCCCAGTAGTGCGCATAGCCATGCCTGATGATCCAGTCGAATGCCTTTACGGTCTATTCCATTGGAGTACCATAGTCAGGTCGATGAGCAAACAGAACATCGACATGATCGTGTCCAAGATTCTTAAGAGAGGTTTTGATACCTTCGATGAGGTGCTTTCGGCTTAATCCAAAGCGATTGGGTTTGTACTCCGTTGAGTTTCTGATCAACTTGGTGCTAAGAACGTAGTGTTCACGGGGCACCCCCAAAGCCCTCAGTGCCTCACCCATTTGTCTCTCAGCCTCGCCGAATCCTAAATGAGCAAAATTCTTACCGTAGATTTCAGCCGTATCGAAGAAGTTGACACCAGCATCGTAGGCCACCTTCACACACTTGATAAGGTTTTCCTTTTCCTTGGGATCGTTGGAATTGATCCAGTTGCCCAATCCAATCACGGAAACTTTGAGGCCTGTCCTGCCAAGATATCTGTACTCCATTATATTATTATTCTCCTCAGAAAATCTGGCGTGTTAACACTCCTTGTCCAGAAGGAGCGTTGATAAGCTTGGCACATTTTTTGTGGTTTTCGAATAAGCCAACCCTTCGTTGTCGTGAATAAAAATATAGAAGGGATGTTTATTGAGACGCTGGACGATATGATCGATAAGCAGTCACACCTCGAGTCCAACCTCACCATCTCTCGCTATATTAAGGCAAACTTACAGCTCAGTCGAACAGACTTCAAGTCGCTCCGAATGATCACCAGCAAGAAGAAGCTGCTCGGCTAAACCTCACCCGAGAAGCAGATGGCCTGTACTACGAATTCGTTGAGCACCACCGATTCAATTAAAGTAACCAAAGTACAGGTTAGCAACTTGCAGTTTCCACCTCCTAGCAATTCGACTGAACAATTACCGCAGCCTCAGCCCTCGCCGTCAAAGGACAAGCCTGCACCAGGATCCAATCTCTTGCGATAAACCTTCGGTAACTTTCGCATCTTCAAGAGTTATGCCAATACAGTCAAAAGTACGTTCCAATTGGGTAACGATAAGATTGGGATGGAGTCGCCCATCGTCATGAGCATCTGCTATCAAGCGCCAATGGTACAGGGACGCAGCCAAAAGCCTTAGAAACGAACCTACGCTCATAGTGAGTCCGAAAGGCCCCAAGCAAAATTGGTGTTGCCGAAACGCGAGGAAATTTCCCCGAAGCGTCTGCGGCCTCAGCAATCCCAACAGCAGAACCCAGTAACCCCTTCCTCAGGTGAGCAACCCACCCGGCTACCAACCCTTGAATCTAAACCCAGTATGTGCTCCACCCAAACCCAAGAGAAATCTTCACTTGCTTCTATTCCTGCATTAAAAATGTTCCAATAAGTGTCAATAAAGCCCCCAAAAACATACCTCGAACTAGATAGGGAATGCTATGGATTGCTGAAGGACAATAAGCCGCTCCATCGTGGCGAGCGATATACTAAATGTAGGAAGATTCCCGTCCTAAGCCTATCAGCCTAGAGGGTTTGTGTCGTTGATAGTTAAAATCTTGAGCTCATCTATTCGGACTCTCCAAAGGACCAGGATCCTTTATAGATAGCATCACTTACGAAGGTGGTGACTGCTCTGCTTAGCATCTTTATTTGCCATCGCTACAATCTGGATTACAAGACTTTCCGTTGTAGAGTCAGTGATGAGGCTTCGTTTATGCCTGGAACATCTGCCCAGTTGCAAGTAGGTGATAGTCTGACTGTTGAGAACCTTCTGTATGGGCTTATGCTCCCCAGTGGAAATGACGCGGCAGTCACCTTGGCAGAAAATCTTGGCAGAGTAATCATAAAAAGTAAGCGGAAACCGTGCAAATTAAGCCCTCAGAAGGTATTTGTAAGCCACATGAACATTCTATATCGGCAAGTAGTTGGTGAGGATACGGATGTGTTGAGTGATGACAGCGAAGAGACTGTTCACCATCTCTTCCAAAATCCGTCAGGTCTCTCCTTCAACCCAAACTACACCAAGCCAGAACAAATATCACTGTTCGCGGCAATTGCCTACCGCAACGAGATCATCCGTAAGGTGGTCTGCTAGAAGGAATACTAGATGACAATCCGCAACGATCGTTACGGATTAGAACGGAAAGCTGAATGGAAAAACACCAACAAGCTTCTATGGAAGGGCTGGTAGGGCATCAAGACTGGCACTACTGAGAACGCTGGACCGTGCTTCCTTGGCAAGCACGAAAACTATATAGTGGGGGTATTCAACTGTTCGAGTCAAAGTAAACGCTTTTCATAGGCAGTATCCCTCGTGGAAATGGTGAAGCGAGCGCTCGCCTGACCGACCTGTATTAATAATTATCCTGGAGATCGTTAACGCGTATAGTAGGGAAGCGTAATGTCAATTGAAGTACTCGGCGTCTACCAGCTCGGCTCTGGCCTTGAGCTCTTCCAGCCGTTGCTGAAATGTTGTCCTGCGATTGTCCTACTCACTCTCCAGCACGATAACGAATTCCTCGTCGCTGGAGTCCTGGGATACGATAAATTCCACAGGCTCGATTCCGCTGCTTTTTGGGCTCAGATCGGTATCTGAAGAAATGATGGTGACGTCAAGCTATTCATCCTCGTAGGAGTAGAAGCTATGCTTTTTGAGGCTTCCTCCTGAAGAGCCGGAGACTTTATGCATGACTGGCTTGGGTGACACGCAAGTAGCTTCACTCTTCTCAGAACCGTCTGAGACTCTCAGGGATTGGATGTTCTGTCGAACATAGGCTGTCAACTTGATGGTAAGCCCTGGGAAGGTTCTGAGCTTTTGGTGTTTCTATTCATATTCGAAGCCTTCGGGTAGGCGCTCCTCTCCAAAACCGATCTTGAAGTCGAGAATGTGGGTGAGTTTTGCTTCTCGTCTCCTGTTATTATCCTTCCAGTAGCGCTCCCAAAATGGTAGATGAGCTAGCAGCTCCACAAGCTCTTCGAAGAAGTCTTTGAGAGAGCGAAGCTCACTGGAACCCACAGAATAGGCATCTGATGAGGGCAATTCATCGCTGATAGTGAACCGAAGTTGCCAGCACTCCACTGTTTCCCTCACTTGCGTCTTCTTGTTGACCAGAGAAAGCTCGATGGTTACGGGGTAATTCAAACTAGAGGGGCGCAGTTGCAGCCGGGTCAACACATTGTACAGATCTTTGGGGATGAGTTCCTTGAGGAACCTTGTTGGAGAGTCATCCTTGAATTTGCTTGGTCGACGGATGTCTCCGAGAACCAAGCGGAAGCGGTCGGTCTGCTCCTTCTTGACATCGACCCGGAGCTGCATGATGGTTTCCACACACTTGCTGGCTATGGTTAGCAGCCCTGACTGCACACTCCTGCTTATGGCTTGTAGGGGATGTGGTTGCATATTTCTAGCGAATGATTACTGTTCGGGAAGGGAATAATTGATTATGAAGGACAAAGTTATTTTACGGTTAGCGGCATTATAACCGAGTAAAGAAATCATCGGTCGTTCAGAGCAGCGATCGTTCAAGCAGACTGTAAAAAGGCAACCTCCAAGGAAAATCACTGAGTAGCGTTACACTTATAAAGAGGGTATCTTCAGGTCGGAAGTTAGTGCTTGCCCATGGACTACCGTCGTACGTTCAGACGGTTATGGATGTTCCGAACGTAATTCTTTGCCTCTTCCAGTGTACTATTCGCTGATGCCAGTTGGGTGGGTTGTTTGCCTTTGGAGGTTGATGTGTGCGCTGTTCTTATGTGTTTCTACTTGCTCAGCTAATGAGCCTGCTTTTCTTTGCTGAGTTAGCGAACTGGGCTCATCTGTCGCGTGGTTGGCTTGCCTATGTTTCTGAGTTGGTGGCGCAACTAGACAATCTCAGCATTCTTCTCGCGCAGCTCCCGCTGGTAGATGCTGTTGTGATGCTCAATAAGCCTAATGGATTAGCAAATGGCCAGCTTCGATCGGTTGATTTGCTGAATTTCTTCTTCCTTTGCAAAAATGTCCTCACGAAGTAGCTCGACAAGGCAATCCTGCTTGTCTATACTGTCGGCCAACTCGCAGTTTTCAAGAAGCAGCTTTTAAATATGCGACTGGAGATACTTGATGGTATGCTCCTCCTTCTCGGGGTCGTGAATACTCTGCAGAATTGCGTTACTGTAGTGGCTTGGCAGTTGGCTACGTGTGCTAGTACTCGCGCCCAACGATATGCTCTTCCCTCGCGGCTTATCGTTGGAGCGACTCCGAACTGACATTCACCGTGTTATTATTATTTATGCTAATGGAATCCCATCGCAGATCGGGCTAGAATTGAAAAATCAGACCACGCTTTCGATGAGCAATCAAAATGTAACGGCTGATTCGGCAATTCATATGAACAAAGTATCATCCAAATCTAGGCCAACAGTTGCTCAGATAACCTTAAACTGTGGAGACTGATGGGTGAAGACCTCCTGATCACTTTCTTGTTGACCCGAATCAAAAAGATTTCTAAACGCGCTTTTAAGAGGCTGCGTGTTAGCACTTCCATCGAAGCTGAAAACGCCGCCAGCAATGGCCCGAGCCCCACTTTCCTCCTTTCCGATAATATTTTGGGCTGCCGCTTGAAACGCTACCAACTTGTCCCTTAAACTGTTAATTTCAGGGTCGGAAGTGTTTCGGATAAAGGTTTGCTGACCTGCTGCTGTTTGTCTGTAGGATTCCAAACTACGTTGGTATTCGTTGATGCATTTGCGAAACTGGTCTTCAGGGATCACATTGACGATAGCGTCCAGCTGCGACTCGATGTCATGTATTATGGATTTCATCTCAAGGAGGTTCTCATCGTTCTGCTTGAGCTCCACCAGAGCTATCTGCAGGTTGCGACTAATGTCTTGCTTCATTAGGCTGAGGTGCTGCCGCTTCAGCTGCTGAACGTACTCCATCATGCTATCGTAGAAGTTTTTAAGGTACTCAAGTTTGAGTCGGTACTGCTACTCTAGTGTTATAAGCTCGCCATTGGTAAGATGCAGCGATTTCTCCACACTGCGTAGCTGCTCCAGAAACTCTGTGATTTCCATCGAGCGAGGATACTCAGAGTGGTTGTTAGCTGCACGCTTCAAAGATTTTTCAGTGGGGAGGCGGTCTACCCGGTAACCTTGACTTGCTATTTGTGCGGCACATCGCGAACAGAACAGCTGCAGCCTGCCCTGGAAGTTACCTTTAAACTATGCTTCCCGTTTTGGGTGATTTGCACATTATCCTCTGCTGCGGGTGCTGCTGTAGCTATTCGAGTTGTCCTTGTGTTTCCGCAGCAAGAGAGGCTGCCTGGCTGTATGAATTAACTGTTTGCTAGGAGATGCTGCTGCGAGTCTGCTACTGCCACTTCGCGGACTTCTCTGCCCGAGAATGGATGGTCGAAATGGGAGGTCTTGCTCTGCTCGACTTCCCCGACCAAGCTCCAATAGTTGTGCTGGCAAGGTTTCCAACCTTCCGCTCATCTAACGATAATTTAAGGGAAAATATACGTAAAGTTTATCAGGTTCACTCGTAAGTGCCGAGCTGATCGTAGATTTTCTCGTCAAGCAGCGAGGAACCGTAGTTACCAGTGTTGTGGTTACCTAAATTCATTCCACCATTGAGCTGTCTGTACTCCTTAGTTTGGCCTGGTTTGGAGTCCAGCGAATCTATGCTTATACGACGGCGACTGCTTCCCAAAGGGGTTTCAATCTGGTCGAACCGATCCTTTAAGAGCCGAAGCTCATGCTCGCAGCTCATCCCCCTTTGGAGGAGCTCACCAAGCTGCAGGTTATTAGACTCAGCCGCTCGTGTGATTTCTTGGGTGAGCTTCTGTGCATGACTTACCTCCAGCTTGACACCATTTTGGTCGAGATACAGAGTGTTGAGTTTTTGTGTGAGTGCACGGTTGACAGCTACAAGCTCAAACACATTTTCCCTGGTTTCTACCATCGCTTCATCCAAAAATTTGAAGTTGGAGTTGTACTCGGCAGTCAGGTCGTTTAGCTTGACTGTCAGCAAGTGCTGCAGATTATCGACTAAATCTTTGGCGATCTACTACTTCGATGGTGACTGGTTGTTGCGGAATTCTTCTACCAAAGTCGATTACAGTCGACCAACCCGACCGACCACCATTTATATATCCTCCTTTGCTTCGTGCACAGTCCGGTTGAGCAGCTCTACTGAGTTGCATTCCTGCTGCAACTGCTGCTTCAGCTCCCGGACTGCCGCCTACAAATCGGTTTGGCTGAGTGTGCGTTCGAGCTGTTCTAGCTTCTTGTAGAGTTCGCTCTCCGTTGCTTCCAGCTTCTCGCAAGAGGTGAGATGCGATCGGTCAAGTTGTTGGTATTGCTTTCGCAGCTATTGTACCTCTTTCTTACGATCCTTATTCTATTCTGCCATGCGGGCAACCAGATCTGTCAACTTCAGCGTGTGACTTGGATTTATCTCCTTGAGGTCTTCCAACACTGAGTTGTATCCTTCAAGCTTCTGCAGAATCACATTAACACTGTGCTCCAAACTGACCAGCCTTGAAGTGGCTCGTTTTGGACTTTCACCATGGTGATCGGATTGGCTGTTCATTATCTTCACGACGTGGCCTTTCAAGTCGCGGTCAAGTCTAGTCGAAATTTCGTGAATATTCTTGTTAAGTCTGCTCTGCATTGCTTCTAACTGCCCCTCCGTCGCGATTTCGACTTCCTTCAGCTTCGCTTCGAGTTTGTGAAGAGCTTAGTTTAATGTCTCATCTCCTTTCTGCCGGCTTTTTACACTATCCTTAGTGTCTCTTGCTTCCTGCAGACGCAAGGCACACTGCCGTGTGAGCTCATCCAGATTGTTGCTTTGCTTTTCCTCCAATTCACAAAGACGGCTCTGCACCAACGTGATGTCCATATTTAAGTGTTGAACCTGCTCAACGAGATAGTTGTGGCTATCGCACTTGGCTGCTTTCTTTTCCTTGGCCAGTTCGTCTCGAATCATGTTTCTGATCAATTCGATCTTCTCCTACTCGGTAACTTCCACTAATGTCTTCGGAATGTCGTTCATACGAGGCGAGCGTTTGCTATGGTTGGTCGTTGGGCGTGTAGCCCGATCCTCCGCACTTTTGAGATGCATCAAACCATCTTTTAGCAGAGGAGCACTACGAATACCATCGCATACTGCCACCCTCAAGGGCCCAACCACAGAGCCGAATGACGGTTCTTGTGGAAAGTGGGTTACCCCTCCAATCTTGTAGCCAATCGGCTTCTTCATTCAATTTAAGTAAATTCACTGTTCCCCGGTTAAAATGTGGCCGGCGGATAGCTTCAACGACATTCCAGTTATTCATGACAGGCTATCCGGCTCCTACCTAGTTTGGAGAAATCCAAGAGAATACGCACATTTCGAATAACACCTATCAAAGCACATCGACTGACTACTCGGCTTGCTCCTCCTCTTCGGGGTCCTCCAATAACTACTCGTGTTACTGCTCACCTTCAGGCTACCCGTCGTTACGTTCGCGTTCGAACGTGGATGCATTCATTCGACCGACCACCACAGAGGTTTTCCTAAGAATGCTGCTCATGGACTGCTCCAACTTCTCCAGGGTCAGCGTCATCGGAGATTTCTTCAGATATGAGTTCTGTGTAATGGTTGGTATTACCTGCTTGTTCTGCGTGCTGATGATGTTTTTGATCCGTACCACAAAATCTTCGATGCGACTTCGATAGTATGCACAATCCTGTTCAAGCCGCTCGATCTTAATGCTCGCTTGCTCATTCTCCTTTTCGAAATTCTACATCTTCTTCTTGACTGAGTCGTTGATCATAGAATCTTCACGAACAGGGCTTCGTTCCAGCTATTCATTTTGGTCTGCTGACTTTTCACGTTTTGGAATATTGTGTTGCTGATTGATCAGAGATAGGCTGAGCTTGCACCCATCGTACTGCTGAACGATGGGTGTGATGGGAAGGACAACGTGCCGAGAGCTCACCAAACTACAATGTAATTCGGCAGGTAAGTGAGCGTAGATAAGATGCTGCAGAGAATTTTGCAGTGTATCGTGCTCCTTGAAGCCGGCTGTCGAGCAGTTGCTGCTCGTCACCAACTCAAGCTTGTACTACTCGTTGAATTCAATGCTAACATACCTCAACTGTTCCTTCGCCTTGGGTTTGGTGGGATTTATCAACTTGGCTTTGCGAGCTGAAGAGGGTTCTGGCTCCTACCGGTTTTGGGTAAGCAGCTATATGACTTCCTCGAATGCGCCTGACAAAGATAAATCCTCGGACTCCTCAAATTCCTTACTGAAGGAGACAGGCTCTCCGAGCTTGCACTTATAGGCTCGCAATTTGAGCTTGAGCCCTTCCTGCTTGTCAGAAAGGTTGATAATCTTCTCCATTAGCTGTCTGAGAATACTCACCAGAATCTGCTTCTTTGCAGTGTCTACATAGCATAGTCAGTTACGTTTGGTTCCAAAGAGGATGACCGTGCTGGGTAGATTCTTCTGCTTGTAGTTTTCTACATCCAGCCTCTCGACGATGCTGGCGGCAACCTCGCTAGGATCGTAGCCAATCCAGTCAGCGTTATACTTTAGCGAACCCAGCGATTTGGAAAAGGCAGTTTTGGTTTGCTTGAGCATCTTTAGAGTACGCTGGTTCCACTCCAAGAAAGGGCTGATATAATGCTTCTTGGTGCGGATCAACACGTAGAAGTTGTTCTGCTTTTCCTTGCGGTGTTATTCAGGGAGTTCGGAGGACAATCCTACAGCCTGTTGTTGCTCCATCTGTTGATGTTGGCTCGCATCCTTCAATTGCGAAATTTCTTATTGGTGGCGACGCTAGAGTTCACGGAAAGAACGGGTTAAGTTCTTTCGCTACTCACTGACATCGTTGTACTTGGACTTAAGCTCCCTGAAAGAGCGCTCAAGTTTTCGGAATTACTCCATATCGACTGAATTTTCTTCTGGAGCGGGCTTGGAAGGGCGAGCTTTCTGGGACTGACTCAACGAGAGGGCATCTTTACTCTTTGTGAGTTCCCGCTGAAGTGACTCCAGCTGACCTGTAAGTCGTTCGTTCTAGTTTCTGAGTTGTTTGAGTTCAGCCTTATCAGTTGAGCTGACTGTCGGCTATTTATCCTTCTTTGGTTCAGGGGACTTCTTTGACTCGATAGTCTTCGTTGAAGCGGCCGCCTGAGCAAGCTGTGCCTTCAACCGATTAATCTATTCATTCTTATCAGCCTCCTTTCTACTATTCTACGAAGCGACAGTTGCCAATTCCTACTTGAGCCTGGCACCCTCACCATCCTTCTTTTGCAGTTCGGCTCGCAGCTGTTCAATCGAATTCGTGAGCTAGGTGATTTGCTTGCCTTTGGCTTCATTTTCCGACTGAATAGCAACAAGTACTACCGCTGAGGCCTGGAGCTGAGTCTTCAACCCATTAACTTACTATTGCAGCTTGCCAAGCTTGTCGCCATCGCTGCTGCCCTGTAGCTTACTGAGTTGTGTGTTTAGGTCTGCTATCGTTTTCTGCATAGTCATAGAAGGTACCGTCTTGGCATCCACATCTTTCTCTAACTCAGCGAGTTTTGTCTTGGTCTCAGCGTGTACTTTCTCCTTCTTGAGCGACTCCTCCTTTATACGTTTGATATCGGTATCCTTCTTCTTCACGTCAGCCTCCAAGTGCTCCTCGAGGCTCTTGCATTCTGCTCGGTACCTGATGTAAAGGCTTTCTGTACGAATCGTGGTCGCTATGAGCCTTTTATAGTTCTGCTCGAAGATCACTGATGATCTGATCCTTATCTTCCGACATAATATATTGCAGCAAGGTGTGGACCCTACCAAACATCAATGACCGATAGCAAACTCATAGATGAAGGAATCTAAAGGATCACACCCTTTGACATGCTGTTGGTCAGGCAAGACAAAGTGAGGACCAAGAAGCAGGTCATGGCGAAGCGGAATATGGAAAGGTTCTGTTCGGTCAAAGCAAATGCCATCAGCGTTGACAGCCACCTGAAAGACTGCCAACCGAAGAGTCGGAAGCGTGTGCAAGTCAGCTTCAGCGACTATCTCGATTAGCGAAAACTCTCAGACGGCCTAATTACGCATTACCGACAAACACCTATGCAGAATCATCACCGTCCAGAGTTCCTGACGCCAGTGATGAAAATCCGTAATGGCAACTATCGGACGTTCCAACGTCGCGTCGGAGGAATGATAACATTGGATCCATAGTGCAGTCCACCCTAGCTTGAAGTCAATAAGTTGGTCAGCCCACAGGCTATCGATAACTACACAATCCGCAACCTATCTTTGCTGTTTAATCCTCCCAAACTTCGATAAAGTACCTCCAAACATCGACGTCTGTTCAATAGTATCCTCGACTAGAGGCCAATCACTAATATGAAAAAGGGAGAGAGGTCAACATCCCTGCTGACGGAGCCGCATTACCCAACCATAGAAAGACCGCCCACTCGAAACGAAATTCAAGTGATACAACACCACCCAAAGCGAAGCCAGCAGGATTGGCGTCGGACCCCTGTTACTCGAACAAAGAAGTTAGTATTTTCCGGGCAACGTATGAATGAAATTCAGCCTTGGTAGAACACTCCCGAGGAAGATGATGATTGGTGACTACGATTTTACTAGCCGTACTATCGGCTCATTATTCGGTCCGATTGATGTAGTGACAACTCGTCAATTATTTTTTTAAATTATCGGAGGCATGTGTCTTTACAGCACTATGGATGTTTCCTGTCAACATCCCGAATGTCTACTTGTCAAGCAGATTGCTCGGACCAACAATCGTACTCTCACCCGAACTGCATAGCAGCTCCAACTTCGGACTGAACTCTTTGAAAAGGAAAAGGCTGCGCTCTGCAGAGCCACTGAATGTCATCCCCGGCGGCGCCATTAACTTGAACAAACTCCAGCCCAAAAGACTACTTTGCTCCTTGAATCCCCCCAGCCAACTATTGAGTGGCTAGCCCTTCAGGTAGTGGAAATCCGAAAGAATCAGCAAACTATGTTGCAACTGATCGAATATCTTGCAGGTATGGTCGGTGGAGGAAGGCAGTAGGCTCCGCCCCACTTCCATTCATGACATAGTGCCTAAACTCTAGATAATTATAAGAGGGGAGACACTTTTGAGCAAGTGCATCAGCATCTCCTTGCCATTTCAAGTCAATTTTGCCATATTATGATGAGGCCCTCTTTCGATGTTGAAATTTGCTTGGCAAAGGGCACCTTCATCAAATCAGGAGACTTCCCATTCATCTCATAGAAACCGATGACAAATCTTGTTCCTTTTCATCACATTGACAGCCACTCAGGTATCAGTGATACTGCTCAAAAGTGCAGCATTATAAATTCACCGAGCTATCCGAATACGACATCCGTGCCATCTTCATGTCAATACCGTCTCAAGTTGTGATGGTTGGTGATCGATGACTGGTTGTATATTATGAACAGCCTGGTTCGAATTGCTTTGCTGCAGACCAAGTGCGTCGGCAATAAGGAAGCTAATCTCAAGCACATCGAAGCAGCGGTGAGAGAGGCAGCTCGCAACCAAGCCAAGATGTGTGTGTTGGGTGAGATCGTAAACTCTCCTTACGACAAGAAGTATATGAGAGAGTTTGCCGAGGATCTCAACGATTCACCCACTTTACGTCTGTTGCAGTCACTCTCTAAGGAGTGTGGAGTCTACACCGTTTGCTCAGTGCCATAGCGAACATAAGGTGGCAAGCTATTCAATACTGGTTTGGTGGTAATGCCTAGAACTACATTAGACCTCACCAAAGGGAGACGTTGTGGCGAGGATGAGTAAGCTGCATCTGTTCGACATCAACATTCCAGGCAAGATTACATACAAGGAATCTGAAGTGTTTAGTGCAGGCAGCGATCCATGTGTCTTTGACACCGAATGGGGGAAAGTCGGGTTGAGCATCTGTTATGATCTCCGATTTGCAGAGCTTGCTCTGTTGATGAGACAAAGAGGCGCAAAATTGTTGCTGTATCCGGGAAGCTTCAACCTCACTACAGGTCCGTTGCATTGGGAATTACTTTTGAGGGGCAGGGCTTTGGACACTCAATGCTACGTCGCTGGTGTAAGCACAGCCAGAAACAAGGAAGATACCACAGTATACCAAGCCTGGGGCCATTCAACTTTGGTAGACCCATTCGGAAAGGTCCTCGTTAAGCTCAATGAAGATCCCGGGATTGAGTACTGCGATATGAATTTCGACTACGTCGACGAGGTGCGTGAGCAGATCCCCATCTCAAAACAGAAGCGTAACGACATCTACGAACTGAGGGACTTGAAACCACGCATATGATGTTTACCAAGGGTCATCACCCTGTAATAATTAGCGATGAGCAGGTATCGCTTGAAATAGCGATAGCAGGGCTTCGTGAACTACTTTCCCCCCAACCAGCCTATCTTCAAGGAGTACTAACCCTACAAGGATCCATACCTGGAAGCGTACTTTCAGCTGCCAGCTATCCGGCATAATCTCATGGAAGTGGTAACTTATGCCAATGATGCAGGGCATGCTCAAACACAAGAAAAGCAGGCATAAACGTTCGAAAGCAACAACCGAACCAGTGGGCGATCTTTCCTTACCACCGATTAACTACAAAAAACGTTCAAGAGAACTCAGCGTCTCCAAAGACAGAATAAAAAAACTCAGGAGGAGACTGCTCTCACTCGATCCTTGACCGTCAGCTGATAACACTGACTCTTCTAACTGGCATCCTTCACTAACAATCAATAGCCTGGTTGCTGTTGCAGAAGGTACTTGAGCATTTGGAGAAACTCTGATTTCTCAATGCGACCGTCCTCAGAGGAATCAATGCTGGATAGCAGCTACCTTGCCTGAATTTGGTTGATGGTCATTTGGACCCCCATTTCTCTCAAGAGATGGTTAAAGGCTTTGACAAGCTACCGAGCATCCAGTGTTCCTGAGTGATCGCGATCAAACATGCGGTAGATGCTGTCGATGCGCTACTTGTAATTGTTGTCTTCTGTTGACTAAAATTGAGTGTTCCTCCAGCCATCATTACTTGAACCACTATTCCAATTGGAAGGCTGATTCCAACCTCCTGTTCCGGGTTGGTTCCAGTTGCCAGGCTGTGGCTGTTGTCCCCAATTATTTGCAGGCTGTTCCCAACTGTTGGGTGACTGCCAATTATTATTCGAGGGAGGTTGTTGCCCCCAATTAGTATTCGGTGGCTGTTCCCAAGTGTTATGTTGTTGTTGTTGTGGTGGCTGATTCCAGTTGTTGTTGGCTGGCTGGTTCCAGCTGGGATTTGTAGGAGGAGGGGTTGGTGGTGCTGATGGAATCGGTGTGGGGGAAGGCTGTTGGCTTGGTTTCCTCTTGCTAACGATATCTTTCATAGCCGTAAAGATCTCGGGCTTGCTGACCTGTTTGTCGGAGTTCTTATCGATGAACTGGACTGATTGATCAGCCTGTTCTTGCGTCACTGTGATTTTGTAGCCTAGCCTTTTGAACGCATCATTGAAGAATGTTGGAAGCTCCTTCGCATCGAGTGTTCCACTACCATTCTTATCGTATTGGGGAAATAATTCGTCGATGACGCCTTGCAGCTGTCCGTCCATATCTTTAACTAACTCACGGGTATAAGTGATAAGTGTAGACCACCGAAAGCTACGAAGTATAAAGCATTGCAGAACAGTGTGACAACTAACGTGATGGCTTAACGACGGCACTGAAAGACGTTGATTTTATATGTAGGTAGCGAGGGAGCCAGTGATAACTTTACTGCAGTAGAAGCGCGGTTTATTCTGAGATTTGTGGTGTTGCTTGTTATGCCACGTCGAGAGGAGATGAAATTTGAGGGTGGGGTGCATTGTAGAGAACGCAACAACTTTCTCCAGTACGTGCATATAAATGCAAATATCTTGGGCTCTCCATAAACATTAAAAAAATGAGTTGGCAACAACAAGGTGGAAACTACGGACAGCCAGGCTTCAATCAGGGTTACGGACAGCCCGGCTATGGACAGCCTGGCTATGGACAGAATAGCTATAATACAGGTTTTGTTCAGCCAGGATATAACCAAGGAGGATTTGGAGTCCAGGGAGGTATGGGTAGGCACCAACACTGGAGTCGTTGCCAGTTCCGCAACCCAAGAGAAGAACAAGCTCGCGATATCATCGACCAGATTTACATGCGCTATGATCGCGACTATTCTGGCTCTCTGGACTACACTGAGTTCCCTGCTGCCTTCAATGAAGTACTCGGTATGCTTGGCCTTGGAGGAGTTCCTCCTCAGACCGCCATGATGTACATGCAGCAGATCGACCGTTCAGGCAACAGCAGGGTTGAACGTCCTGAGTTCTTCGCCTGTGTCCAGCGCATGCTGGTATGATCGCATCGAAGTCAAATGAGTTTTAGTATTCGACTTACAGGCTTTGGGATTTAATTGGGATTTCTTAGGCCAATAATGAGGGACATCAAGCCACATTTTTGGCGGAATCGGGCAAACGGTTGTCTACGAAATGCTGGTAAAGTTCCTGTGACTGCTCGCGCAAGCGCTGTAGGCGGTTGTTAACTTCAAGGAGGGTTGGCTCCTTCTTGCTGGTGTCCTTTAATTTGAGTTGCATCGCCAGATTCTCGAAGCAGATCTTGAGCTTCAGAGAAGCTTCCTTGATATTCTTCAGCTGGCGGTTCAGCTCAATGGTCCGATCCGGGTTGTCAGTTTCCTCGATCTCAGGGTAAACATCAGCAGTGGTTTCTTCTTAATAGCATAATTCCAGTGCATCGTTGCACTTCGTCAACCGAGCTGCCAGTTGTTCGAGCTTGTTCTTGCGCTCAAAGTAGATTATGTTGAGTTCCCGGTTGCGCTCCTTGTGCTCCATAAGCTGACGGAACTTGACCGATCCTGTATAGTCGAATTCCTTGATATTGAGCAGCTGTGCGACCCGCTGATAGTTGCGCTGCATCACTTCCAACTCCTACTCAATGAGCTGAGTATTCCGTTCCAGCTGCAGCTGCTTCTGAGTTACACCACACTATACCGTTTTTTGCTCAATCTTTAGGCGGTCCCCTGAAATGTTGTTTTCGAGCTTGTTCTTTCTGCTATTGACTTCCTGGTTAATCACCTGGCTCATGTTACTGATCTGCCGCTCCAATTGCTATTTGTGGTCCAGTGAATGCTTGATCTATGCCTTGAGCAATTCCTCATTCTTTTACTTCTCTTTCTCAGCCTCGGCGGTACGCTCGTTGAGCTGTTCAATCTCAGAAAGCTCTTCCTCTCGGCGCTTCATATCGCTGCTCTCCCACTTTATCATTTTCTTCAGATTTTGCAGCAGGTAGTTCAAGCTGGTTAGATACTACTCGTTCTTGGTTTTGTTCTCTGAACACAGCTTCAGAATTATCTTGAGCCGTTACTTCTGCAGCAGACTTTTGCAGAACTCTGTAATAGTTCGTTCTTTTTTCTCTCTCAAATCTGATAAGGGACGTGTCCGCTTCCCGACAACTGCCTCATCACTGTTGCCATTTGCTTGTGTCTCTTTAATCTTCAGCTAGCGGTAAAGTCCGACTAGCTTGTTGTTTTCGTAGATGATCTGATTGATCACCTTCTTCTTCTATTCGATGTGGCCCTTGATATACACCATCTAGTAATCAGTATGTGCCTTAATTTCATTCTTGAGCTTGGGCAGTTGTTCGTTGCGACTCATACTATCGAAGAAGCCAGCCATTTTGAAGGTCTTTCGCCGGTCAATAAATTACATTTCTCCCATACAGTCGTCTGGTTAGTGCTCCTCTTGGAGTTATTTTAGTTGACTGTTACCACATCTCTTTGCCTACAGCTCCTTTGTGAGACTGCTGAGGCTGATGACCATACTTCCGAGAGTCTTGCTCTTTCCGAATGCGAGACTATCTTTGACAACTGAGCAATTTTATATTGGTTTCAGCACTGAAATGGTTTAACGATTGTGGGAAGGTGCAAACTTCTTGCCGAGCTGCTGTCGTTTGATGGTAAGAGTGGAATCGTCACACTTCTTGGTGAACATGAGTTTCTTTCGCTATTTAGCCTCGATAGCGATTTTCAAGGCCTGCCGAGTAAATTCTGCTTCGGATTCAACACTCATGTACTCCGTAGCTGAGGTGAGGCATAGTTATGGGGTCTTAGAATAGTCGTTTTGGAGACTGATACAAGCCCAAGGAAACTGAATCCAGATCCATCGCTTGTAGTAGTATAGAGAAGGGTTGACGTCTGTGCTGCTGTATGTTTACTTGATCTTGGTCAGCTTGACCTCTTTTTCCTTCCGGTGTGGTTTGCTGGGATGGCAATTATCGTCATCCGAGTCTTCGCAGTGCTCATCCGTCTCCAAAAATGCAGTCTTCGGGTTGTCCGCGGCAACGATCTCCTTCGTTTGCATGTAATCCTTCAGCAGCTCCACGTAATAAGCTCGGAATTTTTCACGGTTCTTGGGTACGTCCACGTTGAGCTGTTAAATTTCGCTGAGGATGTTGTGTATGCTGGTTGTTTTCCTATCTACCAGTTCGCGAAACATAGACACGGTCCCGTTGGTCCGAGAGGCAAGTATATCTGTGGTCTTGGCTTCTTCTTCCAATTCTTTCTTTTCGCTGAAATACTTCTTCTTCAGCTCCTTGATTTGGTCGCTCAGAGAGGGATGGCTCACCACCTTCTACTCAGCACCTGCACAAGAATTGTCAACATAAATGTTGAGTTTTTCGAGTTCCTTGAGCAGCCCTATCTTATCCATTTCCACAACGTTGCCTTCAATGGGAGGGTGCCGAAAATTAGGTGTCAGGTACGTCTAAAAATCACAGAATTCTTTGAGAAAGCGAGAGATCTGTACGATGATGCGGAAGATATTTTCTTCGGTGGGGTGGTAGTGCATCGTAAAACCTTCAATAGCTTTGTTGTACTCGATCACTGGATCAAAGCCTTTCTCCTATAGCTTCTGCCAGTATCGCGACAGATCGTATTTATTGTTGGGATTGAACAGCAACAGGAAGTTCTCGATGCTGGAGATGTTCTCTTTGAGTTTGAAGTAGTTACGACTGGCGTAGAGGTGGTAGGTCTGTTATTCCAACTTGCGGATGCTGTTCGGTGTCTGTTCGAGAGCCTCTGCAGTGCGTTCATGGAGTGCACTAATAGTCTCGTCTTTTACGGAAAAACGTTGGAAGCAAGTGGCCTTAAAGGTTGCATCATGAATCATCCACAATCCGCGGTACTCCACCAGCACAACTCGAAACACTGAGGATACCCATCGCCACTCGAAGGCACTGATCCCACAGAAATTTTGAAGCTCCTCTGAGGTAAGTCCTTTCTGGCTTATCGATAAGGCAAGCAGCAGATCCTTGATTCGTCCCTTGCTATCCAACTGTTCATCCCAGAAGCTGATCAGGAGGTTGTAAAGCTATTCGAGAGTTTCTATCTTTTGCAAGCTCTCCCTTCTGAATTTCTCCTTCAAGCATCGACTAACGAACTTGGTTACTTCGGAGTCGTTGCGGTTATCGGCAACAACAAGCCCACACAAAAATATCTCGGTAAACAGATACAAGTTTTTGCGACAAGAGCCCTTCCGAAGGAGTTGGTTGAGCATTCCTAACATCTCCTCTTTCAATGATGCATCCAGCAGTGATGGGCAGTTGGTAGCTCTCCTCAGCAGCTGTTCGTGAACTTCGGCTGAATGCTCCACCTGGATAGTCTCGCAGCCAATCTTTGTGAAGTATTCGAGAGCCTCCGATCGAGAGTTAGTGGTGACAATGACCTTGATATTGCGCGGAAAGCATTTCGGGAGCCAAAAGGCAATGTTACTTTCCTTCCCAGTGTCAGTATCAAGGAAGCTTTCTACTCCCTCAATAACAATGATGATTCTATCTGAGTTAGCAAAGCAACAGTACTGTAGATTTACGTGGTCTCGTTGACGACCAACTGCTTCTCCAGCTCGTTACTACACACATCCAGCCAGTATGCGAAGTACTTCCGAATCTTCTCTTCCAGCAACTCCACCTTCTGTTTGATCTTCAAGGCCTCCCGCAGGCGAATGAGTAGTCGGTAGATGGCGTGAAAGTAGTTGGTGTTGTTGCCACCGATGCTGCCGAAATGCAGTAGCACAAGGCTTCGTTAGCGCTGAATTCAATTGCGAAATACTTTGGTTGCCGATTGTGCGGTATGTTGCTCAAGCCATTGGACCAGCATGGACTTCTTCCCTGAGCCTGGCTCACTCTGGAATACCAAGGGCTTGTTTAATTCTGGTTCAGGGTGCTCGTTGAGCCACTGCTCGATGCGAAGCGTGTACCTCGCGAGTCCCTAGAAGATGCCTTTGCGGCGGTAGTGATCGATCGTCATGGCGCTTGGGCTATATGAGCGACATCAGTACTCAACATAGTTGGTGTAGCGCTGGTAATCCAGCTGCTTTTAGTCTTCTTCCTACATCGAAGCCGAAGCAGGAACTTTGGAACTTCTCATCGGTGGAAATGTTCGATACAATTAAGTTTAATAGGTCTTGGCATTGATACATAGACTTTCGGAGGGATGCTGCCAACGGTAAGGTGCTCCGATCCGACTGGTTCGGCTTTCCGGTGTCATTCCACGTTCTTGCTGCTCATGGAACTTTATAATTAATTATGGGAAGGAGCGCCTCAAAAGCTTGCTAACTAGATTGCGTGTTAACCCAACTGAAACTGGTGAGACACAGTCTCAATGTGCAACAGCAGCAGGTCTACCTCACATCACTCAAGATCTTCTCAGCTGCGTTCATGATTTCACTGTTTCTGCTGCCGACAATCAGTTGCTTGATTGGCTATTTCAAGCGATAGGAAGATTCGAATAGCCAGGTCGCGGAATGCCCAAGATGCAAGATCTAGCTGACGGATGTGGTAGTTTTGCCGTGCAGGCACTTCAGCCATTGCATGGACTGCTAATACAAAGGAGCAACTTAATTACAAGTATGCTCGGTATGCCAGCGACCCGGTATCGGCATCGTCAGAATTTACTTATGATTTTCACTCAACGGTATGTTTAACACTCTTCAGCTCATGAAGTACCACACACATCAATCGTCGTGGCTCAAAAATAGCACTACGAAGCTGATATCGTCCACCATCGGCATGTTGTTGTTCCAGGAGGTAGTTGAGTACTCCATCAGGAACTTACTTGCCTCTTACAGCTGGCCCGACTCGTAAAAGGGTGCTAACTTTGCGATCACCTCCTAGTTTGACAGGAACTCCCATACGCCATCAGAGGCTAGAATCAGAATCTTGTCGTTCACGCTGATGATGTGCTCTGAGATTAATTTAAACTTACCAGTGACCTCTGGCTACCAAGTAACACCAATCGGCGAAGCAACTAGATCTCCCACACTTCGAGTCATAGCTAGTCCAGGAATTTGAGAGGATTGCAGCCATACCCTTAAAGGGCCCATTGGGTAGCCTAAATTTTAAAGTTGCTGTACCTCGCTGATCTTTCAGTGGCTCAACTCTGCCGTTGCAACGCCAAATTCGCTGAGCCTCACTGGGGACACTTGGCTTGTGATCATTAGATAACTGGCGTGCCGTCCATTTACCGGTAGTTGGATCCTTAGAACCCATTACAGCTCGGCTATCCCCGACATTGGCACAGAACAGGCTCTCTTTGTATAGATAGCAACTGACGACAGTCGATCCTGAAGTCGAGACATCAAAGCTTTCTCGTGTTAGCCCCTCAATAGCTGCTTTGAATGCAAGATATAGATTTTCTTGTGGTTTTTTGTGGAATTATTGTGCTTTTCCCATGTGTGTGAGGAAATGGTTGCGGATAAAGGCACTGATGTGGTGACCACTCGCTCCATGTCCATCGCAAACAGCAAAGAAATGCTCCCAAGGCCGTCCATTAATATTGGCTGATACCACACAAATGTCTTGATTTTCCTTTATGACGTTCGGTATGAAGCCTTTTTTGCTGCGGTAAGAAAACTGGAAGCGAAATGGCGTAATGTTCTATGGTGGAGGGGGCATGTCTGGTTGTTTTGGCTTCGAAGGGCTTCTTACGATCGACCCACTCAAGCTCGCAGTTTGTTTATTATCTGGCTTCGCTCCGACCATGGTGTTTAGGCTTTGGTGAATGTTGCTGGCCGGCGATTTGACATTTCGTGCTTCTAAGTTGTTCGGTGTAACGATTTCGGAAGCAGCCGAAGATTGACGTTGGCGGTTCACGGACTGTTCACGAGGAATAGGGGCTACAGCCTGAGATTTCCTAATGTCGGTTAAACCCATGCTCATCTGTCTTGCATTCTGCAGCGAACCGTAACTATGGCTTGGTTCGAATGTTTGCTGTGCTGAGTTATGGATGCTCGTACGTCGATAAAAGGCATTTTGGGGAGTAAACTGATCATTGACACGACTGGTCCAGACCGTGGGGCGTGGAAAGTTCATTTGTTGTGACGAGACCTGGCCGTTTGGGTATCTAGATTGAGATGCTGTGTACAGTGGAGGCTTATTGAGGTTATTGAGTTCTCCAAACTAACGCCTTGGACTCAGTGGTATCACCAGAGGCTGGCGCTCTTTCGGCTGACTTCTTTATCGCTGGGAACCGACTGCTGAATTTCGCATAGGTTGCCGAATAGGAGTAATATAAAGATTGGGCCGACTACTCAATATTCGAAATTACTTGGCCAGCGGGGTAATTCGCTGAAACCCAATCTTCTTAGAGGTTTTAAATGTTGGGTAGTGAAGCACTGGTTGCAGTCGGAAAGTATTAGCTTTAAGTGTAGAAATTAATTACCCGGCTTCCGGCGAAATGAGTCAAAAGTAGCAGCTTGAACTGCTTAATGTCTCGCCTGCGACGGGCACTCATAAGGCTTCAGGGATTCTGGAGAGCTATGTTGACTATGCTGAACTGTGTAGTGACCCTGAGGAAGTGTTCAGCTACATGGAGGACAAGCGTATATGTGTGGGGGTCGCTAGTTTTTGGCAGGAACGTGCCAAACTGTTATGCCTCATGGGTCACTATCGCCAGGCTGTAACCATGCTGGAGAACAGTATCAGCAAGGCCATCGACTACTGCTCGACTGCTGAAGAAGTGACGAAATTCAAATGCGGGATCGAACAAGCAATGAAGGAGATCGAGATAGAACTTGTCGCCATCCTGCTCGCTCGATCGGCACGCAAGCGTAGCATCGAGTAGTTCAGTGCTTTGCATGGCTAACAGATGTCTTCGCCAAAAAAGCTTGGTGAGCTAACTGTTTTCGGTAGTGAGGTACCACAACAAAATCGGTTGAAGCAGCTCCTGGAGCTTTGTGAGAGGGACTGCAAGGAGTAACTATCTGAGCGCTTCAAGGATTTTCAGAAGACTCGCAAGGATAAGCCTCGCTGCTCCTTGCGAAATGATTTACAGAAGAGTTGCGGTCCGAAGCCTCTACAGCGGACCCATTCGATACTGCATCAGCCTGCCTTCGACCTATCCAGCTTAAAGGTCAACGAAGCGACTTCTTGCGTCTCGCCCAAATCAGGAGCAAAATTCGAAAGAAAGGAGACAATGGACTCGATTGAAATTCTCAAGAAGAAGAAACACCTAACGCCACCTGACACTCTTCCCGAGGAGTAGTAACAGGCCGAACCACCGTTGTAGCTGGTCTGCGACAGCCGCATGTATCGAACCACTTCTTTCCTTGACAAGAAGCGTGTCCACTTCGGGAACAGTAACACGAGAGTCAAGAACACTGCTGGTCCAAAGATAGAAAGGTTCCGGAGCATGAACCTGGACAGGGTGGAGTAACGGAAGTGCGCCGTGACTGAGCAGGACAGCAAACTGATAAAGAAGATTTCATCCGAGGACGAAGAGTCTAAGTCGCCCGACCTATCGGCCCGGAAGAATGCTTGACCCAAAGTAGATTGATGTGCATCAACAGTCTTCAGCGTTTGTAACCCACACTCGTGATGGTCTCGTTGACCTTGGATTTGAGGGTTTCAAAGACCTTGTTGAAGTCGTCTAAGATAAGCTCTGACGTTACCCTTGTGCTTTCGAGCCTCCTGCTCAAAGTAGTTTGCTCGCTACTGCAACTGCTCCAACTTCTGGGCATACTCCGTTTCCAAGTCCTTCAGCTGCTGCTTGTGGTTTCTGCTCGCAACAGCGTACCTCTCAATTTCCTTGCGTCTCTCTTGGAGCTGTTGCTTGAGCTCCAAGTTTTACTGGGCAGCTTCACTCTTGATACGTGACAGAATTGCTTCGCGTTAGTTTAGTTCAGTCTTCAGCTTATCACAAAGGAAGTTCATTTGGGATATTCTCTCGCCGAGATCAGTTATTTACTGTCGCAGCTTTTGCTCTTGGCTATCGTTGGAATTGTTAAACTACTCAATTTGTCGATCCTTTTATTGGATAAGTCTGTGGTACTCTTGACATCGACGGTTCAGAGATTCCTTTGCTTACTCCAAAGTCTTTAGTTTTTGCTCATGCGAACGAGCCAATTTGGCGATGTTTCTTTGCTACTCCTCTCGAACACGGTTGACTGCGTCCCGAAGTTCCTACTCAAATGCCATACGGTTCTGGTTGATAGAGTCGTTTAGCTTCTTATTGTCGAAGGTGAGTTCCTGCTGTAATGCACTGCTATACCTTCCGGGAAGCCTCCGAGGCTCGGAGTTTTTCCTCAAGTGATTTCAATCTTCGGTCGTACTCAAAAATGAGCCCCTCTACGTATTCTTGCCCCTCCTTTTTGAGCTTTTAGTACTAAGACCCGAAAGCTTCTTTTTCTTCCTCATGCAGGCGAGCTTCTTCATCAAGTTCAGCTTGGAGGCTAGTGATACGACCGCCATAAGCCTACTCAAGCCGCTGTAGCTCACCCTCGAGCTTCTCGTTGTCGACTGACAGATCCTGGTTTTTGTGCAGAAGATTATTGCGATGGAACTCAAGCTAGCTGATTGACAGATCTTTTCGGCTGAGCTAGTCCTTGACCTTGATCAACTTGTTCTCAAACTCGATGCGCTTCTTTCGCTCAACGTCTAGCTCTGCCTCCAGCTTCTCCCTAGTTTACTTGAACTTCGTTCGTTCGCGTTACAGAATTTGTTCGAGTTCACCAAGGTTATGCTGACCTACATGGCTTTCCTGGAAGTCTAGATTAACAGCTGCGTTACTTCTCGTTGGCGTGAACCCACCTTGTCGCGAGACATTGCTGTAGCCGAGCCCTCCACCGAAGCGTCCTTCATTTCGATAGTTGTTCATTATCGTTGGATTTCAATTTTTCTTATAACTATAATGGGCGGCCACCCAAACGGAAATCCAGCTGCCAATTGCAGTAGATTCCTGTCGAAGTACCAGAGTAAATTGAAAAGAATACGGGTAAGCGAGAGACAAGGCTTGGGCTAGCCGCTCCTGCACCACGAAACTTATAAATAATATTTTATCGCATCCTGAACGACAGATGTTCTCCAAACGACCTGAGTACCCTTCGCCGGTGATGAGGCAGCTGCCTTCAATCAACTCTGAGACCAGTATTCACGGAGTAGATACGTCGGCCCCACGAACTATCAACCGTGATAAGAGAGCACCTTCCAACCTATCGCCTTACATCGCAGAAATAGAAGTACTAGCAAATCGCAATGTAGCGTCGTAAGAAAGTTCGATCAGTGCTGAGAGACACAAGCACTCGCAACCGGCCACCTCAGTAGAGACGTAGAGAACAGTCTCTGAACAAGTTTAGGATCCAGGAGTGCAGTTACTATACTCACCAACGTAACGACAGTTCGATGAGGGCGAGACCACGCAACGATAGCAAACACGATACCTCAAACTTCTCGAACTCGAACATCAACATCACGACAATTTGCTCGACGAAGAACACAATTGATCGCAGGAGAGGCTTTAGTCGCAAAAAAATTCTGCCAGACGAATTGACTATCGAGCCACCATCTGTGAGCGTCCTTCAGAAAGACTAGCATCTCAAAAATCTCTATAACAAGCTGCGGGAGAAGTGTGATAAGCCCGATCAAAAGAAGAATTTTCGTCGTGACAAGTATGAAAAACCAAGCTCTGAAATCAACACCTAACATAATCTACAAAAGCTCGGTAAGAGGCATTAGTTATTTAGCCTATACTGTCAACAATCTCGAAAAGGTATCCAGGGAAATGGCCCCTACCGAGCAATTGCGTGCACGGAACAAGACCATTGTCAACATCAATCCAGCCTCTGAGGAGGCAGCATACCAAAATCAAGTTCGTCAGAAGCCAAGACCGAGAGACAAGAAATATTACTTCGAGGTTCAGTCTCAGATCATCAGCGGAGCTTAGAAGGAGCAGACAAAGTACAGTTCTGTTGATATTCAAAAGAAGGAGTCTAATACGAGTCTGATCCGTGAGCTCGACATGCAGACTCAGAAGGAAGCAGAGCAGCAGGACAGAGCCATCAGCATCAAGATCAAAAAGATTCTGGATAAGAGCCTGGAGAAGTCTACCGAGGAATACTTCAAAGAACATTCAGGGCCGCGCAATCTCAAGTCGCGCAATCAGATCGATATCTACATGAGCACGGTCAAGAATCCATCAGCCTATAGGTGCTCTCAGGCAAGCACACTTAATGTGTCCGATAAGAAAGAGGAACTGTTTGTATCCACAGTAGTAGACCCCAGCAAACAGGACCTATTAAGCTACGATTTCAATCTGGAGCAAGAAGTGGCGCCTTCCAAGCCACCTCGAGACAATACCGCTTGCTTTCTGCTACCTGAGGAATCTGAGGATTCAGGCTCAGTAGAAGGAGTTAACCCACTCAACCAGTTTGAAAGAGAGCGGAAGGATGCCGAAAGACGGTTCGCTCAACACGAAAATGTCAGGATTGATTGGTCAGACGAGGACCTAGACTGCACAGTAAAGGCAGAAGAGATTGATTGTTGAGTGAGGGTGTTTCCAACTTTGCAGACCGGTATTCGCCAATATTAATAATGGCATCTAAGAAAGTTTTGGTGGAGCTGACTGACAGCTAAAACGAAGAATCGGAAGATGTGGGGATCATCCCATGCTCACCAAGCCTGCCGACGAGGATGAAAAGGAAGTCGAGTTCGGGAGGGTTCGAACTTCTCTAGCAGTAGAATGCCTCGGAGTTCACAGAGACGAGCCGGGGAGGCATCCTTATCCAGAAGAATCAGCACAAGACTGCAGAGATGAGTGCTTAAGAATGGAAGAAATACTTCAGCATTAAAGACGGAGTCAGCATCATAATGTATGCTGATGCAACTCATTCTGTCGTGAGAGGACTTGATGACGAGCGAACCTTGCTGTTATGGGAGGGAATTTGCCTGCAGCCGCCAGTGTAGCTGAACATCCGACTGAAGCAATCCAACATTGGGCCCAAATACTAGTCGGAGATTCAAGAGGCGCTTAATAAGCTTGAAAAAGGTTTGCTGGGGATTGGTTATTTACTGACAGAAATGAAGATCATACTGCCCGAAGTGTTGTCGCTTCTGAACAGCTACTCCCTGGAAGACCCGGAAGTCGGGTTTTCAAGAGGCATGGAATACTTAGCTTTTGGGATAGTGGAAATCGCAATTACTCACCCATCAGTTCGAGATCGCATGCTCGCCGATAAAGTTCGCTATTTGACCTATCTTATGTGGAAGCTGCAGTTGCGCGGTGTCTACTTGCCAAGCAAGCCTTCGATCTTTTCGAAGACCAAGAAGTTAGAAGCCCGTTTGGAGAAGGAGCTTCCAGTGCTAATGAAGACTATTACTGGTCTGAACCTCGACACTACCCACCTCTTCTACAAGTACTACCTGGGTCTATTCCTGTACGGAAATACACATCGAGTGTTGGTCAGTCGTATTCTCGAACTACTTTTGCTGGAGGGCTAGGACTTTGTCACTTACATAATTATCAGAATCCTGACATAAATGGAGTCGATCATACTCGAGATGCCGAAGAGCAAGCTCGAGCAGTACCTACACAACGATCTCTTCCGGGGGTATTTTATGGGGGCTTCCGCGGAAGAGGCTCTTCGTCTGTTGGAGAGACTTGTCATTAAGCGGATAGAAGTCTAAACTTGACATGTGTGTTGTGACTATTGAACTCTATTATTTTGGTTTTGGAGGGAAATTTCACATATGGAGATCGAGAAGCCTATCGCCAACAACAACATGCCTTGGATTGAGAAGTATCGACCAAGTTCACTGGGCTAGTTGGTCTCCCACGAGAAGATCCTTGCAACGCTTCTGCGCTTCGTCAATGAGGACTCACTACCAAATCTTCTATTCTACGGGCCGCCTGGAACGGGAAAGACTTCGACTATTATCGCACTCGCTCGGCAAATGTATAAGGATGAGTACAGCAAGTTGGTGCTCGAACTGAATGCCAGTGACGATCGAGGAATCGATGTGGTGCGCGACCAAATCAAGGTATTCGCCGATTCGATGGCTCTGACGATGTCAATGTACGCTCTTCCTTGAATTAGCAACAAGTCCTTGAAGATGGTGATTTTAGACGAGGCGGATATGATGACGGCTGCTGCACAGTCTGCTCTGAGGAGAAGTACCATAACAACTTAGCATAGTTATCGAAAAGAGCGAAAAACACGTGCGATTTTGCTTCATCAGCAACTACGCAGAGAAGATCATCCCAGCTTTGCAGTCAAGGTGCATACGCTTCAAGTTCAAGAGAATTCCATTTGAGCTGGCCAAGCCCCGCATTCAACAAATTTGCAGCAGGGAGAACATTCTGATCAATGAAGATGCAGTTAAGGCAGCTTTCAACCTCTGTGAAGGAGATATGCGAAGAGTGGTGAACATGCTGCAATCCTTATCGCTGTCATTGTCGCTGGACCGGAGGTAGCTGAAGCTGAGCGATGTCTACGAGGTCACAGGAAATCCCACACCCGAGAAAATGAAGGGTATCCTTGAAATACTGTTGCAGAAGAATCCCGTGGAGGCTTTGACAAGTACACTACTCACTAACTTAGCGATCAGCGAAATGCAGACCAATGAAGGCATTGCCCTGGAGACGATAATTCGTTCACTGTACACCCAAGTGTTAGACCTTGAGATACCCGACTACACAAAATCGTTTTTAGTGGCAAGACTTGGCGATGTGGAGTATCGCATGTCGAAGGGCTGTGATGAACGAATGCAGCTTGCCTCCATAGTAGGTGGCTTCTACGAAAGCAGGACGGTTACTCGTTAAAAATGACTTGACTCAGTTTGTCAATGTATCGATTCGTGTATAGCCGGTATTTATCCTTGCCATACTCTTTATCAACAATACAATGAATTCGCAGAACAACAAGTGGACGGCAGTTGATGCCAACGCTTTCTTACACTGTCGAAACCTACTTCAGCTGGGAGTAGAGTCTGTGTTGTGCACTACCAGCTCAGTCCTCAATGAACTGAAGGATCAAAAGACCAAGGACACCATCAATGCATTACCTTTCTAGCTCAAGGTTGAATTGGCCAGCCAGAATGCAATGAAAGCTGTCAAGGACTTCGCGTCCAAGACGGGAGATATAGTGTCCTTATCTGACCCCGATCTGGAGATCATTGCAATTGCCTATGATGAATGCCTCAAAAGAGGTCTCGTCAGCAAGCTTAATAAGGAACCGAAGAAGCTGTCAGAACCAGTATTCAGTGAAGAACCTCGCGAACAGGACAATAGCGACGACTACAGTGATTAAGAGTACAACAACAACAGCGAAGGCGAATAGTAAAAGGAAGCTCCTGAATAAGTACAAGTAGAATCTACCGATAAACCCCAGACAAATGAATCATCAGCAAGCGAACAGCCAAAGCCATAGACAGATACCAACCCAAAGCAAGCCAAAGAGGAGGAAGTAGAACCCAAGGAGGATGACGGTTGGATTGTCGTGACTGACAAACGACAGAAACCAAAGAAGTACTCCTCTGGGGACGATGATGAATGGATCACTCCGGAAAACTATGCCCAAAAGAAGCTTACTCAAAATCTTAATAAGCCAGTGGAGGACGAACCAGAGCAGGAACCGCTACCAGTTTTCGTGATGACTTCAGACTTCTCTATGCAGGTAAAGAAACTCCTACAATGTAGAATGTCATTCTGCAGATGGGTATCGGTCTGCGTTCAGTCGAGGGTCTTGAAATTCATAGCGTCAAGCGGTTCATAATGGAATGCTATGCTTGCTGGGCACAATACACAGACTTCAAGACAAACAAAGTGCAAATCTGTAGCAAGTGCGGCTACAACACCCTGTCGAAGGTGGCATTCAGCATTGATAGCCATGGAAATCGAGTGCTACACCGGAAACGCAACTGGAAGCCGAACCAGAAGATCCGTGAGTGGAAGGACAAGAAGCTACTGCAACAACAGCGACTGAAGAAGAACCAACGCGAGAGAAAAACCAAAAGTAGCATTGCCTTTAATTTAGAAGCTTCGATATTTGCGTGACCTGTCTTATGTGTATACTTTTCCAGTGGTGAGTAAATCATTGGCAGTGTTGGGACAGTTCCCGGATGCGACGTAGTAACTCTGGCTCCCTCACCGTTCGCTCGAGTACCGTCAACTGCCGTTTCACTTGATTGTAGAAATCTTGGTTGGTTTACTAACACAGCTGCAGACCCGCTATTGTTTGGAGGATCAGTCCAAGCATTGACTCTTTTCTGCTGAAAGTCTAGAAGCATCTCAGAATGAACATCTGCAGCACTCTGAGCTGCTAGTAATTGAAAGTTTCCTCAATGTTTGGCGAGAGATTATTGATGCAGCTCAGCAGTTCAACAGCGTTGGCCTCACTTGTGATTTCAGTGACCTGTGGTGAAGCCAGCATAACGGAGAAAATTTCTCTTGCTGGATGCACTCGACACTCCAAAGCCAGATACTCAAGTAGTTCGCCCTCGCAGCCTATCAGCAGTCTTCGAATTGCTTCGTAAAAAGCGAAGCGCTGTTTTGATGATGAGCTCGATTTCAGCTCATCAAATAGACTTCTCATCATCCGTGAGCGCCGAAGGCTGGCCTCTGTTGCGAGTTCGCCCGTGTAGCATCTCCTTCTGCGACTCTTTCGGAATGTTTGAAAACTGGCGGTCGGTGGTTCAGGTATGGCTTCCTGTAAGTCTTCAAGTGAGACTGTTTGAGTGCTGATTGACAATACACTCACCTGTGAATATACCGTGGATGTGCTACGCTCCTGGCTGTAGTCTTGATTATAGTGTCTCGGCACTGCTTGATGTGGTTTGGAAGGTTGTTGTCGATCTTATTAGGGTGTGCGATATTTTCCGACCGTCCTTTCGGTCATCTCTACCGACACAAACTCGTTCTCGACGCTGCAACCCCTTCTCAATATACTTGAATTTGTTCTGTCCTGTACTTGCCCTGAGAACTTCGCCTGTAGAGTGCGTTCAAGTTCCATGACCCATGCCCATTTATCGCGAACAGAACGGCATCGAAAATAGTATGCAGCAGAGTCAGATGAGACCTTAAATCCGCACTCACCAATCTACTCAGGTTCCTTTCGGAAGTAGGATTTGATTGAATGCGCCATCCGCAAGTCGAGCACTTCCGTAGGGTTTTTGTATTCGCAGGTCTTGAAGGTAAAGAGGTAGTTGACGGTAAGAACCATCCAGCGCTACCGCCACTCCTTGAGGAACTTAGACTTCTTTTAGACAGCCCCCTCTTTGATGAGATTGCTAAGCACCTCATACTAGACTGCCTTGCTATCCATCTGGGGTGCTATTTTTTAGTAGGATGGAAGATCAGTACACATCAGAGCAGCGATCGAAGCCGGAACATACGCTGAACCTGCTCGAGCATCTCTCGAATCAAAAATTCGTAGACGTTGTGGGCCAATTCCACGATCACCTCGGTCTCCTCGTCATCGTAGAACAGCCAGTTCCGCTCAGCTTCATACATCTGTGATAGCACAATGACGTACCTCTAGGACAAGCGCTCGTGAAAGCCGGTCTTCATGCATCTGTTCCATATGCTGCTTGGTAGGCAGCATACCCGAAGGAGATTCCTGCTTGTCAAAGATGATTCCGCAATACGATGAAGCTATCTGGATTGTTCGCTGGTAGGCGTTTTCAAGGGCTAGCTTGTATTGTTCGATTCCACCTTTTTTTTAGAAGTTTGGCACACGTTTCCATGGAAAAGGCTTACCAAACTACCCATAGTTTCGCTAGAAGTTCAGGCATTCATTGAAACCGTCAAAGATAGCACGGCAGTGAATTTGTGAGATTCGATGGGTGTAGTCGGTCTAGCTTCGTTCGATTTAGGAAGCATTTGGGTTTATTTGACCAAGCTGCCTTTCGTAGATCAGCCAGTACTAGTGGAAAAGTTCGACTGGCAGCACTAGGACGCTACTGTCCTAGCAACTCTCTGAGGACTACTCGTAGGGATGCATATACCTTAATAATTCTCGGGCCGATGGAGCTGTTGGTTCATCCAATTTCTTCAAAAGTTCCGACCGTCTTTCTATGAGGTACATGTTGAATCCTTTAAGGTACTCCTTAACAGCTGCGATGTTGGTCTTGATACCCTTACTTTTGCGAAATACCGCTTTCTTCACTGTGATGACTCGCTTCTCTTTCTCCCTCATCTTCAAAGCATACATCTTGAAAGTCCGAGCGGCGCTAGTTTGGCTAATATCCTTGAGGAACTCAGTTGTGAGATGTGTAAGAATGATATGTGCCGCATCATCAGACAGTCTCTACTTATCAGGGAGTATCTGCAGCAATCTTTCTAACCTTGGAAACGCCTCCCATTCCGAGGAACTTTCAGATTACGAACCAGGTTCTTATTCCTAGTTGCGATGAAGTTGCCCTTTTAATTACCTCTTTAAAGGAGGTGCTTCCTCATCTTCACTGTCGTTTCCGAATAAGTCAGCTTAATTCTCTGCCTCAAAGGTTCGTGTATTTAACTACTCGAGTTTTCTTCTAAGACGCTACGCAGCTTGTAGACCTACAAGTGGATCTTCTTCAACTTCATCTTGAATATACGGCATAAGTTCATGACTCGAGCTCTCAGAGGAAGATCTACCGCTTGGAGAATGAGTTCGGTCATATAGTAACCTCTCTCTTGTCGATAGGGACAGTGGAACTGCACGTGCCTACTCATCCTCGTCTTTTAGCACCAAACGCTCTTCTTCAGCTTCATCTGGCTCTCGTTACCCAATCAACTCCTCTTCAATGCGACTTTATTGATGCTCCAGCGAAGGTGTAGTGGGGCGCTTTTGAATACCATATCCCAAACGATTTTCGATATGCCCAGTCAGCATTTCTTCAGCACTGCTTTGATGTGGGATTGCTTCGTCTGAACTCGATCGATTGCCGCGACTTCTGTAGTCGTCATCAACCTCTTCATAGTGCTCGTCGCTTGGTGCTTTTTCTTTTTCTCCTTCAAGGTGCTCCGTTGGTTGTGGTTCAGTCAGCTCAACTGAAGGCATGATCTATGGTTCTTTTTCAAGACTTTTGCAGTTTAGCTAGGACCTCTCAACAAGCTTTTTGAGCAGCTCCTCAGTTTGAGTTCGGCCGCCTCCACTGAGTGACTCCTTGATAAGCGTGATGAATTCGTTGAGCCTATCCAACTCCTTCTGCTTGATTCTATTCATCAGGTCATCCTGAACAAACTGATGAGAGCTCGGAGCTTCATTTTATCGGAGCCTCATCAATTCTCCGTTGTGGGAGACCCCATCTTCCTCCCCCGAAAGATTAGAGATATAAGTGATCTTCCTCATATTCCCGTCTTAATGGAAGTTTAGATCGATGTTGCTAAGTTAGGACCCTGCATGAGGTTCGTTGCCTTGTTCATTAAAGTGTTGCGAGATGACCTCCTCTATGGAAGCGGCAGCACCTCCTTCCGAGTCAGTACGAATGAACATTTCACTACTGGAACGCTCACTGTGCTGGCGAGTGTATCTGATGAATTGGTTGACCAGTCGACGAGTGAGAATACGCCTCCACCACCGCTGGATTTTAACAGCCATCTCAGTCTTCAATTCGGTCGTTAGTAGCACTGGATGACGCTTACTTTTTCTGTCCTTCTGTAGGTATCGGTGCTAGAACTCACGAAATTAGTTGAGATCGAACTCGTCTGCTTCTGTCAGGTGGACCACTTCGATTTATTGGTTGGTCTTTGAGGTCGGCATATAGGCCTATTCAGTTGATTGCCTAAATCTTAAGGAGTCGCTCTCTGGTTCTGGAAGTTACTCAACTACTGTACTAACCCTCCGCTTCCTCAAGCGAGGTTGGCTAGGAGCAGTGTTGACAGTTTTACCACCTGTGGTCGGAATCTTCTTTGTAATAGTAGTCTACAAACTCTTCTTGCGCTCCTTTTTTAGCTTCTTCGATTCGTTGAGGGTATTGTCTTTTTCCTTTTACTTTTCTTTATCCTTGTCCTTACGTTTGGCGTTCTCAGACTCTCTCTTTATCTATCGAAGTATGTCGCGCATGAGAGGGATCGTCTCAGATTTCGGCGCTGGTTGCGAACGGTTTAGCTCTGTGGAAGGACGCTTGCCTCGCTGTCTTTAACGGTTATCTTGTTTGAATATCTTTTTGAGTTCTTTCGATAGGCTACGCTTCTTCAACGATAGCGACATCTCTCTGTACTCGCGGTCCTACCAGTCTATTCGACGCTGACGTTTGGATTCTGCAGACTTTCCGCGAATGAAATCAGCATATGACCCGCATGTTAGTACCTTAAGCGGTTGGATTGGGAGTACCTGCCTCAGCTATTCTGTCTTATTCAAATACCCAATGATATTTTGCTGGGTACGCCTTGGTTTCCGTTTGGCTGGTTTCTTCTTCTACGGCGAGATTGTTTTCTTCCTTTCAGGCTTCTCAAAGCCCCGGTAGTTCTCCTTATCTAATAGCGTGAACTGTCGCTTATTATTAGCCGCAGGCGTTGCAGGCGGGGATCGTCCTGGCATCGACTCTGGGTATGGAATGCTAAATCGTTTGGTCTGGGCACGTGAACGGCTTTCTTCTTTAATCGGTGGGTGCCAGTTGCAGCTTTCTTTCATGATTTATAAACTAACAACCCACTACTTCTGTTGGCGGGTAGTAATCAAAACATGTCCAGTATCGGCGTTGTGCATTTCACCTTTCGTCGAAGTGTGAATACGAACGGAATCGTGGAAGATCGATTTGTTCGATTGGATTCGAAGCAGACCTACCTCTGTGCTCGTTTTTATCGACCGACTCGTTTTACTTTCGGCTGGTCATCTCGACAAGTTCCATCTCCTTCGAGGGTTGGTCATGGTCATCAGATTGGTCTTGCTTTGAGCAACGGCAGAGTTGCATATTGGAAGCATACACAAACGAGCTAACAATGCCTTGAATTCCAATCACGAGCAGACCTCCCCAACTCAGCCAAATATTGATTGTTCCGTTGAGAAGATACTCAACTCTGGTGGCAAATCTGAGAACCCAACACAAGAATGAAATCAAAGGGTAGAAGAAAAGCCTACGCACTCCCTCAGTTTTTTCTTGAAGCTAACGCATAAGGAGAAAGGCTCTTGTGATCGCAAAGAGATCATAGATAATGCACACCAACGTGGGTACGGTGAATTAGATGAGTGCCATCACCGTGCTATCGTTTGGTCTTAGCCAGCAGTAGTAACCCATATCACCGTTCTGCTGCAGAGCAAAAGGAAAGATACTCATTATCAAGGGCACTCCGAAACCAAGCGAAAGGAATAACAGCAGTTGCCAAGGTGTGCGAACCTCTGATGTTTGCAGGCTACGCATTAAGATGTAACTGATTAGTGAGGTCCATATTGATGTGGCCAGCTGTCCGAAGTTAATGAGCAGACTCTAGTATACGACCGAAGAGTACTTGAATTATGCATAGTGGCGAGTCAGGCTGTTGCTGGTAGTTCAACTGCAATCTGTCGACGCTGAGGAAGAACCCAACCGACAGCAGCAGGTTAGCAAGGATGAGGTAGAATATGAGTTGAAAGGCATAGTTGTGGTAGTGCTTCTTGGCGATGAAGACTGCCATAACGCTGACTTAGCAGAAGATACTGACACCACAGGGAACAAGAAACGACTTGAGTAAGGTGCGGTCTACAGACAAAGCCATAAAATAGTTCTAACTATCTCGTGAATTCTACGAGGGCATTCTCGGTGGTAGATTAGCACTTGCACATACGCTAATTCGCTGCTATTAATCTTAGCCAATTTCACGGGGTTATAATCATTTGAATTTCAACTAGCCCTGATGGAGGTCGACAAGTCCAGCTCACGTAAGGAGGAGGAGAAGAAGGTAGATGGTAGTGCCAGCAAGCCGACGGAGCCTAACCGCAAGGAACTGCCAATCAACGCTCTGGAGAAGTACATCTACAGTAGGCGCACAATAGACGTGCTGATAAAGAAGGGCGTGAAGAATCTGTTTCCTATCCAGTACGAGACCTACGACATCATCTACGATAAGTACGACCTAATTGCTCGGTAGCGAACAGGTATGGGGAAGACTCTAGCGTTCAGTCTACCCATAATCTAGCGCTTCCGCTAGAAGGACCTGTTCAAGGATAGCTCCACCAAGTTCCTCATTGTATTGCCAACAAGGTAGCATTGTTTCTTTACTTAGGGAGCTTGCTAACCAGGTCAAAACAGAAATTGCCAGTCTAAAGTATTCACACTCCGAGTTCTCGGTGGTCCCTGTGTACGGTGGTACGCACATGGGTGATCAGATTAGCGAGATCAAACGGGGTGCCGATATTATAGTATCAACACCAGGAAGGCTTCTTGATTTGCTGGAGCGTGGAGTGATTCGTTTGGACAACCTTAGGGTGGTATGTCTCGACGAGGCTGATGAAATGCTAAGGCAGGGCTTCCAAGAAGATATCGAGAAGATCTTCAAGTATATAAGAAAGCACACGGACAGAGAAACCCAGAATCTGTTGTTCTCAGCTACAATTCCGACTTGGGTTCATGACCTGTCCAAGAAGTATTTGGCGGACGACCGCAAGTTTATCGACCTAGTGAAGAATAGCGAGTTTAAGACACCTAAGAGCATCCAGCATCTTGCTCTTCGCTGTCCGTATCGTAACCGTGAGGCCATCATTCCCGACGTAATCGACTATTACGGAGGGAAGGACGGTCGCACGATTGTATTCACGGAAACGAAACGCGAGGCCAACGACATCGGAGCGAGGGCATCGCTTGGCCAACGAGCAGAAATTCTACACGGCGACATTCCACAACGCAGGCGTGAATACGTCTTTAAAAACTTCAAGTAAGGTCGAATTCGATGTATCGTAGCTACGAACGTAGCTGCGCGCGGCCTCGACATCCCGGAGGTTGACCTGGTGGTGCAGCTGGAACCACCAAAGGACATCGAGACCTACATTCACCGAGCCGGCAGGACAGGTCGCGCAGGTCGACCTGGTGTTTGTCTTACTTTCTACACTGACGATCAGAGCAGACAGCTGGCTCGGATTGAACAAACAACCCAGATCAGGCTCAAGGATGTGGCACCACCGAACCCGAAAGACCGTGATCATGATCGTGAGAAAGATCGTGATCGCGTTCGTGAAGACGATCGGCAGCACCTTTTCCATGCTCCCACCGAGCATCACAACCATTACACTTCGGTGGGAGAGAGAAGGCCAGAACCACCAAAGACCTATGGTGGTTTTGCTAACGGTAGTAGCTATAGTGGACTCAGCGGTTCCGCTGTTAGGCTCCCACCACCCCCGCTGCCGGTCGCTTCTATCGAGTTGCCAACCACCAACCATATTAGCTGTCTATTGAAGGCGCCAAGGGAAGTGAATACCTTCTCTTTCGTTTACAATTTCCTTAGGAAGGTATTGCAGGAACGCACTGTGGAGGAGATCAGAAATATGACTAAAGTGGACACTCGAAGCGTCTTCTTTGAGCTTCCATTGAGCAGGAAGGAAGAGATTGTACGACTCGCTGAGTTGATTCGAACTGAGTCAGGGGAAGAGAGGTTCGAACTCGAAGTTGACCCAGTGAACTTCAAGCCGACAGTCGGCGTACCTCAGCCATTCCTCTCTAAGCCTTCTGATAACCCTTCGGAATCGCAGATCCGATAGGCTCAGCGCCGCCGAAGTGAACTTGAGGTAGTAATTAGCGGGTTACCACCCACAACCACAGAGCAGGAGCTGACCGAGTTCTTCGCCTATCGTCAAGTACAGATAGTGCAGGTTCGTCTGGCTAAGAGTAACTCATCATATGATAGTTTAGACGATAGGCAGGAACCAACTGGAACAGCCTACGCTCTCTCGCTTGATGATCGAAACTTCAAGGAGGCTCTGAAGCTGACAGGAACTTCGTTGGGCACACGAACCCTCACTATAGCAGCGACCAACGATTGAATAGCATGATGGTGTGTATCGAAACAGGACTCTGCTTTGCATATCAAACTACTATTAACATGAAGCAGCCTGCTAATGAGCCTTACTTCCCGGAGGTCATTAGAAGCATCGGGTTGGATATAATCTGCTCGACTGAGTCTAAGGTCGACCCCGACACTGTTCCTCCTCCTCATACACCGGTCGAGAAGAAGCAAACCCTGAAGGTATTCATGCCTGCTGATCTCGCCTCGACCACCTTATCGTTCCTCGAGACAGACAGCCGACTCAACTACTGCTTGACGGCACCATCAAAGAAGGAAGGCTACGACAGCGCATCTATCTCAAGTTTTAGCAAAGCAGACGGCAAGAAGAAATCCATTGCAATCAGCTAGTGTGAAGGAAAGATAACAGCGAGTGAGCTTGGTTTGCTCAGCCTCAACGGAGAAGAGCGTATGACATTGCTATTAGGAATGGACCATGGCTTGTTACTGGTGTTTCACTTTAGTGACGTCTACAATCAGTCAACCCTGAAGTTGCTGGAGGGTAGTATCGACCATATTGTGGTGGTTGACCGTTGTAGTTTACCGTGGGCACTGCGCTCCAACCTCGTGTTGGTTGCCGGAAGCGATCACAGCATCTACATTGTGAACTGCCAGAAACGTTTGATCGTGTGCCAATTCAGAGAAACCATCTTTGAGCACAAGAAACATATCGGATTGTACTCCGATAGCCTGTTCATTGTGCAGGGTTTTAGTGATGGGCACATCAACCTGTGGGAGGCTGGTACTTCGGTGAGGAAAAGCATTTAGCAAGCCAATACCATAGCAAAGTAGGACCAATTCAAGCGAAACAGGATGATGGTTCCAAAGTACAGCCTGCAGTCTGCTGCCAGTGCAGGTCTGGTGGCGATTGCAGCATTCTTCAATGCCCTAATGCTGCTGACCAAAGACAACTGGCTCAAAGCCATACAGATGGATCCTTCACTACCTGAGACCTACCTAACTCTGTTCGAAGTCAAGTTGAAGTTCGACAGACCTGCAAGCCATCTGCAGCTGATGCTCAAATACCAGTACGCCCTGGTGAGCTGTGGAAGCACCATTGTGCAGGTATGCTTTGACAAGCGAGGAGTGTATTCATTGGTAAACTTCCAGATAGAGGGTGCAGGACTATCAGCTTCCCCAACAATTAGCAAGTTCTACGTCGACGATTAGCAACAGAAGTTTACGAGTGGCATCATCGATGGAAAATTCTTCATTTCTCAGCACAACAGTCTGCGAGATAACCTCAAGGCCAACTGACCAAAAACTGCAAACTATAGACAAATGTCAACTGCTTGGTTCCTCCTTGGGAGGGGTACTTTCGGTTTGTTAGTTGTTTTGCTGCTACTCGCCCTCGAACTATTCATTTTCTCCGTATTCTTCTTACTCGTCCACACGCTCGTTCGCTGCCTCGCACTCTACGAGTTATTCCGGCCGGAACTCTTCCTGATCGGCTTTTGTAACCTTTGCTAGTATCACCTGCTTTAGTCGTTGATTACGCCAATCTCGAAATTGTTGAGAAGCTAGGCCTCCCGCATGGCTGTCCTCCCGCACTCATTTGTAATGTTTGGGTCGGCGCCCTCCTTCAGCAGAAGCTCGATAACATCCTGTTTGCCACAGATAGTGGCGTAGTCTTCTGTTACGAGATGTTGTACGCAGTGGGGTATTACCATCACAGTTCTTCCCATTAAGAAGTTCCTGTTTGATTGTTGGCTTGTTTGCTATGAACTCGAAGATGGTTTTGAGTACCTCAAGATGCCCGTTGGCTGCAGCCATGTCTTCCTTACTAAAGAACGTACGCAGACAGTTATTGTTGTCCTCGCTGGTCCAGACAATTTTTAATGCCTCGTCCTTGAGTAGTTCCTTGACTTCGTCGAGCTCTCCGGCTCGGCAACAATCCACGAAGTACTCCTCCTGTGAGTCGTAGTATTCCTCTTCCTGCTCCATGGCAGATGTTATTATATATGCAAACACAACAGAAACCTAAGGCGCCTTTAGCTTATGCAAGTACCCTGGAGTTAATTCAGAATTCAACAGGACCAACAGCCGTTTGAAACAGCCCGACGAAGAAGAGCTGTAGCATGCCAGCCCTGATTTCACCCCTCGAAGGGAGCAACGAAAAACAACCAACATTGCACAGCAAATCCTCAACGAAATGGAAGATTAGCATGTTAAGTATTTCTCAAAGGTGTCGTCTACCGGGAAGTCTGGAAGCAGCTCCATTGGGAAGCACTCCCGCAGCCTGGCAAGATAGACATTCGTAGTAGATGACTAACGCGATCGAGCTCTGAACCAATCTATCGACAAGCTGGAGCAGGTGCGAAGTTCGGTCAATACCAAAGTCAAATCCAAGTTTTTTTGCTAAGGCATCAAATAGAAGGACAGCAGATTCGAGGAAACATAGAAATCTCAGCCTGAAGGCAATACCCTCTACCAATAGGAGGACGAAGATTATGGGAGTTTGCCAGATAGTCGAAGATATGCCGACCGTAGTAGTTTTTTTGTGGAGCAACAAACCAATCCAAAAGCAACTGACGACCAAGATTTTCTCGGGTTTATGGATACTTACTTAACTCGGCTTGCAACCCCCAAGAGGCTAACTTAGCGGAGGTCCCAGGAAAGAGCGAATCCGGCTGATACAGTCCGGTTACAGCGGAAATTGGAACTGTACGAGAAGAAGTTTAAGGAGATGCAGATTAGCAGCAGCATGGAGGTACCGATAGCATCAATGCAGATTAAAAAGCTTCGCAGCAAGGATGTGCAAATGCGAGCCAAGATTGACCAGCTGGAGAACTATCTGGCCGAGTTGACTCTGTAGCTTGAGCAGGAAAGGATCGAAAGGAAGAACTTCGAGTTCCTATTTTCGGAGTTCCAGTCAAAGATGCGTTTGCTAAAACGCCCAAAGCCAATGCATCGGTACAGTCAGTATCAATAGCCGGAGCTCACAGAGGAGTCTCTCCCGGCGATCGATGCAATTGACATTGAGTCCGAGACCGAGTTCCTACAAGATCAGCGGTTAAAACGAAAGACACCGACAAACACGACGAAGTCGCAGAATAGATAGTACGAATAGAATCGGAACCAGATGAACGGCCGATTTTTTCGTACAAAACGCTTGATCGATATGGACAACGGCGAGGAGGAGCAAGAGGAGGAATGAGTTGTTTGGCAGATTATGGCAACAGAATACTGTCTCGCATCTCATCTTCCGAATGATTGTATTGATATCAGTCTATGTGGTCGATGGCCTCGTCATGGCTTTTCTGGATCGGTGACAGCTAACCTTCTAGTAATGACGTGTGCTCCCCGACTCAGCACCCTCAGAAGATTGACTGCGGTTTGGACTTCTTGTTCTTCTCTT